>OASQ01000007.1_pt1 | contig 315855 bp, 291 predicted proteins | sample 1475771 | NCBI WGS metagenome assembly OASQ01 (sample SAMEA2579910, study PRJEB22360) | human gut metagenome | reverse complement strand
GTGTATCAGATGCAAACCTTGAGAAAGCTCATGAAGAGCTTAAGAAAGCCGGATATATTAACTAATTACAGTTAATTTTAAGGTGTATATGAAATAAAAGAAAGTGGTGATTTGTCAACATGTAAAATGTGGCGAGTTGCCACTTTCTTTTTGTGTACAAATTTATAAATTTGTTTTATAATGGACAAAATAAAGACATGTTTGGGGATAGTTCTATCAGAAACAGGATGAGAAAGAGAGGAATAGAATATGGAAAATATTCTAAAGAAAAGTTCCGGAAGGACGGAGAGATTCGTGTTGGCATTTGCAATCGTGGTTGTGATGGTGTTTGGAGTACTTAATCCGTTGACTTATGTTACAGATTTTAATACTGCTCAGGAAATCTGTGGAATGGGAAAAGTCGTGAATATGGATACAAAAGCATTGCCATATGGAAATGTGTGTTCAAGTGAATTGAGACAAAAGATTTCGATGTTGACAATGGAAAAGAATATTCTTGGTAGTTTAAGTGTAAGAAGAAATTATGCGGATTTATGTGGGATGAAAAACAGAGAAATAAAGCATACTGTTGTGGCAAAGAATATAGCATGTACAGGAAAATCAGTTAGCAGAGAAAACATGATGGATTATTCGGATATAACGGTTGTAAATCGGGATATATCAGTTCCGATTCTAGATAAAAGAGATGATTCTGATCTGGTATCAGGAATCATAGAACAGCCAATTGTCTATCCGATTACAGATAATGAGAATGTCGTAGAAGAACCGGTCTATATAGAAATTTCCGGAATGAAGATCGACTCAGAAGGGTATGTGACAGAAATCTTAAGTGGTGCACCAGATGGAGTACTAGCATTTCCAACAGATATAAGATGTAAAGGAATCCGTTCAGATGTATTTGAGCGTTCAGACAGTTCCCTGAAGAGTGAGACAGAAGAAGTCTATATTCCAGCAAATATTGTGCATATGGATGACGGACTTTTTGACTGTTTGGGAAATGTGGATTTCATACAAGTTGCAAATGGAAATCCGGCATATTATAGTGAGTTTGGTATTTTATATCATGCAGATGGAAGCCTTGCATGTATGCCACAGGCAAGAATTTGTAAATAACCGGAAAGCATATGTTGATATGCCAGGTTGTTCGTGAAAAAATACATGATATAAAATTGTATATAGAAAAAACAACTATCTATTTTATTAATCCAGTGATATAATAGCGTCAGTATACAGAACATTTTTGGAAGAGTATATTGGCGCTGTTTACTTATAACAGATTGTTGTAACTGATGGATTCTTTGACAGATATAATTGGGAATTTGTAAAACAAACAGGAACTACAGAGAATATTAAGGAGAGAAGGCCTATGGAGATCAGACAGATTACGGAAGATAAAGATAATTATCTTGAAATGCTCCTGATTGCAGATCCGCAGGAGAATATGATCCGGCGGTATCTGGATAAAAGTGATATGTTTGTGCTGGAAGATGCCGGTGAAGTGCTGACAATCGGTGTTGTGGAACATATGAAAAACAAACGATGTGAATTGAAGAATCTGGTCACTGCACAGGAATATCGAAGACAGGGATATGGGACTTATATGGTCAATTATCTTTCTGAATATTACAGTGTGACCTGTGATGTTATGTATGTCGGTACAGGGAACGATTCGAATACGCTTGATTTTTATAAACAATGTGGATTTGTTAATTCACATATCGTTGCAAATTTTTTTGTAGATCATTATGAGAAACCGATTTATGAAAATGGAATACAATTGACCGATATGATTTATCTAAAAAAGAATCTGGATGTGGTATTAGATGTGAAACGTGTCGTTGATATGGCTATGCATGCAGGAAGGATACTTTTGAAAAACGGAGGTGAAATCTTTCGTGTAGAAGAGACGATTAAGAGAATATGTGGACGTTTTCATGTGAATCATGTTGATATTTTTTCTATGAGCCATGGTATTTTTGTAAGTGCAGAGAATGAGAATGGCGAAGCTTATACAAAAGTAAATCATGTACCACTTTCTTCTTCCCATCTGGGAATTGTAGCAGAGGTCAATGAGCTTTCCAGAGAAATCTCAGCGGGACGTGTGAAACTGGAAGAAGCAGAAGAGAGACTGGAAAAGATTGAGAAGATTCCACCGAAGAAACGGTGGTTTCAATATATGGCGGCGGGGCTTGCCAGTGGAACATTTGCGTTGATGTTAGGGTCAAGTGTTCCGGAAGCCGTGGCTGCATTTTTAATTGGTTTTTTATCATATGTGTGGGTGCTGTTTGCCGGAAAGCACAACCTTTCAAAAATTATTGTAAATATTGTCGGAGGCGTGATCATGACGGTGCTGGCACTTGCATTTATGCATATACCGTTTCTGCCGATATTGAAATTGGATGGTATGATGGTTGGAGCAATTATGCCGATGATCCCGGGAGTGGCATTTGTCAATGCAATCCGTGATATTGCGGATACAGACTTTCTGTCAGGGCTTGTACGGATGATCGATGCACTGCTTGTATTCGTATATATTGCCATTGGAGTCGGAGTGACTCTGAGTATTTATAATACGATGATGGGAGGAATTTTACGATGATCACAACAACAATTCTTGCAATCGTAGAATCATTTTTGGCGACATTGGCATATGCAGTTCTTTTCAATGTACCGAAGCAATATTATACAGCATGTGGAATTACCGGTATGGCAGGGTGGCTTTTGTATCTGGCAATGTGTCAGGTGACAACTGTGGCATTGGCGTCCTTTGTAGGAACATTGGCAGTAGTATTGATTTCCAGGATTTTCACGGTACGGAAAAAATGCCCGATTACGATATTTTTGGTTTCCGGAATTATTCCACTTGTTCCGGGAGCCGGAATATATTATACAGCATATTACCTTGTGACAGGTCAGATGTCACTGGCAGCTGTGAAGGGATTAGAGGCAGTGAAAATTGCATTTGCCATTGTACTGGGAATTATTTTTGTTGTATCAATTCCAAAAGATGCATTCCAGATTCGTTACTGGAGAGCAAAGAGAAAGCGGAAAAGGTTGAAGAACCATGGGAATATGTGATAAAATAGTTCGAGGACTTGAGAATAGGAGGTATTTTTATGGTTGGAAAAGATCTTTTGAAGATTCTAAAGGAAAGTAAATATACAACTGTACTCAGTGGATTTGAGATGTTACAGGAGAATGGATATCCGGCTATCCGCGATGGAGAAGAATCCTATGACATTGAACAAAAGTATGGCTACTCAGTAGATGAGATGTTCACCAGTGCATTTTATTCGACCAGAAAACCACAGTTTTTTGAATTTTATCGTAATGAACTGTTAAGCGCCCTTGATATACCGCCAGGAAAAGGATATCTGGAGATGGCAGAGCTGGAGGAAAAAGGACTTTTTCAGACAATTATCACAAGACGTATTTTTGGCCTGCCGGAGAGAGCAGGATGTAAGAATGTGATTAATCTGCATGGCAGTGTTTATGAGAATTACTGTCCGCACTGTGGAAAAAAATATCCGGTGGAATATATCCGTGAGGCAAAGAGAGTTCCTCTTTGTACGGAATGTAATGCACCGATTCGTCCAGGTGTGTGTCTGATGGGGGAGAAGGTAGACAACGCAGTGATCACAAAAGCAGCCGATGAAGTCCAAAAAGCGGATGTTCTGCTTGTTCTTGGAACGAACCTGAAGACATATCTGTGTACACAGCTTATCAATTATTATGAAGGAGATAAGCTGATCGTGGTCAATCCGGAAGCACATTTTTCAGATAAATATGCAGATATTCTCGTTTCAGAGCGGGTGGATATTACATTAGAGAAAATATTAAAAGAATTAGGAGAAGTATAGAGAAATGAGTAAAGTAAGAACAAGATTTGCACCAAGTCCTACAGGAAGAATGCATGTGGGGAATTTGCGTACAGCACTGTATGCATATCTGATCGCAAAGCATGAAGACGGGGATTTTATGCTTCGTATTGAGGACACAGACCAGGAACGTTATGTGGAAGGAGCAGTTGATATTATTTATCGTACGATGCAGGAGACAGGCCTGATTCACGATGAAGGACCAGATAAAGATATGGGACATGGTCCATATGTTCAGAGTGAGCGTAATGCTTCCGGCTTATATCTGGAATATGCAAAACAGCTGATTGACAAAGGAGCAGCTTACTATTGTTTCTGTGACAAAGAAAGACTGGATTCCTTAAAGAGCAAAGTATCAGAAGAAGGGACAGAAATTGTAGCATACGATAAACACTGTCTTGGCCTTAGCAAAGAAGAAGTTGAGGCAAATCTTGCAGCAGGAAAACCTTATGTTATCCGCTTCAATATGCCGACAGAGGGAACCACAACATTTCATGATGAGATTTATGGAGATATTACTGTAGAGAATAAAGAATTGGAAGATTTGATCCTTATCAAATCCGATGGATATCCGACATACAATTTTGCAAATGTCGTAGATGATCATCTGATGGAGATTACACATGTCGTGCGTGGTAACGAGTATCTTTCCTCTTCACCAAAGTATAATAAGATTTACGAAGCATTTGGCTGGAAAGTACCGATTTATGTACATTGTCCGCTGATTACAGACGAGAATCATAAGAAGTTAAGTAAGAGAAGTGGTCATTCATCTTATGAAGACCTGATTGAGCAGGGGTTTGTGACAGAGGCAGTTATTAACTATGTTGCACTTCTTGGATGGTGTCCGGAAGGAAACCAGGAGATATTTTCTCTGGAAGAACTTGTAAAAGAGTTTGATTACCATAATATGAGCAAATCACCGGCAGTATTTGACATTCAGAAATTAAAATGGATGAATGGCGAGTATTTGAAAGCTATGGATTTTGATAAGTTTTTTGAGAGAGCTGAAAAATATATCAAAGAAGTTGTTACAAAAGATTATGATCTTAAGAAGATTGCAGCACTTGTTAAGACAAGAATTGAAATCTTCCCGGATATCAAAGAGCAGATTGACTTCTTTGAAGAGCTCCCAGAATATGATACAGCAATGTATTGCCATAAGAAAATGAAGACAAATGAAGAAAAGGCTTTGGAAGTGTTAAAAGAGATATATCCACTTCTTGAGAAACAGGATGATTTCAGCAATGATGCTTTGTTTGAAGTCCTGAAATCTTATGTAGACGAAAAAGGTTTCAAAACAGGTTATGTTATGTGGCCAATCCGTACTGCTGTGTCTGGTAAGCAGAGTACACCGGGTGGAGCAACGGAGATCATGGAGATTCTCGGAAAAGAAGAGTCTCTTAAGAGAATTCAGAAAGGTATTGAATTACTGGAAAGATAAGGGGAGTCTATGAGTCTTAATAAAGCCCAAAAAGAGGCAGTTTCTCATAAGGAAGGACCGTGTCTGGTTCTTGCTGGTCCCGGTTCGGGAAAAACTCTTACGATTGCAAAAAGAATTGAATATCTGATTAAAGTATATAAGGTAAGACCAGAAGAAATTCTGGTCATTACCTTTACGAAATATGCGGCAGGAGAAATGCGGGATCGTTTTCAATATGTCATGGAAGGGCGAAGGCTTCCCGTCACATTTGGAACATTTCATGGCATTTTTTACGGAATTTTGAAATGGGCGTATAAATTGGATCGGAGTAATATTCTGTCCGAAGAAGAAAAAAATCAACTTTTAAAGGAAATATTAAAACAAATGGACTGGGAACAGACCGAAAAATCCCAGGAAGCAGATTTTCTTCAGGAGCTATCGGAAGAGATTGGAAATGTAGGAAATAATGCAGTCGATATTGAGTTTTATGAATCCAGAAGATTTCCGAAAGATAAATTCCGGGAGCTTTACCGGATTTATGAGACAGAAAAGAAAAAATACCGAAAACTTGATTTTGAAGACATGTTGATCTGGTGCCGAAAATTATTCCTTGAAAGACCGGATCTTCTTGCAAAGTGGCAGGAAAAATATCACTATGTGCTGGTAGATGAGTTCCAGGATATTAATCAGGTGCAGTATGATGTCATCCGTATGCTGGCAGCGCCGGAGAATAATCTGTTCATTGTTGGGGATGATGACCAGTCTATCTATGGATTCCGCGGTGCAAAACCAGGAATCATGAAAGATTTTATGCAGGATTATCCGGAGGCAAAGCGTATTTTGCTGGATATTAATTATCGTTCTAACGCACATATTGTGAAAGGTGCGCTTCGTGTGATCGGGCATAATAAAGATCGGTATGAGAAGAAAATCCAGCCATTTCGGGAAGCGCAGGAGACTGTGCATGTGCAGGAGACACTGGATCCGCTTGATGAAAGTAAATATATTTTAAAAGAGATTCAAAAGTATATGAAAAAAGGAGTCGATCTTAAGAAGATGGCTGTATTGTACCGGACAGGCGAAGATGCACGGGTGCTGGCGGAGACATTTACCCAGTATCAGATTCCATTTTCCATGAAGGAGAGGATTCATCATCTGTATGAACATTTTGTGTGTACGGATATGAACTGCTATTTCCGGCTGGCAGTTGGAACTTACGACCGGGGAGATTTCCTGGAGATCGCTAATCGGCCGAAGCGTTACTTGAGCCGTGGCTGTATGGAAGAAACACCGGTTACTTATGAATCGTTGAGACGTTTCTACTGTGATAAAGAGTGGATGCAGGATCGAATTGATCAGTTAGAGTGGGATATGAAGATGATTCGCACAAAGACGCCTTATGCTGCAATTCAATATATTCGTAAGAGTATCGGGTATGATGAATTTCTAAAGGAATATGCTCTTGGACATCAGATGGAGTATTCAGAATTAAAAGAAATCATGGATGAACTTCAGGAGCGGACGAAGGAATTTCAGACTCTGCCAGAGTGGCTTGCGCATGTAGAAGAATATAAGCATACCTTGCAAATGCAGCGGCAACAGCGAGGCAATGGCAATGGCACCGGTGACGGAGTAACGTGTCTGACGATGCATGGAGCAAAGGGTCTGGAATATGAAGTTGTTTTTGTGATTGAAAGTAATGAAGGAGTGACACCATATAAAAAAGCGGGGACACCAGAAGAATTAGAAGAAGAGCGAAGACTTTTTTATGTGGCTATGACACGGGCGAAGAAAAAGCTTTTTATCACTTATGTAAAAGAAAAAAACGGGAAGAGCAAAACCCCGTCCCGTTTTATTGATGAATTACTCGTCACTGTCTAAAAACTCCTGCTCATCCAGCCATTCATCGAAGCAGTCTGATGCGGCATTCAATTCATCTTCATCATCGATGTATTCGATTTCCGGTTCATCACCGTCATCGTGATAGCGGTACAGATAGACGTCATCAGAAGCAGGCTCACCGTTCTCATCCATTGGGAAGAGAGCAATGTAATCCTGTCCGTCCATCTCAAAAATGGTGATAACGCCGCACTCCAGGTCTTGGTCTTCCAGATTCAGAATAACGGCGTTATATTCTTCCTCATGACAATGTTCACACATATGAATTCTCCTTTTTGTTAAAATTGTATATATCTAATGTAACAAAGGAGCATGTAAAAGGCAAGTGATAGTAGCCAAATTCATAAAAATGTTGTAAAATAGTTACAGTTCACAGGCTTTGGTGAATTGTAATGAATCATCAAAGTATAGCATTATGCTACACAAGGAGGATAAAACAGAGATGAAAAAGAAACGAGCATTGCGGATATTATCATTGATACTGCTGTGTGCTCTTACATTTACTGCATGTAAAAAGAATGTAGGAACACCGGAAGATAATGCTGCTTCTAAAGATGAAAATACAGAAGAAAAGGATAAGGACGAACAGGAAAGCTGGAAAATAGGATTTTCTGGGATTGATATGGAGAATCCATATTTTCTCACACTGGAAAGTGCAATCAAAGAAGAATTGGATGGGAAGAATTGTGAATTGATCGTAAAGGATCCGAAGACTGACCCAGATATGCAGGCTTCGCAGATCCAGGAGATGATTGACGAAGGAATCAATGCAATTATTTTAAGTCCGGTGGACTGGGAGAAGATCACCCCTTCTCTGGAAGCTTTAAAAGAAGCGGATGTGAAGATTGTTAATGTAGACACTCAGGTAAAAGAGATGGACTATGTGGATGCATATATTGGATCTGATAATTATAATGCCGGTGTATTGTGTGGCGAAGATCTGATCAAGAGATGTCCGGATGGAGGTAAAGTAGCAATTTTGGAATGCCCGACACAGAATTCTGTGAATGAGAGAATCACAGGGTTCGAGGAGACACTGGCAAAAGCGGAAAATGGTTTTGGAATTGTGGCTAGAGAGGATACAAGCGGAGAATTTCAAAAATCCCTGGAAGCAGCCCAGAAGATCTTAAGCGAGAATTCCGATATTGTAGCAATTATGTGTGGAAATGATCAGATGGCAGTCGGTGCCAAAACAGCTATGAATGTAGCAGAGCAGGGTCAGATCCTCATTTATGGAGTAGATGGTTCTCCGGATATTAAGAAGGAACTGAAAAAGACAGAGAATCAAATCGCAGGAACAGTGGCACAGTCTCCAATCAGTATGGGAAAAGATGCTGCAAATACAGTTCTTAACATTTTAAATGGAAAAGATTATGAAAAGGAAATCAAAGAAAATGTGTTCATGATCAATCAGGAGAATGTTGACATGTACGGAGTAGATGGCTGGCAGTAACAGCGGAAAGGACAGAGCATGAAGAAAGTTTCGGGCAGCCCATTGCCTTTGGGTGTGACATATAAAAATGGAAGGGCGAATTTTGCCATGGAGGTCCCGGAAGGGAAAACATGTAAGCTTCTGCTCTATCGGAAAGGAGAAGCCAGCTTGCTGGCTTCTTATGTTTTTTCTGACCGGATTGGTTCGGTGTGTTATATGGCGGTTGACGGACTTAAGGAAGAGGCATATGAGTATAATTATGACATAGATGGCGAGTGTGTGACGGATTCTTATGCAAAGGCATTTTCCGGAAAGGAAATATGGCTTAAAAACATAGGAATATCGGAAAAAAGTAAAGAAAATGTGCGTGGTATATTTTACGAAGATCATTACGACTGGGAGGCAGATCAGCCGCCGCGGATACAGGAAGAAGAACTGATTGCCTATGCAATACATGTCCGTGGATTTACAAAAGATACTCATTCAAAAGTGAAGAACAAAGGAACATTTCAAGGTGTAATTGAAAAAATTCCTTATCTAAAAGATCTGGGAATTAACCAGATTCAGTGCATGCCCGTCTATGAGTTTGAAGAAGCAGGAGTGCGGGTAAATTATTGGGGGTATGGTCCGGGATATTATTTCGCACCGAAAAGTGCTTATGCCAAGGATGGTGATGGAGTAAAAGGATTAAAAGATCTTGTGAAGTATTGTCATAAGGCTGGTATTGAAGTTGTGCTTGAGATGCCATTTGCAGAAGGTATTTCCGGGCTGATGGTGACAGACTGTCTGAGAAATTATGTGATGGAATATCATGTGGATGGATTTATACTGAATCCATACAATGTGCCGATGGATATCATTTTAAAAGATCCAATTCTTACGGGAGTCCGGATTTTAAAACACGCAGAAGAATATCAGAATGTGATGCGTCGTTTCTTAAAAGGTGACGAAGGGGTTGTAACGGATGTGATGTATCAGACAAGAAAACGATGGGATCTGGAAGGTATTTATAATTGTATTACAACTCACACTGGATTTACACTGAAAGATCTTGTGTCCTATGATGGCAAGCATAATGAGGCGAATGGAGAAAGCAATCAGGATGGACCGGATTACAATTATAGCTGGAACTGTGGCGCAGAAGGGCTGACCAGAAAGAAAGCTGTGTTGGAGCTTCGGAAGAACCAGATGAGAAATGCATTGTTTTTGCTATTGCTTTCCCAGGGAGTTCCGTGTATTCTTGCCGGGGATGAATTTGCAAATTCCCAGAAAGGTAATAATAATGTTTATTGCCAGGATAATCCGATTGGCTGGTTAAACTGGAGGAATCTGTTAAAAGAACAGGAGATGTATCAGTTTGTGAAGCAGTTGATCAAATTTCGGAAGAAATATAGGCTGTTTCATCAGGAGAAAGAGCTGCTTGGAGTAGACCAAAGCGGTTGTGGAATGCCGGACGTATCCTATCACGGAGAGATGGCATGGAGAGCGCCAACTGAAGTGGCGAGCAGACAGATCGGCATATATTACAGTAGTCAGGATAAGGAAGAAGCAGATTGCTTTGTGGCTTATAATATGCACTGGCTGGAACACGAATTTGCGTTGCCGGCATTAAAGAAAGGCCGGAAATGGTACAGAGCAGCATCAACGAAAGAAGGCATTTTAAAAGATCTGGTTGTGTTGGAAAATCAGAGAAATATAGAATTGGATGAGCGAGAGATAGTTGTTCTTGTATCTGGGAAAGGAGAAACTGTATGAAGGCACTGCAACATTTGAAGACGATCAATCACCATAAATGGCTTGTCTGCCAAGGTTGTTTTAAAGTTGGATTATATAAACAGGGCCTTCTGCATGATCTGTCCAAGTATTCACCAACTGAATTTCTGGTGGGCTGCAAGTTCTATCAGGGAACAAGAAGCCCTAACAATGCAGAACGGGAAGTGAAAGGTTATTCTGCGGCATGGCTGCACCACAAAGGGCGCAACAGGCATCACTATGAATACTGGCTGGATTATAGTACTGATCTGAATGAAGGAATTATCGGTATGAAGATGCCGGTCAGATATGTGGTGGAAATGTTTATCGACCGTGTGGCAGCGTCGAAGAATTATATGAAAGAGAAGTATACGAATCAGGCACCTTTGGAATACTATGAAAAAGGTGCTGCAAGGCTTGGCAAGATGATTCATCCGGAGACAGCAGAGCTTCTGCATCAATTGCTTAAGATGCTGGCAGAAGAGGGAGAAGAGAAGACCTGTTCTTATATTAGAAAATATGTATTGAAGAATAAAAAGTAAAATGGATTGCATAAGATAAGGAGGTGTGACCGGTGGAAAAGAATCGAATCTATGCAGCAATTGACTTGAAATCTTTTTATGCGTCTGTGGAGTGTATAGAGCGTGGCTTAGATCCGCTGGGTACGCATTTGGTTGTGGCAGATGCAAGCCGTACAGAGAAAACAATTTGTCTTGCAGTGTCACCATCGCTCAAAACCTATGGGATTCCTGGAAGAGCCAGATTGTTTGAAGTTGTACAACGTATAAAAGAAGTGAATAATCAGAGATTAAGACAGATACCGGAACATTGTTTTTCCGGTTCTTCTTTTGATAAGAAAGAACTGGAAAAGAATTCACATCTGGCTGTAGATTATGTTGTAGCAACCCCGAGAATGGCGCATTACATGGAATATAGTACACGGGTTTATCAGATTTATTTAAAATATCTGGCACCGGAAGATATCCATGTATATTCTATCGATGAGATTATGTGTGATGTAACGGATTATCTGAACACATATGGAATGACGGCGAAAGAACTGGTATCAAAAATAATCCGGGATATTTACGATACAATGGGAATGACTGCGACTGCAGGAATTGGAACGAACCTGTATCTTTGTAAAGTTGCCATGGACATTCTGGCAAAACATGTGGAACCAGATCACAATGGGGTCAGAATTGCAGAACTCAATGAGATCAGTTACAGACGTTTGCTTTGGACGCATCAGCCAATTACGGATTTTTGGAGGGTCGGACAGGGATACGCAAAAAAACTTTTGTCTCATGGCATTTATAACATGGGAGATGTGGCGAGATGTTCCATTGGAAAAGAAACAGATTATTATAATGAAGAATTGCTGTATCGGCTGTTTGGGGTAAATGCAGAGCTTCTCATTGATCACGCATGGGGGTGGGAACCTTGTACGATTGCTCAGGTCAAAGCCTATAAACCAGAGAGTAACAGCATTGGTTCCGGACAGGTACTGCATTGCCCATATGATTTTCAAAAGACCAGACTGATCATTAAGGAAATGACAGACCTTCTGGCACTTGATCTGGTGGATAAGCATCTTGTGACAGATCAGCTTGTTCTGACAGTTGGTTATGATATTGGTAATCTGGAAAGTGGAAACAAAAAGAAACAGTATCAAGGGGAAATTACGGAGGACCGCTATGGAAGAAAAGTACCCAAGCATGCACATGGAACAGCAAATCTGAAAAACCGAACTTCCTCTTCAATAGAGATGATCGAGATGATTCTGAAATTGTATGACAAAATCGTGAATCCTGACCTTTTCATACGCCGTGTATATATTACGGCAAATCATGTTGTCGATGAATCGCTGGCGGAAGAGAAGGCTTCTTTTGAACAGTTAGATTTATTTACCGATTATAGTCACCAGGAAGAGGAACAGCAGAAACGCAAAGATAAGCTGGAACGGGAAAAGAAACTGCAGCATGCAGCACTGGATATTAAAAAGAAATTTGGAAAAAATGCTCTCCTCAAAGGTATGAATCTGGAAGAAGGTGCCACGGCTGTTGAGAGGAATAGTCAGATTGGCGGGCACAAAGCATAGAAACGTAGTAATGGCGAATAAATTGAGGTGGAAAATGACTGGATATGATAGGGAGAATACAAATTTAAATTATGAAGATATTATCAATCTGCCACATCCTGTTTCGAAAAGGCATAAACCTATGCCGGTGGAAGACCGGGCAGCACAGTTTGCGCCATTTGCAGCACTGACCGGACACCAGGCAGCAATCGAGGAGGCGGCAAGAGTTACAGATATGCGTATGGAATTGGATGAAGAGATGAAAGAACAATTGAATGTGAAGCTTCAAAAAATTGTGTCAGAGCCGGGGCAGAGAATCCAACTTGTATATTATGTTCCGGATGGAAGAAAAAGTGGTGGCAGTTATAAGACAAAAATAGGAATCGTGAAAAAAATCGATGAATATCAAAAAATTCTTGTGCTGGAAGATGGATGCAGGATACCACTTGAAGATATCAGCGAAATAGAATAAGTTAGAAGCAGACCAAAGCAAGGCAATGATTTTGAAGTCTAGAGGCAGGAAACGCTGTGATTCTTAAGAAAAAAACTCAGGTACTTTTACCTGAGTTTTTTAATGCGGAAGATGGGACTTGAACCCACACAAGCGCAATGCTTACAAGATCCTTAGTCTTGCTCGTCTGCCAGTTCCGACACTTCCGCATTTATGAAAATCATTTATATGATTACAAACAATATAAAATTTGAAAAGTTAATGCGGAAGATGGGACTTGAACCCACACGACTGCAATAGTCACAAGATCCTTAGTCTTGCTCGTCTGCCAGTTCCGACACTTCCGCATTTTGAATCATTTTCACAATTGCAGGCAATATATTGTTGAAAAGTTAATGCGGAAGATGGGACTTGAACCCACACAAGCGCAATGCTTACAAGATCCTTAGTCTTGCTCGTCTGCCAGTTCCGACACTTCCGCATAAAAGGCTTTTCTCGATTGCCCGAAAATTATATTACTACACTTTCAGGGAAAAAGCAACAACAATTTTTGCTTTTTTTCATCTTTTTTGTTCTTTTGCGAATTGTTTTGATTTCGTTCTTTCCTTCTTTCAGTTGGATTGGCAATAGCGAGCAAAACACTTGACACGAGTACGAAATCGGACTATAATGTAATAAGTATGAAATCGGACTTAAGGAGGAAAACAATGGAGTCAAAACAGAAAACACTATACATGAGTCGTCAACTCATAGAGTTTAATCACATTTATAAAGAGTTTAATGATGTATACCGTGAGGCTGCGACAAAGGTAGGACTGTCATTAAGCGGATTTGATATTCTATATGCCATTTGTGAGATGGGGGACGGATGTTTGCAGCGCGATATCAGTCAGATGTGCTGTATTCCAAAGCAGACAGTGAATTCATCGATCCGTAAGCTGGAACAGGACAGATATCTGATACTGAAAAAAGGAAAAGGTCGTGATATGCATATTTATCTGACGGAACAGGGGCAGAAACTTATGGAAGAGAAGATTTATCCGGTGATAGAGGCAGAGAATCAGGCGTTTTCTGGTATGAGTAAGGAAGAATGCAAGAAGATGCTGGAACTTTACGAAAAATATAATATGGAATTAAAAGCGAATATCCAGAAGCTTCAAATATCTCAAGTATAGTTGAGGATTTTATGGAAGCAGAAGTTATTGCACTTCTGATATAGCATACGGCAGGATTGCAGAGGTGCGCAGTAGAAGTATGTCATGCAATTGCATGACGCGCACCTCGCAGCAAGAATGCCGAGGCATTCTTGAAAAAGAGGAGTAGATTTTTTATGGAGATTCAATTATCAGATCATTTTACTTATAAAAAATTAATAAAATTTGTATTACCGTCTATTGTGATGATGATCTTTACATCGATCTACGGTGTTGTAGACGGTCTGTTTGTGTCGAATTTTGTCGGAAAGACTGCATTTGCAGCAATCAATTTAATTATGCCAATTCTGATGGGACTTTCAGCTCTTGGATTTATGATTGGTACCGGAGGCAGCGCGATTGTAGCAACAACTCTTGGAGAAGGGAAAAAAGAAAAGGCAAATGAATATTTTTCCATGTTAGTCTATGCTACGATCATTGGTGGCATAGCAGTCAGTCTTCTTGGAATGATTTTGATTCGTCCGATATCAGTGATGCTTGGCGCAGACGGTGAACTGCTTTCAGACTGTGTGTTGTACGGGCGCATCACATTTATTTCTTTTCCGGCTTTTATGCTGCAGAATATGTTTCAGAGCTTTTTTGTAGCAGCACAGAAACCAAAACTTGGGCTAAAAGTTATCATTGTGGCAGGTGTGACCAACATGGTTCTGGATTATTTGTTTGTGGGCCATCTTGGATTTGGAATTGCAGGGGCAGCAGTTGCGACAGTATGCGGAGAATTTATCGGCGGATTGTTCCCGATTTTTTATTTTGCACGAAAAAATTCAAGTTTTCTGAGACTTGGAAGACCAAGTTTTGACAGCAGAATTTTATTAAAGACATGCAGCAATGGTGCATCCGAGTTTATGACGAATTTGTCCAGTTCAGTGGTAAATTCTCTTTATAATCTGCAGCTTATGAAAGTGGCCGGTGAAAATGGAGTAGCGGCTTATGGATCTATTATGTATGCGAACTTTATATTTATTGCTGTTTTTATCGGATATTCTATTGGAAGTGCGCCAATCGTCAGCTATCATTATGGTGCCGGCAATCACAGTGAGCTGAAAAATATATTCAAAAAGAGCTTGAGTCTGATTGGAACATGGGGGATTGGACTTTTCGTGTTCTCTCAGGTGATTACAACACCGCTTGCAAAATTGTTTGTGGGATATGACGCAGAATTATTTGAGATGACAAGACACGGATTCAGGATATATTTTATCAGTTTTCTGATCAATGGATTCAATATTTATGGATCAGCATTCTTTACAGCATTGAACAATGGAATGATTTCGGCTGCGATTTCATTTCTTCGAACATTATTATTCCAGATGGCGGCAGTTCTGATACTGCCTGTATTCTTTGGAGTGAACGGAATCTGGAGTGCCGTTACAGTGGCAGAACTTTTTACACTTTTTATGACAGTTGCATTTTTTGGCAGACAGCGAAAGAAATATCATTATATGTAAAAATACATCAATCAGGGATAAGGATATTCTGTAAGAAAATATAATGTGAAAAACAGTACCAGCAGACGGAATTGTATTGTATAATGAAAGTATGATTATACAAGTGTGAAGAGGGAGCGTGATTCTATGACGATTCGGGAGCAGATGGAAGAAAGAGAATTGGAGTATTTAAGTCCTTATGCGACATTGAGTAAGAATTCAAAAGGCCGGAAGATTAAGGAAGAGGAATGTGATATTCGTCCGGTCTTTCAGCGTGATCGTGACCGGATCGTACACTGCAAGGCGTTCCGCAGACTGAAGCAGAAGACCCAGGTGTTTCTTCTTCCGAAAGGAGATCATTACCGTACAAGGCTGACACATACACTGGAGGTGTCACAAAATGCAAGAACAATTGCGAAAGCACTCCGGCTTAATGAGGAACTGGTAGAAGCAATTGCCCTGGGGCATGATCTGGGACATACACCTTTCGGGCATGCAGGGGAGCGTGCGCTCAATGAACTTTGCCCGGGAGGTTTCAAACACAATGAGCAGAGTGTGCGAGTGGTGGAATCTATAGAAAAGGAAGGACGGGGACTGAATCTTACATGGGAAGTCATTGACGGGATCAGGAATCACAAAACAAGCGGATGCCCGTCAACACTGGAAGGACAGATCGTGCGACTGTCAGATAAGATCGCCTATATTAATCATGATATTGATGATGCAATCCGTGGCGGTATTTTAAGAGAAGAAGATATTCCGAAGAAATATACGGATGTTTTGGGAACTTCGGTGAAAGGACGCCTGAACACACTCGTACATAATGTTATTATCAACAGTGTGGATCGTCCGGTGATTCAGATGTCTGAGGAAGTTCATGAGGCTATGCAGGGTCTTCGTGTATTTATGTTTGAAAATGTTTACCGTAACCCGGTTGCCAAGAAGGAAGAGGGCAAAGCAATCCATATGATTACCAATCTATATGAATTCTATATAAAGAATCCGGAGTTTCTTCCGGAACAATCACAGAATATGTTAAAAAAGGGAGAAGAGCTGTCACAGGTCGTGTGCGATTATATCGCAGGAATGACGGATACTTATGCAGTGAAGAAATTTACGGAATTTTTTATCCCAGAATCTTGGAAAAATTAAAGGAAATATAAAGTTTGTGTCGAATATTAATAGTAGGGACGTTTCTTCTTCTGGATTTGAGGAAGAGATGATGAAAAATGAAAGGACGCAGATATGTATTATCCAGAGGAATTAGTGGAAGAAATCCGGTCAAAAAATGATATCGTAGATGTAATTTCCAGTTATGTGAGACTTCAGAAAAAAGGAAGCTCCTACTTTGGATTATGTCCATTTCATAATGAAAAATCCCCGTCATTTTCAGTCAGCAGACAGAAGCAGATGTATTATTGCTTTGGCTGTGGTGCCGGAGGAAATGTATTCACATTTTTGATGGAATATGAAAATTATTCTTTTGTAGAGGCACTGAAATATCTGGCGGATCGTGCGGGCGTAGAGCTTCCGGAACCGGAGTATTCTGGGGAGGCGAAAAAGCGCGCAGATACAAAAGCTATATTACTGGAAATTAATAAGGCAGCAGCACAGTACTTTTATGTACAGCTTCTAAGGCCGCAAGGGGGACATGCCCTTACATACTTAAAAGATCGAAAGCTAAGTGACGATACGATCAAAGCATTTGGTCTGGGATATTCGAACAAGTATAGTGATGATCTGTACAAGTATCTGAAATCAAAAGGCTACAAAGACGATATGATCTCACAGGCAGGTCTGATCAGTATTGATGAAAAATACGGAGTTCACGATAAGTTCTGGAACAGGGTCATGTTTCCGATTATGGATGTAAACAGCCGTGTTATTGGATTTGGCGGCCGTGTCATGGGTGATGCAAAGCCAAAATATCTGAACTCACCGGAGACGATCATTTTTGACAAAAGCCGGAACCTGTATGGACTGAATCGAGCAAGAAAGTCGAGAAAGCCTTATTTTCTGCTTTGTGAGGGCTATATGGATGTGATTTCCCTGCATCAGGCGGGATTTACCAATGCAGTAGCGTCACTTGGAACAGCCCTGACACCGGGACATGCAGCGCTTATCAAAAGGTATGTCAATGAAGTCTACCTGACGTATGACAGTGACGAGGCAGGAACGAAAGCAGCTCTGAGGGCAGGACCGATTCTGCGTGAAGTTGGGATTACGGCAAAAATCATTCGGATGGAACCGTATAAAGATCCAGATGAATTTATTAAAAATCTCGGTGCAGAAGCCTTTGAAGAACGGATCCAGAAGGCAAGGAATGGATTTATGTTCAGTCTTGAAATTCTGGAACGGGATTATGATATGACGTCGCCGGAAGGCAGAACGGACTTTATGAAGGAAGCTGCGAGAAAGCTTACAGAGTTTGATGAAGAGATAGAGCGCAATAACTACATTGATGCAGTTGCAGGAACTTATCATGTCGGCAGTGAAGATCTGAAAAAACTGGTCGGACGAATGGCAGTTCAGACCGGACTTGCAAAGCCGGTGGAAAGACCGAGATCTACAAGGAGTCAGAACCTGGATAAGGAAGATGGTACACGAAAGTCACAGAAGATTCTGCTGACATGGATGGCATCGGATGAGAATGTATTTGCACAGATCCAGAAGTATATTCATCCGGAAGATTTTCCGGAAGGGATATATCGGACTGTAGCTGAGCTTTTATATGCGCAGCACGAACAGGGAAAGCTCAATCCGGCGCAGATCATGAATCATTTTACAGATGAAGAGGAACATCGTGAGGTGGCAGCGCTTTTTAATACAAGAATCCGGGAAATTAAAACAGCACATGAACAGGAAAAGGCATTAAAAGAGACAATTATCCGGGTAAAGAAGAATAGTATTGAAGAACACTCAGCAAAGCTTGATCCGACCGATATACAGGGATTGCAGAAGCTGATGGAAGCAAAACGGGCGTTGCAGGACCTTGAAAAATTGCATATTTCTATTAATTAAGGATAAAATAAAAACATATAATGGAGGATGGACACCACATGGAAGAAAACATAGCGAAATTTGGGGAAAAGTTAAAACAACTGGTTGCTCATGGAAAGAAGAATAAGAGTATCCTGGAACTTCAGGAAATCAATGATTTTTTCTCAGATATGGAGCTTGATGCAGAACAGATGGAGAAAGTTTATGAGTATCTGGAGGCCAATCATATTGATGTGCTTCGTGTAAGCGGAGATGGGGATGGAATTGAGGAATTAGATGATGTTGATGATTCCGATATTGTTCTGACAGATGAAGACGATGTTGATATGGAGAAAATCGACTTGTCTGTGCCGGATGGAATCAGTATAGAGGATCCGGTCCGCATGTATCTGAAAGAGATTGGAAAGGTACCGCTTCTTTCAGCAGATGAAGAAGTAGAGCTTGCAAAGCGTATGGCAGAGGGAGACGAGGATGCTAAGAAGCGTCTGGCAGAAGCAAACCTTCGTCTTGTTGTCAGTATTGCTAAGAGATATGTGGGACGTGGAATGCTGTTTCTGGATCTGATTCAGGAAGGCAATTTGGGTCTAATTAAAGCGGTTGAGAAGTTTGACTATCATAAAGGATTCAAATTCAGTACTTATGCAACATGGTGGATCCGCCAGGCAATTACAAGAGCAATTGCTGATCAGGCCAGAACTATCCGTATTCCGGTGCATATGGTAGAGACAATCAATAAACTGATTCGTGTTTCCAGACAATTACTGCAGGAGTTAGGACGTGAACCTACGCCGGAGGAAATTGCAGCAGAATTAGATATGCCAGTGGAACGTGTCCGTGAAATCTTAAAGATTTCTCAGGAACCGGTATCACTGGAGACACCAATCGGTGAAGAGGAAGACAGTCACCTGGGAGATTTTATTCAGGACGACAATGTTCCGGTACCTGCTGAAGCCGCAGCTCAGACACTTTTAAAAGAGCAGTTAGATGAAGTGTTAGATACTCTGACAGAGAGAGAGCAGAAAGTTTTAAGACTTCGTTTTGGTATGGATGATGGACGTGCACGTACACTGGAAGAGGTTGGTAAGGAGTTTGATGTAACGCGTGAGCGTATTCGTCAGATCGAGGCAAAAGCACTTAGAAAGCTTCGTCATCCGAGCCGCAGTAGAAAATTAAGAGATTATCTGGATTAAGAAAGAGGCGCCTATGGAACTATCAAAGAGACTTACTGCAGTAGCAGGTCTTGTGACAGAGGGCGCCTCTGTCGCAGATATAGGAACAGATCACGGATATATACCGATTCATTTGATAGAACAGAACTTATCACCGAAAGTGATAGCGATGGATATCAATAAGGGACCGCTGGAACGTGCGAGAATTCACATAGCAGGCTATGGAATGAGTGACCGGATTGAGACAAGGCTGTCGGATGGACTGGCAGCAGTAAAGCCGAAAGAAGTGGAGGAGATAATCGTTGCCGGAATGGGCGGCGGTCTTGTGATTCACATTCTGGAAGAAGGAAAACAAATCGTCAGCACATTAAAAGGCTGCATCTTACAGCCTCAGTCTGAGATACAGAAAGTACGGGAATATCTTGTAGAACATGGGTTTCGGTTCGAAGCAGAAGATATGGTAGAGGAAGACGGGAAATATTATCCTATGATGCGGGTGGTACCACCAGAATATTGTGAACATAAGACGGCCGACCGGCAGGAAGATTGTAAAAAAGAGGAATGGAAGTACCTTTATGGACCACTACTTTTAAAAAACAAAAATCTGATATTATATGAATATCTGAAGCGTGAAATCCGTATTCGTGAAGATATACTTCTCGGTCTTGCCGGAAAAGATGGTGAGCGGATAAAAGAGCGTATGACAGAAATTGAACATGAACTGGAAGTAGCAAAAAAAGCAATGTCTTACTATGAAGAGTAAGAAAAACATTGTTGAATACTATGTGAATATTAGAGAGGAATGATTGTATGCAATGTAAAGATATTATCAAAATAATAGAACAGGACTATTCACCAAGATATGCTCTTTCCTGGGATAATGTCGGACTGCTGGCAGGAAGAGATGATAAAGAAGTTGCAAATATATATGTGGCACTGGATGCTACAGATGAAGTGGTAGATGAGGCAATTTTGGCAGGTGCAGATATGCTGGTGACACATCATCCTTTGATTTTTAGCGGTATGAAACAAGTGAATAATCAGAATTTCATCGGCAGAAGATTAGTAAAACTGATTCAGCATGACATTTCTTATTATGCTATGCACACGAATTATGATGTCAAAGGTATGGCATATCTGGCAGCGGATTATCTGAAACTTGAGAATTGTCAGATACTGGATGTCACCGGAGAAAATGAATCGGGAGAACCGGAAGGTATTGGCCGTGTCGGAGAGATACCATCTGCTTCTGATAATGATGAACAGAGAAATGAAATTTCACTGGCAGATTATTGTGAAGAAGTCAAGAAAGCATTTGCCCTTGATACAGTGAAAGTATTCGGTAATCTGAAGCAAAATGTTCACCGAGTAGCAATTTGTCCGGGGTCTGGTAAAAGTGATATTGATCAGGCGATTGCAGCAGGGGCTGATGTCTATGTGACCGGAGATATCGGTCATCATGAAGGGATTGACGCACTTGCAAGAGGACTTAATATCATCGACGCAGGACATTATGGGGTGGAGCACATATTTATCGGCGATATGGGGAATTATTTACGAGCACACCTTTTGGGAGTCGAGGTCATAGAAGCCCCAGTGAGTCATCCGTTTACAGTAATATAGGGAAAGCTTTATAGAAGCAGTCATGATATAGGGAGGATCGGAAGATGGAAGAGAAAAGAATGTATCATGTAAAAATTAAAAATGAAGTGAAAGAATATGAAGCTGGTATCACATATCACGACATTGCGAAAGAATACCAGAAAGATTATGAGCATGAGATTGTCCTGGTATTTGTAGATGGAAAACTTCAGGAACTGCACAAGCGTCTGAAAAAAGATTGTGAAATCAGTTTTGTTACAACAGCGGATCCCATTGGACATGAGGCATACAAACGAAGCATGAGTTTCCTTCTTGTAAAAGCAGTTTATGACGTGGCAGGACATAAGAATATTGACAAGGTTCGGATGCATTTTGCAATAGGACCGGGATATTATTGTACGATTACCGGCGAAACAAGAGCCGATGATGATTTTCTTGAGCGCGTCGAGTCGAGGATGCACGAACTTGTGGAGGCAGATCTATCAATCAAGAAAAGAACGGTTCATACAGATGAGGCAATCGGACTTTTTGGACAGTATGGAATGTATGATAAAGAAGAATTGTTCCGTTACCGCCGTGTATCCAAAGTAAACCTTTACAGCATCAATGAGTTTGAAGATTATTATTATGGATATATGCTTTACAGTACAGGGTATCTGAAATATTTTAAATTATATCGGTATGATGAAGGATTTGTACTTCAGATGCCAGAGATTGATAAGCCGGAGATCGTGCCACATTTTCAGGCGAGAACAAAGTTCTTTCAGGTCATGAAAGAATCTGTGAAATGGGGAGATATTCAGGAGATTGAGACGGTTGGCGGATTGAATCGCAATATTACCAGTGGAGATGTTCAGGAGACTGTGCTTGTGCAGGAAGCAATGCAGGAAAGAAGAATTGCAGAAATTGCACAGATGATTGCTTCCAGACCGGAAATCAGATTCGTATTGATTGCGGGACCGTCGTCTTCCGGAAAGACTACATTTTCACACAGACTGTCTGTACAGCTTCGTGCAAATGGAATGCGTCCTCATCCGATCGCAGTAGATAATTACTTTAAAGAAAGAGAAGAGACTCCGAAAGACGAGAAGGGAAATTATAATTTTGAAGGACTTTGTGCAGTGGATATTGATCTGTTCGAGAAACAAATGCAGGAACTGCTGGATGGAAAAGAAGTGATAATTCCAAATTTTGATTTTGCGAAGGGACATAAAGAATTTGTAGGAAGTCCATTGAAACTTGGAGAACACGATATTCTGGTTATTGAAGGCATTCACTGCCTGAATCCAAAGCTGACAAAAGCATTGGCAGATGAGAATAAGTTTAAAATTTATATCAGTGCACTGACACAGCTTAACATTGATGAGCATAACCGGATTCCAACCACAGATGGCCGGCTTCTTCGAAGAATTGTGCGAGATGCAAGAACAAGAGGTGCTTCTGCAAAAAAGACAATTCAGATGTGGCCTTCTGTACGAAAAGGCGAGGAAGAGAATATTTTCCCATTCCAGGAGGAAGCAGATGTCATGTTCAATTCTGCTCTGATCTATGAACTGGCAGTATTGAAACCATATGTAGAAGCTCAGTTATTCGGAGTTGAAAGAGAGTGCCCGGAATATATCGAGGCAAAGAGACTGCTTAAATTCCTGGATTACTTTGTTGGAATCGGAAGCGAAAAAGTGCCGACGAACTCATTGCTTCGAGAATTCATTGGCGGTGGATGCTTCCGGGTTTAAAAAAATAAATCCAAACGATTCAAGATATCGTTTGGATTTATTTTTTTATGTAATAGGAAACTTCGTTTCCATTACATAAAAAAACGCTCCGCGAGGATCGCACTGCGGCGGATAAGAAACATGTCGCATATTGCGACCCGCCGCAGGCGGAGAATCTCGCAGGCGAGATTCTTTTTTATTTGGATTTTACCTGACGCCATAATTCATTGTATATGGCATCATTTTCATCTCCCAGGAATTTGAATGTTTCGCAATTTTCCAGCGCTTTATCATCTGGAAATACAATTGGATTATTACGGTATTCCGGATCGAGAAGTTTTCTTCCTTCCTCATTCGGGATGGAATAGGTGATATAGTCGAAGTTCATCTTAGCAATGTCCGGACGGCACATGAAATTGATAAAAGCTTCTGCGTTTTCTTTATTCTTTGCGTTTTTCGGGATGACCCAGGAGTCAATCCACATGTTACTTCCTTCTTTTGGAATGACATATTCCAGGTCCGGATTTTCAAGCTGACAGGTGATAGCTTCTCCAGAGTAGATGACAGCGAGAGCAGCCTCATTTCCAATCATTTTATCACGGGCCTGATCGACAACATAGGCCTGGACAAGTGGCTTTTGTTCGATCAGTTTATTCTTAGCTTCAGTCAGTTCATCCAGATCGGTTGAGTTCAGTGAGTAGCCAAGGTATTTTAATGTGATGCCAAATGCATCACGGACACTATCCTGCATGAGGATACTATCTTTGTATTTTTCGTTCCACAGAATTCCCCAACTATCTACAGGATCGTCGACCATAGTTTTATTGTAAAGGATTCCTACAGTTCCCCAAAGGTGAGGAACAGAGTATTTATTCTCCGGGTCAAACTCTTTGGAATGCTCCATATAAGTGCTTCCAATATTCTTGATGTTCGGAATATTGTCAAAATTCAGTTCAGCCAGCAGATCATTTTCAATCATACGCTGGATCATGTAGTCGGACGGACATACGACATCGTAGGCAATGGCGCCTGACTGTATTTTTGGATACATGATCTCGTTTGTTTCATATTCTTCGTAAACGACATTAATACCAGTTTCTTCTTCGAACATATCTAAAGTTTCCGGATCGATATATTCTCCCCAGTTATACACAATGACCTGTTTGTCACTGGAACTTTTTGAGCGGATACCATAGAAAATTCCACCTGCCAGAATGAGAACGACCATACAGACCGGAACCACTCTCGACATCATAACTTTGCGGAATTTGCGAAGCTTTGGATGCTGACTGGCAACTTTGGAAATTTTAGCATTTTTTGCACCGGCAGCTTTTTCATCTGGTTTCATGTTGATCAATAACAAAAGAATCATGACAACCAGGAACATCAATGTGGACAGTGCATACATGGAAGGATTGATTCCTTTTCGCACCTCACTGTAAATCTTGGTGGACAGAGTGTCGACACCAGGTCCTTTTGTAAAATGCGTGATGATAAAGTCATCTAAGGACATAGTAAATGCCAGTAGGAAACCGGAGGACACACCTGGCAGAATGTCCGGGAATATGACTTTGAAAAAAGCGTATAACGGAGAAGCACCAAGATCCAGGGCGGCCTCATAAGTGCTGACGTTCGTTTGCCGCAGCTTTGGCAGAACACTCAGGATTACATAGGGAATGTTAAAGGTAATATGTGCAATCAAGATTGTCTTAAATCCAAGGGAAAATCTACATGCGATGAATAACAGCATAAGAGAGATTCCTGTCACAATATCGGCATTTAACATAGGAATATTGGTTACACCAGTCACGACAGTACGCATTTTCTTTCGCATTGCCTGAATACCGATAGCGGCAGCAGTACCGAGAATCGTAGCAATCAGTGCAGATAACAATGCGATGATCAGTGTCGTATAAAGTGCGTTCATAATGGAATTATTTTTAAATAATTCCACATACCATTTTGTTGTAAAACCTCCCCATTTGGAACGGGATTTTGAGGAGTTAAAGGATAATACCATAAGGGTGATGATCGGCGCGTACAAAATGACGCATATCAGCACCAGATAAAACCGTTTAAAAAAATTCTTGATCAAAATGTAGTTCCCTCCCCGTCTTTATCGTATTTTGCGATCAATGCCATACTGATCAAAATGAAGATCATCAGTACAAGGGACATACCGCTGCCAGAGCGCCAGTTACTTCCTTGTTTAAATTCCTGCTCAATAACATTACCGATCAGGAGAATCTTACTTCCACCTAAGAGGTCGGAGATGACAAAAGTTGTCAGTGACGGTACAAAGACCATGGTAATTCCGCTGATGATCCCTGGAACGCTCAGTGGCAGCAGGATTTTTGTAAATGTCTGCACACTGTTTGCACCAAGATCTCTGGCTGCTTCGATCACATTTGTGTCAATTTTGGACAGTACATTGTAAATTGGTAAGATCATAAATGGCAGAAAATCATAGACCATACCAAGTACGATGGCATAGGGAGTGTTGATGATTTCCAGTGCCGGTAAATGGAAAAAATGAAGGAGACTGTTGATAACTCCGTTCTTTTCCAACAGGTTCTGCCATGCAATGATCCGAAGCAAAGAATTCATCCACATTGGCAGGATGAAAATCAGTACGATAAAGCTGGACTGATTGACGCCAAGTCCAGTCAGGATCATAGCCAGAGGGTATGCGAGAATCAGGCAGATAATCGTACTGACAAGGGATAACAAAAGTGCCAGTCCCAATGCCTTTAAATTCTCAGGTTCTGTGATCCTGGCAAGATTCATCAGGGTGAATCCACCGTCATTATTCGTCAGACCATAGTAGAAGACCATGATAAGAGGAATGATGATAAATGCTGCTGACCAGAGAAGATACGGACCGGCAAGCATCTGTTTTAATAATTTACTATTCTTCAATTGGTACCGCCTCCTCATCTTCAGATTCTGGTTTTTTCATGATCTGAATATCAAATGGGTCTACGCGCAGTCCGACTTCTGCTCCGACTGGGAACATATCGGTGCTGTGCACGAGCCATTCGTAATTATTTGCCATGACTTCCATCTCATAGTGAACGCCTTTGAAAATAACATGTGTAACAACGCCTCGGATCATTCCGTCTTCTGGTTTTACAAGGTCGATATCTTCCGGACGGATCACTGCATCAACAGGCTTCTTCTGACCGAATCCTTCATCGACACACGGAAAGTTGGCACCGAGGATATTGACGAGCCGGTCATGTACCATCGTGGCAGAAAGAATGTTACTGTCACCGATAAAGTCTGCAACGAACGCATTCTTCGGTTCATTATAAATATCTTCCGGTGTTCCTACCTGCTGGATATATCCCTGGTTCATAACGACGATCGTATCGGACATAGTCAGGGCTTCCTCCTGATCATGAGTGACGTAAATAAATGTAATGCCAAGCTCATTTTTTAAGCGGATCAGTTCGTACTGCATATCCTGACGAAGCTTTAAGTCAAGAGCACCAAGAGGTTCGTCAAGAAGCAGGACTTTCGGTTCATTTACAATGGCTCTTGCAATAGCGATACGCTGCTGTTGTCCGCCGCTTAAGGAAGCAGGAGTACGGTTTTCGAAGCCTTCAAGATTAACAAGTTTTAACGCATAACGAATCTTATCATTGATGTAATTCTGAGATTTTCCTTTAATCTTTAGCCCGAATGCAATATTTTCTGCAATGGTCATATGGGTAAAAAGTGCATATTTCTGGAATACGGTATTTAACTGTCGTTTGTTTGGAGCCAGGTTCGTGATATCCTGACCATCGAAGATGATTTTTCCAGAGTCAGGAGTCTCGAATCCACCAAGAATACGAAGCAGTGTTGTTTTTCCGCAACCGCTTGGTCCCAGAAGAGTTAAAAATTCATTTTCCCGGATATAAAGATTCAGTTCGTCTAGTACGACATTTTCATCAAATGCTTTGGATATATTTACAATATCGATTAATTTATTAGACATGTTCATTGTCCTCCAAAAATGTAATTATAATTTAGAACTTAAGGCCGGCTATCAAGGAAGTCCTGATAGATAAGAAGTCTGCTCAGCCTAAAAGTTCGGAGGGGTGCTGACCCATAAAATAACGGCACCGGATGTGCCAAAAGCTTCTATATAATGTTCAGAGTGAGGTGTGAAATAAAAAGATTCTCCTTTTTTTGCAGTGTAGCTTTTATGTCCGATATGAATCTTGATACTTCCTTTTAATACATAACCAAATTCTTCACCTTCGTGTGGGAGATCCCGGTAAGTTAATCCGCCAGGCTTTAGAGTCAGACGGATCGGTTCCATCATATTTTTCTGAGCGTTCGGTATGATCCATTCGGTCTTGCTGCCAAGTTCAGAATCAATTTTCTCAAAATAGTCTTCATTTTGAAATACAATCTGATCTTCCGGCTCTTCCTGAAAAAAATCTGAGACGGTTGTGCCCAGGCACTGCAAAATGTCCATCAATGTCGCAATGGACGGGGAGGTGAGATCCCGTTCCAGCTGGGAAATAAATCCCTTGGACAGTTCACTGCGGTCTGCCAGCTCTTCCTGGGTGAGCCCCTTGGCGACGCGGAGTTCCTTAATCTTTTTGCCGATATCCATCAAAAATCCACCTTTCTGAAAGAATCATTATGGATTCCTTGTGTTGATTTAAAGTAAACATGATAAAAGCCGTCGCCAACAAAAATAAAATTAAACACAAAGTTTAGTATTTGTTAACAAACGACCTGAAAATCATTATACAGGAAAAATACTAAAAATCAACAGTTTAAATGAAAATAATTGAAAAATGAATGTAAAATTTCAGAATGTAAAAATGAGCAAAAATGCAGATGAAGGAAGTTTTTTATGGACATGATAAATCATGAATGCTATAATAAATCAGTTTGACAATACATTTATTTATGGACATAAAGATAAGAACGAAAAGGAACTGGATATGAGAAAAAATCGAAAGAATAACTCCCATACCTATAGGAAAAGAATTTGTATTATGGCAGTTCTTCTGGCTGGCAGTCTTATGCTGGGAGGGTGTGGAGTAAAGAAAGAGAAAGCGGCAGACAACGAATTGCCGGAGATTGTCATTGGAATGGATTATTTTGAACCTTACAGTTATCAGGTGAGTAATGGTGAATATAAAGGTATTGATGTGGAACTTGCCAAGGAAGCATTTCAGAGGCTGGGATACCAGCCTAAGTTTGAGAATATAGTCTGGGAAGATAAAGACGAACTTCTGGCAGAAGGAACAATCGACTGTCTGTGGAGCTGTTATTCCATGAATGGAAGAGAAGATAAATATCAGTGGGCAGGTCCGTATCTGTACAGTCGTCAGATGGTGGCTGTAAGAAAAGAGAGTGAAATCAATACGATTCAGGATCTGGAAGGAAAGAAGATTGCGGTTCAGGCGACCACAAAGGCAGAGGAGCTTTTCCTTCATAAGATTGCGTCAGATCTTCCACAAATGGAGCAGGTAAACTGCTTTTCTACGACGAATGAACTTTATGCTGCACTTAGAAAAAATTATGTAGATGCGATTGCAGGTCATGAGGCAATGCTGGGCAGCCTGGTGAGAGATGGAGAGGATGCATACCGTATGCTGGACGAGAGTATCTATACTTCGGAACTTGGAATTGCTTTTAAAAAAGGAACCCACAAAGAAGTAGCACAAGAGCTTACAGAAACTCTCGAAGAGATGCGAAATGAGGGCATTACAGAAGAAATAGTCAAAAAGTACGGATTGGATGCGGATGAAATCCTGCCGGGAGGAAAAAGCAAATGAGCAGACAGGTAAGAACGCAGATGCCGCAGACGCAGAAAAAAGATAAGAGGAGTAAAAGCAAAGGAAAGAAATTTGACAAAAATGCATGCTTATTGGTGTTTGTTCTGATTTTTTCCGGAATCCTGATTTTTCTTCTGTTAACAGCGAGTGATAATAAAAAACTGAATAGTACGTTGAATGAGACATTTGACTTTGCAAAAACCAGGATTGAAAGGTATGAAATCTATAATACGAATGACCAAGTGAAAAGTCTGGTACGCCTGATGGACAAAACAACAGAATTAAGCCGGGTCATAGCACAGGAAGATAATCTCAGTGAGGAGATGCTGGATGAATATGCAAACGAACAGCGTCTGACAGGAATCCTTGTGTTGGATCAGAACCAGAAAGTGACAGAACAGGCTGCAAAAGATGGAGATGCTATGCTATTGTGGCAAAAGCTGATTGAAAGTGATTATGTGTGTGATATTGCCAAGTACCCCCAAAAGACTTATACGACCCGTCTGAGAAATGAAGGAAAGCTCTATGATTTTGCGGCAGTGGCAAGACAGGATGCAGCAGGGATAGTGATCACATATATGCAGAAAGAGGAAGTAAGTGAGTTAAACGGAGACCTGACGATGAAATCGTTATTTGCGGATTTTCCTTTTGAAATGAATGGAAGCATAGTAATCTGTGATGATGACAAGGTTGTCAGTACCAATAAACAGGAGCTTCTTTCGAGTTCTGTAGAAGAATCAAAGTCATTGTATAAAAATGAATTCAAGGCAGGGGGGAATGGAATTGTCTGCCTTCATTCAAAGGCCGGAAACTGGTATGGACGCAAGGAGAAGATTAAAGACTATGATGCATATATCTTTTTCCCGGAAAGCCAGGTTTACATCACACGAAATATTGTATGTGTGATTTATGTGTTACTTGCCTTACTTCTTTTCTCTCTTTATTGGGTGAGCAGGAACAGAACAGAAAAGAGAAGTATCCTTCAAGATCAGAAGAGACTTCGTGTGATCAATGCACTTGGCCATGCATATTCTTCTATTTCTCTTATGAATATAAAAACAGGGAAAATCGAAATTGTAAAACCTTCAAGGAATATGAAGCCGGATCAGAAAGGGGATATTCTTTCCAAAGCGCACCTGGAAGAACTGATACAGCAGGTTATTACAGATCCATTTCAGGAGAAATATCGTGAATTTATCAATATGAGTACGGTGACACAGCGTCTGGAAGAACGTGAGACGTTGAGCTTTACAGCTCAGACAGTAGAAGGAAGGTGGCTGACAATAATCATTGTGCCGCAGGGATATGATAAAACTGGGGAACTAAGTACAGTTCTGGTTGCGAACCGTGATGTAACAGAGGAAAAAGAACGAGAGATAGAGCGGGATAAGAATCTGAGAAATGCACTCGCAGCTGCGGAACATGCAAACAGGGCGAAAACAGCGTTCCTGAATAATATGTCCCATGATATCCGTACGCCGATGAATGCGATTGTCGGATTTACAGCACTTGCGACAACGCATATTGGCAACACGGAACTTGTTCTGGATTATTTGAAAAAAATCCATACATCCAGTCAGCATTTGCTTAGCCTGATCAATGATGTGTTGGATATGAGCAGAATCGAGAGCGGTTCTGTTCGAATTGAATATACAACGGTACACCTGCCGGATATTTTGCATGATTTAAGAACGATCATTCAGGGATCTGTACATTCCAAACAGCAGGATCTTTATATTGATACACAGGATGTAACTCATGAAAATATCATTACCGACAAGCTGCGTCTGACACAGGTCCTTCTCAATATTTGCAGTAATGCTGTAAAATTCACACCGGTCGGCGGTATGATTAACATTCGTATTTCGGAGAAGCCATGTAGAAGAGATGGATACATAACGGTCGTTTTCAGTGTGAAGGATAATGGAATCGGAATGTCTAGGGAGTTTAGAAAGCATGTGTTTGATTCTTTTTCAAGAGAGCATACTGTTACGGAGAATGGGATTGGAGGAACCGGTCTTGGAATGGCGATCACCAAAAACATTGTGGACATGATGGGCGGTACAATTCAGGTTGAAAGTGAAACCGGAAAAGGAACAGAATTTACAATTATGCTTGAATGCGAAACATCAGGAGAGACAGTGAAACGGGAACCTGTTCCAGAGCTAAAAGGTGCCAGAGTGCTTGTGGTGGATGATGATGCACAAACTTGTATGAGTGTGAGCAGAATGCTGCGTGAGATTGAAATGACGGCAGACTGGACAACTTCGGGAAAAGAAGCGGTACTTCGGGCAAAAGAAGCGTATGAACAGAATCAGGAATTTAAAGTGTATATCATTGACTGGCTGATGCCGGATATGAACGGAATCGAGACAGTACGCAGGATTCGTATGGTGGTTGGAGAGGAGTATCCGATTATTATCCTGACTGCCTATGACTGGTCAGATGTTGAACAGGAGGCAAGAGAGGCGGGAGTAACTGCATTTGTGTCGAAACCGTTGTTTCTTTCAGAGCTGAGGGAAGTTCTGATGAGTCAGGCGCAAAGAGAACTCCTTAAGAATGAAAAACAGAAGGCTCAGGCGAAAAACCGAAAGAGTTATGCAGGTAAAAAAGTCCTTCTTGTAGAGGATAATGAGTTGAATCGCGAGATTGCAACAGCAATCATGAAAGAAATTGGTCTGGAAGTGGATACAGCAGAGGATGGCACAGATGCTGTGAATATCATGTCATCAGCAGAAGGCAGGAAATATGATCTGATTTTTATGGATATTCAGATGCCGAAGATGGATGGCTATACTGCAACCCGGGAGATACGTACGCTGAACAATCACAAATGTGCGAATATCCCAATCATTGCGATGACTGCAAATGCTTTTGAGGAAGACCGCAAAAAGGCGGTCAAGGCTGGTATGAATGGTCACATTGCCAAACCAATCAGTGCAGATGTAATTCTGGAAAATCTGGATCAGATTTTTGAAGGATAAAGAAGAACAAAAACAGGTTTTGACAAATCACCTATATTTCCGTAAAATATAATTGGTTATTTATGCAAAATGGATTGTAAAATTTCTGAAAAATCAGGGAGAATGAAGAGAGATTATGATTAAGATCAAGAATTATAAAAAGGTAGAAAACCTGGAGGAAGCCTGGAAGCTGAACCAGAAGCGCACGAACCGGATTATTGGAGGTATGCTTTGGGTAAAGATGAGTAATGCTAATGTGCAAACTGCAATCGACCTGTCCGGACTTGGGCTGGATCAGATCGAAGAGACAGAAGAGGAGTTCAGGATCGGCTGCATGGTCACGCTTCGTCAGATGGAATTGCATGAAGGATTGTCTCATTATACAGAAGGCGCAGTGAAAGACGCATTTCGACATATTGTAGGAGTACAGTTCCGTAATCTTGCAACAGTCGGAGGAAGTCTGTTCGGCAGATTTGGATTCTCAGATGTGTTGACACTTCTGCTTGCATTAGATTGTGATGTGGAGCTTTACAAAGGAGGAATCATGTCCATTCAGGAGTTTGCGAAATTTAAAAGAGACGATGACATTCTGGTTCACATTATAATAAAGAAGACGCCAGTTCATATTTGTTATCAGTCTGTGAGAAATACAGTGACAGATTTCCCGACACTTAACCTGACAGCAGCAATCTTTGCTGATAAGATGCGTATTAGTATTGGTGCCAGACCGGGAAAAGCTATGTTGTTCGAAGACACGGCTGGATTGTTGAAGGGGCTGACAGATGGAAGTGTTACAGAAGAAGTGATGCACACATTTGCCAAAGAGATAAAAGAAAAGCTTCCGACTGGAAGTAATATGCGAGGAACTGCTGAGTATCGAAGCCATCTGGCAGAGGTTATGACCGTTCGCGCACTTCGTATACTGGGAGGTGACAGAAATGCAGATTAGTATCGTACTTAATGGAAAGAAAATTCAGGAAGAGATCGAACCGGACCTGCTTCTTATAGATTTTGTAAGAAAGCATGGATGTAAAAGTGTAAAACGTGGATGTGAGACTTCAGGTTGTGGACTTTGCACAGTATTTTTAGATGACAAGCCGGTACTATCCTGTTCTATTCTGGCAGCCAGAGTAGATGGACATAAAGTCACAACGCTTGAAGGGCTTAAGGAAGAAGCGGAAGAGTTTGGCGCATTCATTGCAGACCAAGGAGCAGAGCAGTGTGGTTTCTGTAATCCGGGCATGATTATGAATGCACTGGCATTATTCCGTGAAAATGAATTTCCGAATGAGGAAGAGATAAAAGAGTATCTGGCAGGGAATCTGTGCCGCTGTTCCGGGTATGAGGGACAGCTTCGTGGAATCCAGAATTTCCTTGTCTGGAAGAAAGAAAAAAGAGGGGAGAAAGTATCATGCAAATTGTAAATCAGCCAGTCAGAAAAAAAGATGCCATGCAGCTTGTGACCGGTCAGCCAGTATATATGGATGATATGATCCCGGAAGATTGTCTGATCGTGAAACTGCTCAGATCCCCTCATGCAAATGCGGTGGTGCAGGAGATTCAGACAGATAAGGCAATGAAAGTTCCTGGAATTGAGGCCATCTATACATGGAAGGATATCGACCAGAACGGACGAAGATTTACATGTGCAGGACAGACTTATCCAGAACCCAGTCCATATGACCGTCTGATTCTGGATCGTCATGTCAGATTTGTAGGAGATCCGGTTGCGATTGTGGCAGGAGAGACAGAAAAAGCGGTGGACAGGGCCATTTCCATGATCAAGGTACAGTACGAGGTGTTGGAACCGATCCTTGATTATCATAAAGCTTTGGATAATCCAATTCAGGTGCACCCGGAAGATAACTGGGAGGCGCTTTGTCCGGTAGGAGCAGATAATAAAAGAAATCTGTGCGCACATGAGGCGAGTGAACATGGAGATATTGATCAAGTACTGTCAGACTGTGACATTATCATCGACCAGGTATATCATACAAAAGCGTGCCAGCAGACGATGATGGAAACAATGCGTACATATTGTTCCATTGATACATATGGACGTCTGAATGTATTTAGCTCTACCCAGATTGTGTTTCACTGCAGAAGGATCATTGCAAATGCACTTCATATTCCAAAATCACAGGTACGTGTCAGCAAGCCGCGTATCGGAGGAGGTTTTGGAACAAAACAGACAGCGGTCTGTGAGGTCTATCCGGCATATGTGACCTGGATGACAAAGAAGCCGAGTAAGATTATTTTCACCCGTGAGGAATGTATGACAGCTTCTTCTCCGCGACATGAGATGGAAATGCATGTGAAACTTGGAGCTATGAAAGATGGAACTATCCGTGGAATTGATCTGTACACCATTTCTAACACAGGTGCCTATGGGGAACATGGGCCGACAACAGTCGGACTGTCCGGGCATAAATCTATTCCGCTTTACGGAAAAGCAGAGGCATTCCGCTTTGTTTACGACGTGGTTTATACGAATGTTATGTCTTCTGGAGCTTATCGTGGATATGGTGCAACACAGGGACTTTTTGCCATTGAGACGGCAGTTAATGAACTGGCAGAAAAACTCCATATGGATCCGATGAAACTTCGTGAGATGAACATAGTAAAAGAAGGACAGGTCATGCCTGCATTTTACGGTGAGACAAATACAAGCTGTGCCTTGGACCGGTGTATTGCAAAGGTGAAAGAGATGAGTCACTGGGATGAGAATTATCCGGTCCGCGAACTAGGACATGGAAAAGTCCGTGCTCTTGGTATGGGACTTGCCATGCAGGGATCTTGTATCAGTGGATTAGATGTAGGCAGTGCAGCGCTAAAACTGAATGATGAAGGTTTCTACATTATGCGAATTGCAGCAGCAGACATGGGAACAGGTTGTGATACGATTCTTGCACAGATTGCAGCAGAAGTATTGGAGTGTCCGCTTGATAAAGTAATTGTATTTGGAGCAGATACGGATGCATCACCATATGATTCAGGATCTTATGCATCCAGTACGACTTATGTAACCGGAAAGGCAACTGAGCTGTGTGCGAGAAAGCTTAGAGATAAGATTCGTCTTGTCGGAGCTAAGATGCTTGGATGTGACGAGAAAGAAGTAGAATTTGACGGTGATAAAGTCATCTATAGAGGCGGAAAGACTCTGGAAAAAACAGAAGTTTCCCTGTTTGATATTGCAACAGCGTCTATGGCGGGCAACAGTATTGCTCTGGAAGAGACTGTGACCATGAGCCAGCCAACTTCACCACCGCCATTTATGGCAGGCGTGGCAGATGTGGAAGTGGATCTTCTGACCGGACAGGCAAAAGTGATAGATTATTATACTGCTGTTGACTGTGGGACTCCGGTGAACCCAAACCTGGCAAGAGTTCAGGCTGAGGGCGGAATCCTTCAGGGAATCGGAATGGCACTGACGGAGAATATCACTTATGATGCAAAGGGAAGACTTTATGAAAATTCTTTCATGCAATATAAGATTCCGACAAGAGAAGATATCGGTCATATTCATGTAGAGTTTGAGAGCAGCTATGAAAAGTCTGGTCCATTTGGCGCAAAATCTATCGGTGAGGTCGTGATCAATACACCACTTTCGGCAATTGCTCATGCAATTTATAATGCAACCGGACACCGATTCAGGGAACTCCCAATCATGCCGGAACAGATTGCTATGTGTGAAGAAAATCCGATGTGGGAAAAGTAGGGTTATGGTACAGATAAATGAGTTGAAAAGAGAAGTCGTAAGGGTAAAAGCTTAGGACTTCTCTTTTTTTGACGTTATTATTCTTTACAGTAAAATGCTTCTAAGGCATCCATCTTTGCGGACATATTTATCATCATCTGGTCTAAAATTGTGATTGCGGCCATAGATTCTACAACAACAACAGCCCTTGGTACAACAACCGGATCGTGACGTCCGGTAATGGCAATCGTCGTATCTTCGAAAGCCGTATTGATGGTCTGCTGTTCCTTACTGATGGAAGGAGTCGGTTTAAATGCAGCCCGCAAAATCAGCTCAGAACCATCACTCATACCTCCGAGGATTCCGCCGGCGTGGTTCGTCTTTTTTATAACGGCACCATTCTGACATGTAAATGCATCATTGTTGCTGCTGCCGTGGCTTTTTGAAGCTTCAAATCCGTCACCGATTTCCACACCTTTGACAGCGCCAATGGAAACGACAGCTTTTGCGAGAGAAGCGTCAAGTTTATCAAAGACTGTCTCACCGATTCCGGCCGGCATGCCTTTTACGCGGCATTCAACAATTCCACCGGAAGAATCCTGATTTTTCATGCAGGATTCCAGATAATCGGAAGCTTTTTTTGCATAAGCATTATTTGGCATATATAACATATTTTCGGCAATATCTTCATAACGATATTCCGTTTCAGGAATACAGATATCTCCAATAGAACGGGTAAAGGCAATCAGGTCGATTCCTAATTGTTCCAGGATTTTTTTTGCAATTGCACCGGCTGCGACCCGGCCAATTGTTTCACGGGCAGAAGAACGTCCGCCACCGCGGTAATCGCGGATGCCATATTTTGCATCAAATGTATAATCAGCATGTCCGGGACGGTAACAGTCTTTAATTTTACCGTAATCTCTGGAACGCTGGTCCTGATTGTAGACAATGACAGAGATTGGTGTGCCGGTTGTCTTACCCTCGAAAACACCGGAGAGAATCTGGGCAGTGTCGCTTTCATTTCTCTTCGTTGTAAATTTACTCTGGCCAGGTTTTCTTCGGTCGAGCTGTTTTTGTATATCTTCTTCACTTAAGGAAAGTCCTGAAGGACACCCGTCAATCACAACACCGATTGCAGGTCCGTGAGATTCTCCCCATGTGGTGATACGGAACAATGTTCCATAAGTTGATCCAGCCATAATGTCAATTTCTCCTTTGATGTCATAGGTTTTGTTATAGATTCCTTTTTATTATAAAACAATCTTAATAAATTCTTCAAGAATTTTTCGTGAATTAGCTCTGTACTTTTAGAAGAGTGCATATTATAATGATAGCGTGTGAACTAGAAAAGGGGAGTTTGACGAACATGTTTGGAAAAAAGAAGAAAAACGAGTACGAAGAAGAAGTAGTAGAAGAAGGCAGAGACGAGTTTGACGTAGATTATAATGACGATGAAGATTTCGAGACAGACTTTGTATCTCTGGACGAAGATGAAGATGAGAAACCAAAGAGAGGCGGCATTGGCAAGAAGGTAGGTATCACGTTTGGTGTGATCTTAGCAGTTCTGGTAGTTGCTTATATTGGCATGGCGGTTTACTTTGACAGTCATTTTATGTTCAACACAACGATCAATGGTAATAATTTTGCATTGAAGAGTGTTGCACAGGTGGAAAAATATATGGAACAACAGGTTGCGGATTATACTTTGACACTTCAGGAATCTGACGGCGACAGTGAACAGATTACAGGAAGCGAGATTTCTTTGGAATATGTGCCGGGAGATGAAGTTAAAGAGCTGGCAAAGAAGCAGAACAAGTTTCTTTGGATTACATCTCTGTGGGAGAAACCGGTGATTGAGGCAAAGATTGGAGTGAAGTATGATGAGAATGCACTTGCAAGGCGTATTGAGAGTTTGAATTGCCTGAAAGAAGAGAATCAGGTGGCTTCTGTAGATGCGCATCCAGAATTCCAGAATACAGAGTTTGTGATCGTGCCAGAGGTCATTGGTACGCAGATTGATACAGAGACATTTAATAAAGATATCAGAGAGTCGATAGAAGGATTCCAGGATACTTTGAATCTGACAGATACGAACTGCTATATCAAACCGAGATTTTTATCAGATTCCCAGGAAGTAGTGGCAGCAAAGGATACCATGAACAGCTATCTTGGAGCGAATATTACATATGACTTTAATCCGAATACAGAAGTGGTAGATGCATCTGTCATTTCACAGTGGGTGATTGTGGATGCAGATATGAACGTTACATTTAATCAGGAAGCAGTAAAAGAGTATATTGCTGCTCTTGCAACAAAATATAATACGAAAGGAAAACCGCGTCAGTTTACAACTGCAACAGGCAATACTGTCACGGTTGAAGGTGGCGGTTATGGCTGGAAAATCGATCAGGATGCAGAGTATGATGCATTGATCGCCAATATCCAGAATGCTGAGACTGTAACAAGAGAGCCGGAATATTCCAGTCGTGCAGTCAACCATACTGCAATGGATATGGGAAATACATATGCAGAAGTCGATCTTACCACGCAGCATATGTGGTTTATTAAAGACGGACAGATTGCGCTGGAGACAGATATTGTAACAGGTAATCCGAACAAGGGAAATGCGACACCGCAGGGAACCTATTCTTTGACATACAAGTCAAGAAATAAGACACTTCGCGGAACAAAGAAACCAGATGGAACTTACGAGTACGAGACACCGGTTGCTTACTGGATGCCATTTAATGGAGGTATCGGATTCCACGATGCAACATGGCAGTCTTCATTTGGAGGCAACAGATATTTAAGTCATGGTTCACATGGCTGTATTAATATGCCGAAAGATAAAGCGGCGGCACTTTATGACCTGATTCCGGATGGATGCCCGGTAGTATGTCATTATTAAAGAGAGGGAAAGATCATGTATGAATTATTAAAGACAGATGGTCTTGCCAAAAGAGGAAGATTACATACAGTACATGGGGTCATTGAGACCCCTGTATTTATGAATGTAGGAACTATTGCGGCAATCAAGGGCGCGGTGTCAACAACAGATCTGCAGGAGATTGGGACACAGGTTGAATTATCCAACACATATCATCTTCATGTAAGACCGGGAGATGAAGTCGTAAAGAAACTTGGCGGTCTTCATAAGTTTATGGTGTGGGACAAGCCGATTCTTACTGATTCCGGTGGATTTCAGGTGTTTTCGCTGGCAGGGCTCAGAAGAATAAAAGAAGAGGGAGTATACTTTAACTCTCATATCGATGGAAGAAAGATTTTTATGGGACCGGAGCAGAGCATGCAGATCCAGTCCAATCTGGCCTCCACCATTGCGATGGCATTTGACGAGTGTCCGTCCAGCGTTGCAGACCTGGATTATATGGAAAATTCTGTGAACCGTACGACCAGATGGCTTAAGAGATGTAAAGCAGAGATGGACAGACTGAACAGTCTGCCGGATACAATTAACAAGCATCAGATGTTATTCGGCATCAATCAGGGCGGCGTGTATGAGGATATCCGTGTGCGCCATGCACAGGAGATTTCAGAACTGGATCTGGATGGCTATGCAGTTGGCGGACTTGCAGTTGGAGAGAGTCATGAGGAGATGTACCGGATTCTGGATGCAGTTGTGCCGCATCTGCCACAAAATAAACCGACATATCTGATGGGAGTCGGAACACCGGCGAATATTCTGGAAGCTGTAGAACGTGGTGTTGACTTCTTTGACTGTGTATATCCAAGCAGAAACGGACGCCATGGGCATGTGTATACGAATCATGGAAAGATGAATCTGTTCAATGCCAAGTATGAGTTAGATACAAGACCAATTGAGGAAGGTTGTAACTGCCCGGTATGCAGAACGTATTCCAGAGCTTATGTGAGACACCTTCTGAAAGCAAAGGAGATGCTCGGCATGAGATTTTGTGTACTTCATAATCTATATTTCTATAATAAGATGATGGAAGAGATCCGTGAGGCAATTGAGGCAGGAAGATACAAAGAATATAAAGAAGAGAAGCTTCGCAGAATGGCAGAGGGCGAGTAGATTGCAGACAGATCAGAAAAATCGCAGCTGATATTTGGTGCAGGAACGGGCAGGATTTTCAGGTGATGATCATGAAAAGAGAAAATATTTATAAAATCACGTAGAAATGATGAAAATATCTTGATGAAAATGTCAAATTCCTGTATAGTAAAAACAGTGTTTAATGAAATTTAGGAGGAAATATTATGTACGCATTGGCAGCACAGAGTGCAGGAACAAACTGGGTAGTACTGATTTTAGTATATGTAGTAATATTCGGTGGATTTTATATGTTATTCATGCGCCCACAGAAAAAAGAGCAGAAGAGAGTCCAGGAGATGATCGCAGAGATGGAAGTCGGTGATACCGTACTTACAACAAGCGGTTTCTACGGAGTAATCATCGACATTACAGATGATGATCTTATCGTAGAGTTTGGTAATAATAAGAACTGTAGAATCCCGATGCAGAAAGCAGCAATCGCACAGGTTGAGAAAGCATCTGCTGAATAGGAAGATGAGGAGTGAAGAAGAATCCCGGGACCGGGGTTCTTCTTTTTCTATATGGCGATCAATCATTCTATGAAGAAGATTTTAAAGGCACTGTCGTTTGACGGGATTGAGGTGGAGGCAGCCAGACATCTTGCCAGCCTCAAAGCGATAGACCCAATGAAAATCTTTCACAAAACAATCGATTACAAGATATATAACGGAGATTATGAAGTGCCGGTGCGTATTTATCTGCCGAGAGAAAAGGTGACGGAAGATCTTCCGGTCTTTTTGTTCTTCCACGGTGGCGGCTGGGTAACGGATTGTATTGATAATTATGAAAGAATCTGTGCAAGACTGGCATCCGCGACAGAACATATTGTGGTGTCGGTAGAATACAGACTGGCGCCGGAACACCCATTTCCAACAGGTTTTATGGACTGTTATGCAGTGGCCAAAGCCATTTATACAAATCGGTTTATTTTAAATGTGAATCCTCAACGCATTACATTGATTGGTGACAGTGCCGGCGGAAATCTTGCGGCAGCAGTTTCACTGAAAGCAAGAGATGATGGGATTTTTAATCCTCAAAGACAGATTTTGATCTATCCGGCAGTGAATCATGACTACAGTGAAACATCCAGGTTCCAGTCAGTAAAAGACTGTGGAAGTGATTATCTTCTGACAGCGGGAAAGATGCGTGATTATATTGATTTTTATGCGGCCAGAGAAGAGGATAAGAAGAATAAATATTTTGCACCACTGATGGAGACGGATTACAGAAATCAACCGGATACATTAATTCTGACAGCAGAGTTCGATCCACTTCGAGATGAAGGGGAAGAATATGGAAAACGGCTAAAGGAAGCCGGTAATTACGTGGAGGTTCATCGAATCAAAGATGCGCTTCACGGATATTTTGCGCTAGGGATCCGGTATTTCCATGTGCAGGAAAGTTTTGAACTGATCAATCAGTTCTTAAGTAGGAGGGAATAAAAGTGTTCCAGCAAAGAAGAGCGTATTGGCGGAATCTGGACAATGCGGCAAAAATGTTTTCCGCTGCCAGCAGCCCGAAGGATACAAGGGTATTTCGCTTTTACTGCGTATTAAAAGAAAAGATTGACGGAAGTGTTCTTAAGATGGCATTGGATCAGACAATCCAGAAGTATCCGGTCTTTCTGTCAGTCATGCGAAAAGGACTTTTCTGGCATTATCTTGAGAAAAGTGATCTGTGGCCGGTCGTAAGGGAAGAGTACAAGGAACCGTGCAGCCATCTTTATATAAGAGATAAAAAAGAATTATTATTTGAAGTCACCTATTATAAGAACCGGATTAATTTTGAAGTGTTTCATGCACTGACAGATGGGACGGGAGCAACTGAATTTTTGCGTGAGCTTGTGAAGAACTATCTTTATCTGATGCATGAAAAGGATGGTCTGGAAAATGTGATCCTTACGGAGCAAGATCTGACAGTAAAAGATCAGGAGGAGGATGGTTTTGGCCGTTACTACAATCCAGATGAGCGTGGCACGAGAAAGAAAAAGAATCATGCTTATCAGATTCGCCGGGAGAGTAAGGAATATGAAGAACTTCAGATTGGCGAGACGACTGCCTCAGTAAAAGAACTTCTGGAAGTATCAAGAAAACATGGCGTATCCATGTCTGTATTTTTGACGGCAGCGATGATCTGTGCGATTCATGAAGAACAAAGTAAGATTCAGGAAAAGAAGCCTGTAATTTTAATGGTTCCAGTGAATTTGAGAAAAATTTTTCCATCTGATTCTATGCTGAATTTTTTTAGTTATATTGAACCGGGATATCGTTTCGGGGAAGGCAAAGATTCTTTTGATGATGTGCTGGAAGCAACAAAGCAGTATTTTGAAGAAAATCTGTCAAAAGAAAAAATTGCGGAACGTATGAACAATCTGATTGCCTATGAGAAACATAAAATTTTAAAATGGGCGCCACTGGAACTGAAGAACCGTTGTATCAAGATGGGAGCGAAGCTTGCAGAGCGGGAAGTGACAGCAGTATTGTCCAATATGAGTGTGGTGAAGATGCCGCCGGAATATGCAAAATATATTGAACGTTTCGGAGTTTACACAAGCACCATGCGTACAGAGCTTTGTGTATGCTCTTTTGGAGATACATTGTCATTTGCGTTTACTTCCAGATATGACAGCACGAATATTCAACGTAATTTTTATCGCATATTGAAGGAACAGGGAATCTTCGTAAAAAAAGTGGAAGCAGATTACCCGAAAGAGGTTAAACCCAATTATGAAGGAAAGAAAGTATTTCAGATTTTTAATTTCTGCTGTATTGCAGCAGTTGTTCTGTGTATCATGTTAAATCTGATCCTGACACCAGATTTACACTGGTGGATATTTGCGGTAGCAGGAGGATTTAGTATGTGGCTTGCATTTGCAACCGGATACCTGAAGCGTTATAATTTACTTAAGAATGCGATGTGGCAGTTGCTTATTGTGAGCATAGGAAGTATTTTGTGGGATATTTTCACAGGGTGGCACAGGTGGTCGGTAGATCTGGTATTGCCGCTAGTCTGCCTGATCGTGGAGATATTGATGGAGTTGATTGCAAGGATCCAGTCACATCCGCCAAAAGAATATATGATTTATTATGTAATGGCATCGGTCTACAGCATGGTACTGCCTCTGATTCTGATGGCGGCAGGTGTGATCTTGTACCGTGCATTTGCAGTTATCTGTGTGGGCTTAAGCTTTTTATTCTTTATAAGACTACTTCTATTTAGAAAAAAAGAATTTAAAGAAGAAATGTATAAAAAGTTTCATGTGTAATGATGCGAAGGAGGTATGTCATATGATTAATTATTCAGAAGACAAAGACAGACAGTATCACGTACAACTGGAAGAAGGGGATGTTGGGAGATATGTGATCCTGACCGGAGATCCAAAGCGCTGTCAGAAGATTGCAGAACATTTTGAAGATGCTCTGCCTGTAGCAGACAGTCGTGAATTTACAACTTATACCGGCTATCTGGAAGGGGAGAAAGTCAGTGTAACGTCGACCGGGATTGGAGGACCGTCTGCGGCAATCGCACTGGAAGAACTGGCAAATGTAGGAGCCGATACATTTATCCGGGTGGGAACAAGTGGAGGTATGCAGTTAGAGGTAAAAAGTGGTGATCTTGTCATTGCTACAGGAGCAGTCCGCATGGAAGGAACAAGCAAAGAATATGCGCCAGTTGAGTTTCCGGCAGTATCGGATTTTCATATCACGAATGCGCTTGTAGAGGCAGCAGAAAATCTGAAAATTCCTTATCATGTGGGTGTGGTGGAATGTAAAGATTCTTTTTATGGGCAGCATGCACCACAGACGAAGCCTGTTGGATATGAACTGTTAAATAAATGGAATGCATGGGTTCAGTGTGGCTGCCTGGCCTCAGAGATGGAATCAGCAGCACTATTCGTTGTGGCAAGTTACAGGAAAGTACGGATGGGAACGGTTCTTCTTACAATGGCGAACCAGGAGCGGGCAAAGAAAGGACTGGATAATCCAGTCGTGCATGATACAGAGGCACCGATTCGTACAGCAGTAGAAGCACTTCGTATACTGATCAGAAAAGAGAGGTGATAATGCTATGGGAACACCACACAATGAAGCAGAAAAAGGAGAGATTGCAAAACGAGTTCTGATGCCGGGAGATCCGCTTCGTGCAAAATATATTGCGGAACATTTTTTGAAAGATGCAGTATGTTTTAATACTGTGAGAAATATGCTCGGATACACGGGAACTTATAAAGGAGAGAAGATTTCTGTTATGGGAGGCGGTATGGGAGTCCCGTCGGTCGGAATCTATACTTATGAACTGTACCATGAATATGAAGTGGAAGAAATTATCCGCATCGGCTCGGCAGGAGCCCTTCAGGATGATGTGGATCTTCGGGATGTGGTCATTGCTGTAGGTGCCTGTACAGATTCGAATTATGCCGCACAGTATAATCTTCCGGGAACATTTGCACCGATTGCGGATTATGAATTACTGGAAAGTGCCGTAAACACGGTAAGAGAGAAAGGTCTGACAGTCCGTGCCGGAAATGTACTTACTTCCGATGTATTTTATAATGATGATCCGACAGTCAATGACCGTTGGCGCAAGATGGGAGTACTTGCAGTGGAAATGGAAGCAGCAGCACTTTATATGAATGCAGCAAGAGCAGGGAAAAAGGCACTCTGCATGCTTACAATTTCCGATCATTTATACAAAGATGAAAAATTATCTGCCAGGGAGCGACAACTGGGATTTGATAATATGATACAAATTGCATTAGATATGTGATTTTGATGGAGTATTTGCTTATTTTCTAGGTGCCGGAGCAGTTTTTTTGATAGGTTTAGCGTATTAAAGTATTGAAATCTGTTAAAAAATAGGCTAATATAAAAAACATAGATTTTTTTGCAGCACTAGTTTAGGAAGGAAGATACATATGAATTTAAAAATTGGCGTGATCAAAGGGGACGGAATTGGCCCGGAAATCGTAACAGAGGCGATGAAAGTATTAGATAAAGCAGCCAAGCGTTACAGTCATAATATAGAGTACAGACAGTTACTGATGGGTGGAGCTTCCATCGATGTGCATGGTGTTCCTCTTACCGATGAGACAGTAGCAGAGGCAAAATCCTGCGATGCAGTTCTGATGGGATCTATCGGTGGAAACACAAGTACATCACCATGGTACAAATTAGAGCCATCTAAAAGACCGGAGGCAGGACTTCTCCGTATCCGTAAAGAGTTGAATCTTTTTGCAAACTTAAGACCGGCAATTCTTTACGATGAATTGAAAGGAGCATGTCCGTTAAAAGAAGAGATCACAGAAGGCGGATTTGATCTGATGATCATGAGAGAGCTTACCGGTGGACTTTACTTTGGAGAGAGAAAGACAGAAGAAGTCGACGGAGTGATGACTGCATTTGACAGTCTTACATATAACGAGAATGAAATCCGCAGAATTGCAAAGAGAGCATTTGACATTGCAATGAAGCGCAGAAAGAAAGTTACAAGTGTAGATAAAGCAAATGTTCTGGATTCTTCCAGACTCTGGAGAAAAGTAGTGGAAGAAGTTGCAAAGGATTACCCGGAAGTAACTTTGGAGCACATGCTTGTAGATAACAGTGCAATGCAGTTGGTAAAAGACCCGAAACAGTTCGATGTTATCCTGACAGAGAACATGTTCGGAGATATTCTTTCTGACGAGGCAAGTATGATCACAGGATCCATCGGAATGCTTGCAAGCGCAAGCCTGAACGAGACAAAATTTGGCCTTTATGAGCCAAGCGGCGGATCTGCACCGGATATTGCAGGACAGGGAATCGCAAACCCAATTGCAACAATTCTTTCTGCAGCAATGATGTTAAGATTTAGTTTTGACCTTGACAAAGAAGCAGACGCAATTGAGGCATCTGTGGCAAAAGTATTAAAAGACGGATATCGTACCATTGATATCATGTCTGAAGGAAAGACTCAGATCGGAACAGCCCGGATGGGTGATGAAATCGCAGCAAATATATAGAATACCAGTGTGGTGTATACTACACGATATTCGAATATTGCGTGGGATTGTAAGAGCGTGAAATGCGGAACAATCCGTGTGGTATGAAAGAATAATACAAAAAGGAGAACAAAAACATGAGAAGTGATACAGTAACAAAAGGAAAACAGCAGGCACCACATCGTTCCCTTTTTCATGCACTGGGAATGACACAGGAAGAGATGGACAGACCATTAGTTGGTATCGTAAGTTCTTATAATGAAATCGTTCCAGGACATATGAATTTGGATAAGATCGTAAATGCAGTAAAACAGGGTGTTGCAATGGCTGGCGGAACACCAGTTGTATTTCCGGCAATCGCAGTCTGTGATGGAATTGCGATGGGACATATTGGAATGAAGTATTCTCTTGTAACAAGAGATCTGATCGCAGACTCTACAGAGGCTATGGCAATGGCGCATCAGTTCGATGCACTTGTTATGGTTCCGAACTGCGATAAGAACGTACCGGGACTTCTGATGGCAGCAGCCAGAATTAATATTCCGACAATCTTTGTCAGTGGAGGACCGATGCTTGCAGGGCATGTAAAAGGCCAGAAGAGAAGTCTTTCCAGCATGTTCGAGGCTGTTGGAGCGAATGCAGCAGGAACGCTTTCTGATGAAGATCTGTGCGAATTTGAGAACAAAGTATGTCCAACATGCGGATCTTGTTCTGGTATGTATACAGCCAACAGTATGAACTGTCTGACTGAAGTGCTTGGAATGGGACTTCGTGGAAACGGAACAATCCCGGCTGTATATTCTGAGAGAATCCGTCTTGCAAAACATGCAGGTATGAAGGTTATGGAATTATTGGAGAAAAATATCCGTCCAAGAGATATTATGACAGAGGATGCAATCCTGAATGCATTGACGGTTGATATGGCACTTGGATGTTCTACAAACAGTATGCTTCACCTTCCGGCAATCGCACATGAGATTGGTATGGATTTTGAGATTGGTTTCGCAAATGGAATCAGTGAAAAGACTCCAAACCTTTGCCACCTTGCGCCGGCAGGTCCGACTTATATGGAGGATCTCAATGAGGCAGGTGGTGTCTATGCGGTTATGGCTGAACTGAACAAAAAAGGATTGCTTCATACAGACTGCATGACAGTTACAGGTAAGACAGTAGGCGAGAACATTGAAGGAGTGCAGAACAAAGATCCAGAGGTTATCCGTCCAATCGACAATCCGTACAGCCAGACAGGCGGACTTGCAGTATTAAAAGGAAATCTTGCACCGGACGGAAGTGTTGTAAAGCGTTCTGCAGTAGTAGATGAAATGCTTGTACATGAAGGACCGGCAAGAGTCTTCGAATGTGAGGAAGATGCAATCACAGCAATCAAAGGCGGCAAGATCAACCACGGTGATGTTGTTGTTATCCGTTATGAAGGACCAAAGGGTGGTCCTGGTATGAGAGAGATGTTGAACCCGACTTCTGCAATCGCAGGAATGGGACTTGGCTCCAGCGTTGCTCTGATCACAGACGGACGTTTCAGTGGAGCTTCCAGAGGAGCATCTATTGGACATGTTTCACCAGAGGCTGCAGTTGGCGGACCAATCGCACTTGTAGAAGAAGGAGACATCATCAAGATCGATATCCCGAACATGAAGCTTGAGTTAGATGTATCTGATGAAGAACTGGCTAAGAGAAAAGAAAAATGGCAGCCAAGAGAGCCGAAGGTTACAACCGGATACCTTGCAAGATATGCAGCTATGGTTACATCCGGAAACCGGGGAGCGATCCTGGAAGTACCGAAAGCTAAATAATGATAGAACAGGAGTTAGAAAGTATGCAGTTGACAGGATCAGAAATCGTAATCGAATGTTTGAAAGAGCAAGGCGTGGATACTGTATTTGGGTATCCTGGCGGAGCAATTTTAAATGTGTACGATGAATTATATAAACATCAGAATGAAATCAAGCATATCCTGACTTCCCACGAACAGGGAGCAGCGCATGCAGCAGACGGATATGCGAGAGCAACAGGTAAAGTTGGTGTGTGTCTTGCAACGAGTGGACCGGGAGCTACGAACCTTGTAACAGGGATTGCTACGGCATATATGGATTCCATTCCGATTGTTGCAATCACATGTAATGTAGGAGTTTCCCTCCTTGGAAAAGACAGTTTCCAGGAGATTGATATTACAGGAATTACGTTACCAATTACAAAGCATAACTTTATTGTAAAGGATGTAAATAATCTGGCAGCGACGATCCGTAAGGCATTTGCCATTGCGAAAAAAGGTCGTCCGGGTCCGGTTCTGATTGATATTCCGAAAGACGTCACTGCAAATAAGGCAGAGTATGTAAAAGAAAAGCCTGTAACTGTAGAGCCATCACAGAATATCTGTGAAACACAGCTTGACACAGCAGTAGAGATGATAAAGGAGGCAAAGAAGCCTTATATCTTCGTTGGTGGAGGAGCAATTTTATCCGGAGCCAGCGAAGAACTTTATACATTTGCAAAAAAAGTGGATGCACCGGTAACAGATTCTCTTATGGGAAAGGGAGCATTTCCTGGAACAGACCCGTTATATACAGGAATGCTTGGAATGCATGGAACAAAAACCTCCAATTACGGTGTCAGTGAGTGTGATCTTCTGATTGTGATCGGAGCAAGATTCAGTGACCGTGTAACCGGAAATGCACAGAAATTTGCACAGAATGCAAAGATTATCCAGATTGATGTGGATGTTGCCGAGATGAACAAAAATGTGATGATTTCTGCAGGTGTTGTAGGAGACATAAAAGTCGTTCTTGACAGATTGAATGAGCGCCTGGAACAGCAGGATCATGCAGAATGGGTGACTAAAATTCAGGAATACAAAGAAAAATATCCACTAGTTTATCATAAAGATGTATTGAGTGGCCCGTTCGTAGTAGAAGAGATTTATCGCCAGACAAAGGGCGAGGCTATTATTTCTACAGAGGTCGGACAGCATCAGATGTGGGCAGCACAGTTTTATAAATATACAAAACCAAGAACATTCCTGACATCAGGAGGACTTGGAACCATGGGATATGGTCTTGGCGCAGCTCTTGGAGCGAAGAGTGGAAGAGAAGACAAAGTGGTTGTCAATATTGCAGGAGACGGTTGCTTTAGAATGAATATGAATGAGATCGCAACTGCAGTCCGCCACAATATTCCAGTGATTCAGGTAGTCATCAACAACCACGTTCTTGGTATGGTACGACAGTGGCAGAATCTGTTTTACGGACAGAGATACTCTGCGACAGTACTGAATGATGCAGTAGATTTTGTAAAACTTGCAGAAGCAATGGGTGCAGAAGGCATCCGCGCAACAACACAGGAAGAATTTAAATCAGCTTTTGAAAAGGCAATGAATCTTGGAAGACCAGTTGTCATCGATTGTCAGATTGACAGTGATGATAAGGTATGGCCAATGGTTGCGCCTGGAGCGGCAATCAGTGAAGCGTTTGATGAAGCAGATTTGAAGAATAAATAATAAACAAATTAACAGCTCAAAAAGAGCAAGGGAAATGGAGGCAATACTATGAGTAGAGTGTACAATTTTTCAGCAGGTCCGGCAATGTTACCGGTGGAGGTTCTTAAAGAAGCAGCATCAGAGATGCTGGATTATCAGGGTTCAGGAATGTCCGTGATGGAAATGAGTCACCGCTCTCAGGTATTCCAGAATATTATCGATGAGGCAGAAGCAGATCTTAGAGACTTACTGAATATTCCGGACAATTATAAGGTACTGTTCTTGCAGGGAGGCGCATCCCAGCAGTTCGCTGCAGTTCCTATGAACCTGATGAAAAATGGTGTCGCAGATTATATTGTGACAGGCCAGTGGGCGAAAAAAGCAGCACAAGAGGCAGAAAAATACGGCAAGGTGAATGTCATTGCATCTTCCGCAGATAAGACATTTTCTTATATTCCGGATTGTTCCGATCTTCCGATTGATGACGATGCAGATTACGTATATATCTGTGAGAATAATACAATCTATGGAACGAAGTACAAAGAACTTCCGAATACGAAAGGCAAGACGCTGGTTGCAGATGTATCTTCCTGTTTCCTGTCAGAGCCTCACGATGTAGAAAAATACGGTGTTCTCTATGGTGGAGTACAGAAAAATATCGGACCTGCCGGAGTTGTGATTGCAATTATCCGTGAAGATTTGATCCGTGATGACGTACTTCCAGGCACACCGACTATGTTAAAATATAAAACACAGGCGGACAAAGGTTCCCTTTATAACACACCTTCGTGTTATGGAATTTATATTTGCGGCAAAGTCTTCAAATGGTTGAAAAAACAGGGCGGACTTGCTGCAATGAAAGAACACAATGAGAAAAAAGCAAAGATTCTGTATGATTACCTGGATCAGAGCAAGATGTTCAAAGGAACTGTTGTACCAAAAGACCGTTCTCTTATGAATGTTCCATTCGTAATTGGTGACAAAGATCTGGAGGCTAAATTCGTCAAAGAAGCAGATGCAGCCGGATTTGTAAACTTAAAAGGGCACCGTACTGTCGGAGGTATGCGTGCTAGTATTTACAACGCGATGCCAATCGAAGGCGTGGAAGCATTAGTCGGATTTATGAAGAAATTTGAAAAGGAGAACGCTTAATATGTATAAATATCATTGCTTAAATCCAATCGCAGATATTGGATTGAATAACTTTACAGAAGATTATACAAAGATTGATACTGCAGAAGGTGCAGATGCGCTCCTCGTAAGAAGTGCAGTTATGCATGACATGGAGTTTGACAAAAACTTAAAGGCTATTGGAAGAGCAGGAGCTGGAGTTAATAACATTCCTCTGGATACATGTGCGGAGCAGGGAATCGTTGTATTCAACACACCGGGAGCAAATGCAAATGGTGTAAAAGAGCTTGTGATCGCAGGTATGCTTCTTGCGTCTCGTGATATCATAGGAGGAATCAACTGGGTCCAGGAGAATGAAGAAGACGGCAATATCTTAAAAGATGCCGAAAAGGCAAAGAAACAGTTTGCCGGCTGCGAAATCGAAGGTAAGAAGCTGGGAGTCATTGGACTTGGAGCCATTGGTGTTCTTGTTGCTAATGCAGCCGTACATCTTGGAATGGAAGTTTACGGATATGATCCATATCTGTCTGTGGATGCAGCATGGAGACTGTCCAGAAATATTCATCATGCAAAGACCGTTGATGAGCTTTATAAAGATTGTGATTATATTACGATCCATGTGCCGGCTATGGATAGTACAAAAGGTATGATTGACAAGAATGCGATTGGTCTTATGAAAGATGGCGTTGTCATTCTGAATTATGCAAGAAATGTCCTGGTTGATGAAGAGGCAGTAGTAGATGCACTTGTTTCCGGACATGTTAAGAACTACGTGACAGATTTCCCGACACCAATCGTGGCAGGAGTCAAAGGTGCAATTATCACACCACACCTTGGAGCTTCTACAGAAGAGTCTGAAGATAATTGTGCGAAGATGGCAGTTGCAGAAGTAAGAAATTATCTGGAAAATGGTAACATCCAGCATTCTGTAAATTATCCGGACTGCGACATGGGAGTCAAAGGTGAAAATACAAGAATTACATTACTTCACCATAATGTACCGAATATGATCGGACAATTCACGAAGATTCTTGCAGATGATAATATGAATATCGCAGATATGACGAATAAAAGCAAAGGTGAGTATGCATATACGATGATTGACATAGATTCTGATGTGACAGACAGTGTTATCGAGGATCTAACAAAAGTCAATGATGTGTTAAGAGTACGTGTGATTCGTTAATTGGTACAACTGCAGGTTGATCAAACATAATCAAAATATAAAGAGGAATAGTGATGGAAGAGATTCTTGTAACTATTCCTTTTTTGACGTTCAAAAGTTCATAGTCTTATTTCCAATCATGAAAAATAGAACCGCCAGCTATTAACTGGCGGTCTATAAAAATGCATATATATATATCTGATTATGAGAAAAATCCTATAAATTTTTCTCTGCTAAATCTTTTCTGTGTCTTTCAAGAAGAGCGTGTAATCTGTCAGTCGGACTTAATACAGAACTGATAGATACATCGTGGTTCATGGAATCGATGATCAGCGCGATGAATTTACTCATATCTGCAACTGTGAAGTATTCTCTCTCATAGAATGCAGGTGGGAGGTAAGTCAGGTCCGTAGTGATCACGCGATCGATGTAACCTTTCTCATGGAATTCGTCAAATTTCTCAAATCCATCTGTGAAAAGACCAAATGTTGTACATACAAATACCTGTTTTGCACCACGGTCTTTCATCTGTTTAGCTACGTCCAACATACTTTCGCCGGAAGAAATCATATCATCGATGATGATGACGGATTTTCCTTTGATATCAGAACCTAAGAACTCATGTGCTACAATTGGGTTCTTTCCATTTATGACTGTTGAATAATCACGTCTCTTGTAGAACATACCCATGTCAACTCCGATAACGTTGGAGAAGTATACGGCACGGGACATTGCACCTTCATCCGGACTGATGATCATCAGGTGATCCGGGTCAACAGAAAGGTTTGGTTCTGCGCGAAGCAGTGCTTTCATGAACTGATATGGCGGGTTGAAACTGTCGAATCCGTAAAGCGGGATTGCATTCTGTACACGCGGATCGTGAGCATCAAATGTGAAGATATTGTCTACGCCCATGTCAATCAGTTCCTGAAGTGCCAAAGCGCAGTCCAGAGACTCACGTTTTGTACGTTTGTGCTGACGGCTCTCATACAAAAACGGCATAATAATGTTAAGGCGGTGTTCCTTACCATTAGCAGCGGAAATCAGACGTTTCAGATCCTGAAAGTGATCGTCCGGTGACATGTGGTTCACATATCCGTTGACGGAATATGTCAGGCTGTAATTACATACATCTGTCATAATAAACAGGTCTTTTCCACGGACAGATTCGTTCAGGACACCTTTTGCTTCACCGCTTCCAAAACGTGGGCAATGTGCATCTACCAGATAATTGTCCTGAAGATAAGTTGCATACATTGGTGATTTTAATTCTTCACGGTAAGAGGACTGCCTGAAGTTGACAATATAGTCATTCACTTTCTGTCCCAGTTCCTTGCAGCCTTCCATAGCAATGATCTTCAGAGGGGCTCTTGGGAAAAGCTTTTCCATCTCCTTGATATCATTACTGTTACTGTTAATCGTAATGTTGTTCATAACGCTCTCCTGTTACATATAAATATTTCATTTCTTTTTAATGATATTTTGTTCTAACATAACTCACATTACAGTTATATCATTTTTACCTATGTAAGGTCAATGGTATGTTTTCTATTTTATAAACTTTACAAGTTGAAGCAGATATTGTAAAATCAAGTGGATAAGATGAAAAATCGAATATTTACAGAAATGGAGATAAATATATGAGTAAACCAGTAGTAGCGATTGTGGGTAGACCGAATGTGGGTAAGTCCACACTTTTTAATGCGCTGGCAGGAGAGAAGATTTCAATTGTAAAAGACACACCGGGAGTTACCCGTGATCGAATCTACGCAGATGTCAGCTGGCTTGATAAAGATTTTACATTGATCGACACCGGTGGTATTGAACCGGAGAGCAAGGACATTATTCTGTCGCAGATGCGTGAACAGGCTCAGATTGCTATTGATACATCAGATGTTATTATTTTTATTACAGATGTAAAGCAGGGGCTTGTGGATTCCGATTCTAAAGTTGCAGATATGTTAAGAAGAAGCGGAAAGCCGGTCATTCTTGTTGTAAACAAAGTAGATAATTTTGATAAATATATGGCAGATACTTATGAGTTCTATAATCTTGGAATCGGTGATCCGGTGCCAATCTCTGCATCATCAAGACTCGGACTTGGAGATATGCTTGATAAGGTGATCGAACATTTTCCAGAGCATGCAGGAGAAGAGGAAGAGGACTCTCGTCCGCGTGTGGCAATTGTAGGAAAACCGAACGTAGGTAAGTCTTCTATTATTAACAAGCTTCTTGGAGAGCAGCGTGTGATCGTCAGTGACATTGCAGGAACAACAAGGGATGCCATTGATACGGAGATCGTGCACAATGGAAAAGAATATGTCTTTATTGATACAGCAGGGCTTCGCAGAAAGAATAAGATTAAAGAGGAACTGGAGCGATACAGTATTATCCGTACCGTAACAGCGGTGGAGCGTGCAGATGTGGTTCTTGTCGTAATTGATGCGACTCAGGGTGTGACAGAACAGGATGCCAAGGTGGCAGGAATTGCGCATGAGCGTGGAAAAGGTGTTATCATCGTGGTAAATAAGTGGGATGCTATTGAGAAAAATGATAAGACCATGCGTGAGTATGAGAATGAAGTGCGCCGTGTCCTTTCATTTATGCCATACGCAGAGATTATGTACGTGTCTGCAGTGACAGGTCAGCGTCTTCCAAAAATGTTCGATATGATTGATATGGTCATTGAGAATCAGACACTGCGTGTTGCAACAGGGGTACTTAATGAGATTTTGATGGAAGCAACAGCAATGCAGCAGCCGCCTTCAGACAAAGGAAAGCGTCTGAAAATCTATTACATGACGCAGGTAGCGGTAAAGCCGCCTTCATTTGTAATTTTTGTCAATGATAAAGAACTGATGCATTTCTCCTATCAGAGATATCTGGAGAATAAGATCAGAGAGTCCTTTGGCTTCAAGGGAACATCACTAAAATTCTTTGTGAGAGAAAGAAAAGAAAGGGATAATTAGAAAATGGAACGTTTTATATGTCTACTGATCGGGTATGCATTTGGACTGATCCAGACAGGATACATCTATGGTAAGATGAAAGGAGTCGATATCCGAAAAGAGGGAAGCGGCAATGCAGGAAGCACTAACGCTCTTCGCACGATGGGAATCAAAGCGGGACTTGTCACACTTCTTGGAGACTGCTTTAAATGTGTCTTTGCAGTTGTGACGGTTTACCTGATTTACGGAAAGACTTACGCAGACATTTTCCCACTCCTTGCCATGTATGCAGGGATGGGTGCGGTACTTGGGCACAATTATCCATTTTATCTGAACTTTAAAGGCGGAAAAGGAATCGCAGCGACAGCCGGACTGATCTTAAGTACGACAAATGTATGGATGGTTTTAATCTGTTTATTTGCATTTCTCGGAATCGTGGCAGTGACACGTTATGTGTCTCTTGGCTCCCTGGCAGTTGTGATCATTTATCTGATCGAAGTGGTTGTGTATGGCCAGATGGGCGGATTTGGTGTAAAACCGCCGTATCTTTATGAAATGTATGGAATTGCGGCATTTCTGATGTTATCCGCATTTTATAAACATAAGGCAAATATTGTAAGACTCATGAACGGTACGGAGAATAAGATCAGTATCGGAAAGAAATAATAAGGAGGAAGATTATGGCAAAGGTAAGTGTGATAGGGGCAGGAAGCTGGGGGACTGCACTGGCGCTTCTTCTGAGTAAAAACGGTCATGATGTGACTATGTGGTCAATTCTGGAAGATGAAATCTGGATGCTGGATAAAGAGCGTGAGCACAAATCAAAGCTTCCGGGCGTGAAGCTTCCGGATACAATGAAATTTACAACAGATCTTAAGAAAGCTGTAGAAGGAAAAGATTTCCTTGTGCTTGCAGTGCCGTCTACATTTACAAGGGGAACAGCGAAAAATATGTGCCCATATGTAGCGGAAGGTCAGATCATTGTTGATGTTGCGAAAGGAATCGAAGAGTCAACTCTGATGACACTATCTCAGCAGATCGAGGATGAAATTCCACAGGCTGATGTAGCAGTCCTGTCCGGACCAAGCCACGCTGAGGAAGTAGGAAGAGGACTTCCGACGACTGTTGTTGTGGGAGCAAAGACGGAAAAGACAGCCGAGTATCTGCAGCAGATGTTCGCAAGTGAAGTGTTCCGTGTATATACAAGCCCGGATATGCTTGGCATGGAACTTGGCGGTTCTTTGAAAAATGTCATCGCTCTGGCAGCAGGTATTGCTGACGGAATGGGATATGGAGATAATACAAAGGCTGCACTCATCACAAGAGGAATTGCAGAGATTGCAAGACTAGGTGTGAAAATGGGCGGCGCAGTTGAGACATTTTCCGGACTTACAGGAATCGGTGATCTGATTGTAACGTGTGCCAGTGTCCACAGCCGTAACCGCAAAGCAGGTTATCTCATGGGGCAGGGAAAATCCATGCAGGAAGCAATGGATGAGGTTCAGATGGTAGTAGAAGGAGTGTATTCTGCAAAAGCGGCAGTAAAACTTGGCGAAAAATATGGAGTATCACTTCCGATCATCAATAAAGTCAGCGAAGTATTGTTTGATGGAAAAGACCCGAAAGAAGCAGTTAATGAACTCATGCTCAGAGATAATAAGGCGGAGCATACAGCACTTCCGTGGGAAGGATAATTATAATAAAAATTGTTTGAAACAGGACGAACACCTGGTATATCAATAATTGTATAAAACAGGACGAACAACAAGAACATAAAATACACATGCTTCATACACAAAGCATGTGTATTTTATGTTCTTTTTACATCCATATGTAGAAAATTTATACATAGTAAGCAGAATTCTATACATACTCGGAATGTTTTCTGCATAATCTGTTAACAGTAAAACAAGTTCATGCATGGGGGTATTTTGATGGATAGATTTCAGGTATACAAAGATATCGAAGCGAGGACGAATGGAGAAATCTACATTGGTGTTGTGGGACCGGTCCGGACGGGAAAGTCTACATTTATTAAAAGATTCATGGATGTGCTGGTGCTTCCGGAAATGGAAGATGAACATGCCAGGATGCGTACGCAGGATGAACTGCCGCAATCTGCTTCGGGACGCACGATTATGACAACGGAACCAAAGTTCGTGCCGAAGGAAGCGGCAAAAATCCGGCTTTCTGATGACGTGGATGTGAAGGTACGTCTGATTGACTGCGTCGGTTATATGGTAGAAGGTGCTGCTGGTTATATGGACGGGGATTCCCAGAGACAGGTGAAAACACCGTGGTTTGCCTATGAGATCCCATTTGCAAAGGCTGCCGGGATTGGAACTAGAAAAGTAATTCATGATCATTCAACCATTGGAATTGTGATTACGACAGACGGTACCATCACAGACATTCCAAGAGAGAATTACAAAGATGCGGAGCGTATGACGATACAGGAATTAAATGGAATCGGAAAGCCGTTCATTGTACTTGTGAATTCAAAAGAGCCACAGGGAGAACGGGCGCAGAACACCGCGAAGAATCTGGAACAGGAATATGGAGTACGGGCGCTGCCGGTCAACTGTGAAAAACTTACCAGAGAGGATATCTGTCAGATTTTATCGGAAGTCCTTTTTGAGTTTCCGATATCTGAAATTCAGTTTTTTGTTCCGAAATGGGTGGAGATGCTTCCAAGAGACCACAAGATCAAACAAGATCTGATTGAACATGTGAGAGTGATTCTGGAACGACTTACCAAAATCCGGGATGCTCTTGGAAGTATAGATGTTTCTGAGAGTGAGTACATAGATTCCTGCAAAGTGGATCAGATTGGAATGGGTCAGGGCTGTGTGAATATCAACATTTCTATACCAGAAAGATATTATTACGAAATGTTAAGCGAGATGACGGGAACGAAGATTGCAGGACAATATGAGCTGGTTGCAACAATTCAGGAACTTGCGAAATTAAAGGAAGAATATGAAGGAGTCCGGGACGCATTTACAACTGTTCGAATGAAAGGATATGGGGTGGTCAGTCCGGTAAGAGATGAAATTACACTTTTGGAGCCGGAGCTTATCAAACAGGGAAATAAATATGGCGTGAAGATACATTCAAAGGCCCCGTCTATCCATCTGATCCGGGCGAATATCGAGACAGAGATTGCACCGATTGTCGGAACAGAAGATCAGGCGAAAGATCTTCTTACATTCATTAAGCAGGAAGCAGAAACCGAACATGGAATCTGGGAGACGAACATTTTCGGAAAATCTGTGGAAGAATTAGTGATGGATGGTATCCGGGGTAAGATTGCCATGATCGGGGATGAAAGCCAGACAAAGCTTCAGGATACAATGCAGAAGATTGTCAATGACAGTAATGGAGGACTGGTGTGCATCATCATATAAAAATGATTTACCCCCTGCATAATTTGTGCTATACTATTTTATGGATGTCAAAAAGGAACTTAAGAAAAAAGATAAGACTTTGAATGAGATAGAAAAAATGTATGGAGGTACAATTTGATGAAAGTAGCGATTATTACTGCAAGTACAGCAGTTTATAAAGGAGAGCAGGAGGATACAAGTGGAAAAGTAATCCGCAAGATGGTGGAGGAAGCAGGGCTTGACGTTGTGTTCATGAAGGATCTCCCGACAGACAAAACTGTATTATCTACTGTTTTTCAGAGAATGGCAGACGGAAATCTTGCAGACCTGATCCTGACAACAGGCGGAGCAGGCTGCGGACCGGAAGACTGCACACCGGAGGCAACTATGGAAGTTGTAGACAGACCACTTCTTGGAATTCCGGAAGGTATGCGTGCACACATGCTTACACTGACAAAAAGAGCTATGTTGAACCGTGCAGCAGCAGGAATCCGTGGAAATGTTGTGATTGTAAATCTTCCTGGAAAAGCAGGAGCTGTAAAGGAATGTCTTGGATACATCTTGCCAGAGGTCATGCATGCAGTTGAAGTGGCACAGGGAATAAAATAATGATTAAAATTACTTACCTGGAACATAGCGGATTTACTGTTGAGTGTGACGATTATGTATTGATTTTTGATTATTATAAAGGAAATCTGCCACAGTTTGATAAAGATAAAAAAATCTGTGTATTTGCAAGTCATGTGCACTACGATCATTTTAAAAAGAAAATATTTACGTGGGCAGAAGAATATGAGAATATCCACTATATTTTATCTGATGACATTGAGGCGGCAGGGCCAAAAGATCAGACGGAGCATATAGGTGCAGATGCAGATTTTAATATTTGGGATTTAAGGACTCATACACTGAAATCCACCGATGAAGGTGTGGCATTTCTTGTAAGGGTGAAAGAGAAAACATTTTTTCATGCAGGAGATCTGAACTGGTGGTACTGGGAAGAAGAGGATGATGAGACCTGGAATGAACCGATGAGACAGGCATATCAGAAAGAGATTGCAAAAATCGAGGGTGAAGAAATTGATTATGCATTTTTCCCGCTTGATTCCAGACAGGGAGAAGAGTCTGTACTTGGTATCAATTATTTTATGCAGCATACGAATACAAAGATTGTATTCCCAATGCATATGTGGGGGTATGATATTTTAGATAAGTTTTTGAAAAATTCAGTGTCGGAGCCGTATAGAGAGCGGATCATGAAGGTGAAAGAACCGGGTCAGAGCTTTTATTTCGAGGAGGAAAGATAGATGCTGGTCAGTATATACACCGATGGAGCAGCCAGAGGAAACCCGGATGGACCGGGAGGATACGGAACCATTTTAGAGTACGTAGATTCAAAAGGCGAACTTCATATAAAGGAATTGTCAAAGGGATATGAGAAGACAACGAATAACCGCATGGAGTTGATGGCAGTCATAGCTGGACTGGAAGCATTGAACCGTCCGTGTGATGTGAAGTTGTATTCCGATTCAAAGTATGTGGTAGATGCATTCAATCAGAACTGGATCGGCGGGTGGCTGAAGAAAGGCTGGAAACGTGGAAAGAATGAGCCTGTAAAAAATGTGGATCTCTGGAAACGGCTTCTGGAAGCGAAAGAGCCACACAATGTGACATTTATCTGGGTGAAAGGACATGATGGACATCCTCAGAATGAGCGATGCGATGAACTCGCAACTTCTGCGGCAGATGCAATGAGGTAAAAAAGTTCTTTCTTTTTAGAAAAAATATGATATAATAAATACTTGCAAGTAAGACAGGTGATCGCGGCTGTAATTGCCGAAAGGCAGCAGGTGAGGAAAGTCCGGGCTTCGCAGGGCAGGGTGCCGGATAACGTCCGGTGGAGGCGACTCCAAGGCCAGTGCAACAGAAATGTACCGCCTGACAGACTCTTATGAGAATGGACAGGTAAGGGTGGAAGGGCAGTGTAAGAGACTACCGCCCGGCCGGTAACGACCGGGGCACATGTAAACCCCACTCGAAGCAAGACCGTGCAGAGACAATTTGGCGGCCCGTCAAGTCTCAGGTAGGTCGCTGGAACCTGATGGCAACATCAGGTCTAGATAGATGATCGCTCAACGACATAACCCGGCTTATCGTCTTGCTTGCTTTTGTTTTATTCCAATATGGTAATAAAAAAGATTTTCAGCTTCGAAAATTGAAACTGAAAATCTTTTTTTTATACATTTAATTCAATGTTTATCATCAATTCATAAATAAAAGATAACTGTCTGCATAGTTAAAACAGGAAGTTTTATTTGCGTTTACCAAGTCTTCCCTGATATTTTTCTTCGCAGTATTTGCAGCGGTATACTTCTTCGTCCGGATCTGTCAGTACGAAGACATGATCCAGTCCCTGCTCAATAGAAGTGATACAACGAGGATTTTTACAGCGGATCACATTGCAGATTTCGTGAGGAAGGTGAAGACATTTTTTCGCAACAACCTTCTCATTCTGGATAATGTTGACGGTAATGTTGTGATCAATGAAACCAAGGATGTCAAGATCCATAAAATCGATCGGACATTCGATTTTCATGATATCCTTTTTGCCCATACAGTTACTTTTTGCATTTTTGATAATTGCAACACAGCAGTCCAGTTGATCTAAGTGAAGATATTTGTAAATATCCATACTTCTTCCTGCCTGGATGTGATCCAGTACAAATCCTTCTGAGATCTGACCTACATTCAGTGTATTCTTAACCATAGTATATTCCTCCTTAGACTTCGATTTCCAGTAATGTCAGAATCAGAGCCATTCGAATGTATACTCCGTACTGAGCCTGAGCGAAATAAGCAGCTCTTGGGTCATCATCAACTTCAACAGCAATTTCATTTACTCTAGGAAGTGGGTGAAGTACATACATATCCTTTGGCGCAAGATCCATCTTCTGAGCATCCAGTACATAAAAATCTTTCATACGGATATAGTCTTCTTCATTGAAGAAACGTTCTTTCTGTACACGGGTCATGTAGAGAATATCGAGCTTTGGAAGAGCATCTTCCAGACGAACGACCTCTTCATACTGTGCATGTTCTTTGTCGAGAACATCATTGCGGATATAACTTGGAACACGAAGTTCTTCTGGTGAGATCAGAATGAATTTTACATTTTTGTAACGCACCAGAGCGTGAATCAGAGAGTGAACGGTACGGCCAAATTTTAAATCTCCGCAAAGACCGATCGTGATATTATCAAGATGACCTTTTAAAGAACGGATTGTAAGCAGATCGGTCAGGGTCTGTGTCGGATGCTGATGTCCGCCGTCTCCTGCATTGATGACAGGGATTCTGGAATGCTCGCTGGCTACCAGCGCAGCTCCTTCTTTCGGATGTCTCATTGCACAGATATCCGCATAACAGGAAATCATACGAATCGTATCTGCAACAGTTTCCCCTTTTGTTGCAGAACTGGAATCGGCAGAAGAAAAACCAAGAACACTGCCTCCGAGATTAAGCATTGCTGCTTCATGACTGAGTCTAGTACGTGTACTTGGTTCAAAAAATAAAGTTGCTAATTTCTTTCCATCACATGCATGAGCATATTTCTTAGGGTCCTTTTCGATGTCCTGGGCTAAATCCATAAGATTGTCTAATTCTTCCACTGTGAAATCAAGTGGACTCATCAAGTGTCTCATAAAATCCTCCTTCGCGACGTTTACTTAAAAGTCTCTGTACATAATATAACAAACCTGTCAGATTTTCAATGTAAAAATAATTTTTTTTGAATGTAAAAAATAATTTTTTTGAATCTGTAATCAGGATAAGAATGGAAGGTAGATTTTAGATATGAAATGTATTATAATGCAATGGTGTCAGTATAGAGAGGCGAAGGATGCAAGTGATACTGACTATGGTATTTGTAAAGGAGACAAGATGGATGGCTACATTAGAAGAATTAAGAGGACAGTTAGATGTCGTAGATGATCAGATCGTGAAGTTATATGAAGAGCGAATGAAAATATGTGAACAGGTTGGAGAATATAAGGTCGAAGCAGGAAGAAAAGTATTTGACCGTGTAAGGGAGAAAGAAAAGCTTCAGAATGTGGCATCAAAAGTTTCTTCTGATTTTGATAAAAAAGGAATTCAGGAACTGTATCAGCAGCTTATGTCCATGAGCCGCAAGTTACAGTATCAGCAGCTTGTGAAGGCAGGAGCTCTTGGAAGGCTTCCTTTTATAGAGATTGATTCACTTGGCGTGGAGAAAGCGAGAGTCGTATTTCAGGGCATGGAAGGTGCTTATGGACAGGCAGCTATGAAGACCTATTTCGGAGAGGACTGCAACAGTTATTCCGTCCGTACATTCCGGGATGCAATGGAAGCAATCGAGGAGGGCGCCGCAGATTATGCAGTGCTTCCAATCGAAAATTCTACAGCAGGTGCGGTAAACGAAGTCTATGACCTTCTGGTAGAATTTGAAAATTATATTGTAGGAGAAGTCATAATTCCAATCACGCATACACTGGCAGGACTTCCAGGGACACAGCTTTCTGAACTGAAGCGAGTGTATTCTAAAGCAGAAGCGCTGATGCAGACGACCAGGTTTTTGGAAGAACACAGTGACTGGCAGCAGATCAGCGTGGCAAATACAGCTATTGCAGCAAAGAAAATCCTGGATGACCAGGACCGGACTCAGGCGGCAGTCTGCAGTGCCTATGCGGCAAAAGTCTACGGACTGGAAGTGTTAGAAGACAACATTAATGATGAATCCGGAAACTGTACAAGATTTATTATTGTGACGAACCAGAAGGTGTTCTTGAAAGGGGCAAAGAAGATCAGTATTTGCTTTGAGGTTCCACATGAGAGTGGATCGCTGTATCATTTACTGTCACATTTTATTTATAATGATCTGAATATGTCAAAAATCGAGTCCAGACCAATTGAGGGAAGAAGCTGGGAGTACCGTTTCTTTGTAGATTTTGAAGGCAATCTGGAAGAACCAGGTGTGAAGAATGCACTTAGGGGCTTGCGGGAAGAGAGCAGAAGCCTGAAGATACTTGGAAATTACTAATACCAGTGTGGGAGTGCCGGACATAGAGTAATCCGTTAGAGGATTTGTATAATAGAAAAACATAAAATGACATAAAAAAGGAGACATCGAGGAAATGAGAATGAATGAATTGATTTTATATAAAGATATGGAAGACGGGGAACTTCTCCAGGACATGACATTTCTTATGGAGAACTATAATAATGAATATTACAATGAGGACGATATGAAGAGCCTTCTGTATTCTACGATTGGTGATCTGACAGAGTTATCAGTCAGTCACGGATTTGAAGGAAATCTGTGGCATACTTATCTGACTTACCTTATGGTCAGTCATGAGAATGCATACAGCACTTCCTGTGAGATTGTCGGACCGGTCGAAGGAAGTATTAATATTGCAGCACTGCATGATTTTAAGATTTTTAAAGAACTGTTTGACTATGATTTTCAGAATCTTGGAGAGGTACTTGGAGAAGATGGACTTGCCATGATCCGGGATTACAAGGGGGTCAATGGACATGGACAGGTCTTCAATGAGAGAATCCGTGACCGTATCTGTGACCTTGCAAAGGCACTTGATGGAACGAAATGTGCAGAAGAATTTAAAGAGAAAGTAACACAGTTCTACAAGGAATTTGGCGTTGGCAAACTGGGGCTTCACAAAGCATTTCGTATTGAGCATACCGAAGAAGGGGCAAGAATCGTGCCGATCACAAAGATTGCTCACGTGCACCTGGATGATCTGGTGGGATACGAGATGGCAAAGAAAAAACTGATTGACAATACAGAAGCATTTGTTATGGGAAGAAAATCCAATAACTGTCTGTTATTTGGAGATGCCGGAACCGGGAAATCTTCTTCTATCAAGGCAATCCTGAATCAGTATTATGATCAGGGCCTTCGTATGATCGAAGTCTATAAGCATCAATTCCAGGATCTCAATGATGTAATTGCGCAGATCAAGAACCGTAATTACAAGTTCATCATATACATGGATGATCTGTCATTCGAGGAATTTGAGATTGAATATAAATATCTGAAAGCGGTCATCGAGGGAGGACTTGAGAAAAAACCAGATAATGTGCTTATTTATGCAACATCTAACCGAAGACATCTGATCCGTGAGACATTTAAGGATAAAGAAGATAGAGATGAAGAATTACATACAAATGATACCGTACAGGAAAAGCTGTCACTGGTAGCAAGATTTGGTGTGACGATCTACTTTGGAAGACCACAGAAACGAGAGTTTCAGGAAATCGTGTGCCAGCTTGCCAAGGGAAATAATCTTAATCTAACGGAGGAGGAACTCCTGGCAGAGGCAAATAAATGGGAGTTAAGTCACGGAGGAATGTCAGGACGAACTGCACAGCAGTTTATTGATTATCTGGCAGGAAAAACAGGGATTTTTTCAGAAATATGAAAAATCCTATGTTTATGTAGAGAGGACCCTTAAAAATGGCAGTATTCGAAGAGGGCTGATCGGGATGATTGATCTGGAAGCATATGATTATTCGGAAAATAGTTCTTCCAGAATCCGTGCGACGGAAAAGACAGTGGCCTGTAGAATTCCGCCAAGAGTCAGAATCCGTGAGGATGCGCCTGTCGAATTGCCACATATATTACTTTTGTGTGATGACAGAAGTGATGGGTTGATGAAATGGCTGAGCGGGAAAATATTCACGACAAAGCGTTGGAATTTTCTCCGATTTATCGAATTGTTACAGAGACAGATGAAGAAGCATTATTGGATGAGCTTCAAAAAACATGTTGCGCCCCGGAAGGATATCCAGTACAATGGTATACGAAAGAGCGCCAAGGTGTTCTTTATTTAAATCCGAATAAAAGTAGGCTTGCAGTCGCAATTTTATAGAATTTTTTAGACGAATATCTGAAAAACCATAGAGGACAGATGGATTATATACATGGAGAAGAGGCATTAAAGAACCTGGCAGAGAAGGAAAATGCGGTTGGCTTTTTATTGCCTGCAATGGAGAAAAGAGAGTTGTTTCCTTACGTGACTGAAAGTGGAACACTTCCAAGAAAGACATTTTCCATGGGACATGCGACGGAGAAAAGATATTATTTGGAAGCAAGACAGATTCGCTGATATGACTAGAAAAGATAAAATCATAATAATGATATGGAGGTAAAAGGATGAAAACATCATTAGTTATTATGGCTGCCGGGATCGGTTCCAGATTTGGTGGAGGAATTAAGCAGTTAGAGCCGGTTGGAATGCATGGAGAGATCATTATGGACTATTCCATTCATGATGCAATCGAAGCTGGATTTAACAAGATTATATTTATTATCCGCAAGGACATAGAGGAAGCCTTCCGGGAGGTTATCGGAGAGAGAATCGAAGCTATCTGTAAACAATTAAACGTAGAGATTGACTATGCATTCCAGGCAATCGACGATCTTCCAAAAGGAGTAAAACTTCCAAAAGACCGTACAAAGCCATGGGGAACAGGTCAGGCAGTTCTGGCATGTAAGGGTCTTATAAAAGAGCCATTTGCGGTAATTAATGCAGATGACTATTATGGAAAAGAATCATTTTTTAAACTGCATGATTTTCTGGAGGAGTACACACCGGAGAAACCAACAGATTTTTGTGCGGCAGGGTTTATTCTGAAGAATACACTCAGTGAAAACGGCGGCGTTACAAGAGGTGTATGTCAGGTCAATGAGAATGGATACCTGACCGGAATTGACGAGACAAAGAACATTGTAAAAGTGGGGAATAAGGCAGCAGTCCAGAAAGAAGACGGACAGGAGCCAATTGATGAGAATTCCCATGTATCGATGAATATGTGGGGACTGACACCGGAGTTCGTAGAGACACTGGAAAAAGGATTCAAGGAATTTTTTGAAAAACCAGATGTGGATGTGCTAAAGGGAGAGTATCTGCTTCCGATTTACATTGATGAGTTACTTCAGAAAGGCAAAGTGACGGTTAAAGTCCTTGAAACACAGGATAAATGGTTCGGAGTTACTTACAAAGAAGATAAGGACTCAGTTGTAGAATCTTTCAAGAAGTTGATTGAAGAGGGCGTTTATAAAGAAAAGCTGTTTGATGATATTCTGTAATAAATGATAGAATAAGTGAAAATCGTAAGTACAATACGAAAAAGGTCGTGCGGGAATTAATCCTGCACGACTTTTATGTTGCTGATGTCAGAGTCAATAACGAGAGAGTAGTTTGTATAATAAACCACAAACCCGGGTTTTGCTCCGTTTGGTTTCTTGACATGCTTCTTTTCAATGTAGTCAATCTCGACTTTATCACTGCCGCGGTTCTTAGAATAATAAGCAGCCAGCCGTCCGGCTTCTTCAAAAGTACGGTCCGGAAGTTCATCGCCATTTGTCTTGACAATGACGTGGGATCCGGGAGCACCTTTTGCGTGAAACCACCAGTCACCGCCATTTGCAAAAGAGAAAGTCAGTTCATCGTTCTGGATATTATTTTTACCAACGTAAATGTCATATCCGTCACTGGAGATGTAGTGCATTGGTTTGTTAGTCAGTTTTACTTTTTTCTTTGTGAATTTTCTGCGCACATAGCCGCTGGCAGTCAATTCTTCTTTGATCTGTCCCAGATCCGCTTCGCTTAGCGCAATGTCCAGAGAGTTGCTGACGGATTCCAGATAGCTGATCTCATCAGCTGTCTCCTGGATCAGTTCGGACAGCGCCTCAAAAGTACGCTTCTGCTTATTGTATTTTGCAAAATATTTTTGTGCATTTTCCTGAGGAGTTTTCTGTGGATCCAATGGAATCGTAATATCTTCGTTCGTATAGTAATTCAGGCAGGTCAATGACTTTGCTTCCGGATTCAGGTTGTAACCATAAGTGTTGATCAGTTCTCCGTAAACTTTGTATTTTTCACGGTCTTCGGTTCCTTGTAGTTGTTTGGATTGTAAGTCATATTTTTTTCTTGCACGTTCCAGATTCGTCTGCACAACATGGCGCAGGTCTGCACTTTTCTGACGTATCCGTGTTACGGTGTTGCGAGTCGCATAATAAGTGCGAAGCACCCGTGAGATGGAATCGAAGTATTCTGCCCGGTAATTTCCATAATGAGAAAATGGAATGGCGGTGAATTCTTTTGGCACTTCGTTGCTATAGTAAATCACTGGGTGGAAATTTCCTTCCTTCAGGTCTTCGATATAGTAGGAAAACTGGCGGTACAAGTGAATGAGCATATCTTCGGAAATGTCGGAAGCCGGAATATCCGTATCCAGTCCGGACCCCGAGACGATATGTTCCGCTACTACAGGACTGATACCGGTAAAGCTTGTGTAGATTGCTTTTCCAAGGGCAGCAGGTTTTTCTCTCAGTGCCAGGACAAAGTTTTTAAAAGAAACTGTGAGCGGGTCCAGTTTAGACATCGTGTCCGGGATGAAATAGGTTCTTCCAGGAAGGACTTCCCGGACAGAACTCATTTGTGCGGAAACATGCTTAATGCTGTCCAGAATCTTATCTTTATCATCGCAGAAGATGATATTGCTGTGCTTGCCCATGATTTCTACGATCAGACGCTTACGGCAAAGGTCCCCCAGTTCATTTAAATGCTCAATATCAAAGAATAAAATACGTTCCAGACCAGGCTGTGAGATAGCTGTGATACGCCCATTCCCAACATATTTGCGAAGAAGCATACAAAAACCAGGTGCAGTCATAGGACTCGGTTTATTCTCATCAGTGAGATAAATCAATGGAAGAGATGCACTTGCAGAAATATATAGTTTGCGTTGCCCTTCGGGTGTTTTTATTGTGATCAACAGTTCGTCCGGTTCCGGCTGTGCAATTTTGTAGATGCGTCCGCCAAGGATAGAATCGGAAAGTTCTTTTCGAACTGCTGCGATTGTTGTTCCGTCAAATGCCATAATATAAGCACTCCTTTAAAATAATGTTATAAATGTATGATAAATGTTTACTTTTCATATCATACCATAGTTGACTCAAAAATCCAAATGAAGTATAATAAAACGTACGGTTAAAACCGTATTTATTACTGAAAAGAAGAGGTAATACACATGATCAAGAGTATGACCGGTTTCGGAAGATGTGAAATATCAGAGGGAGACCGCAAGTTTACCGTAGAGATGAAAGGCGTGAATCACCGCTATCTGGATATGAGTATCCGTATGCCGAAGAAACTGAATTTCTTCGAGACGGCAATCCGGACAGAAATCAAGAAAAGAATCCAGAGAGGAAAAGTAGACATCTTTATCAGCTATGAGGATTTATCTGACGGACAGGTTTCATTAAAGTATAATGAAAGTCTGGCAGCAGAATATCTTGAATATTTCAAGCAGATGGAAGAAAAGTTTGGCATTGAGAATGATGTCCGTGTGTCTACACTTTCCAGATATCCTGAGATATTTACAATGGAAGAGGGCAGTGAGGATACCGATGAACTTTGGAAAGGACTTAAAAAAGCACTGGATGGAGCCGTTGACGGATTTGTAACTACAAGGACTGCAGAGGGAGAACATCTGAGAGAAGATATTCTTGCAAAGCTTGATGGAATTCTTGAGATGGTAGCATTTATCGAGGAGCGTTCTCCGAAGATCGTTGCCGAGTATAGAGAAAAGCTGGAAGCCAAAGTTAAAGAACTTCTTGAAGATACGCAGATTGAGGAGAATCGTATTGCAGCAGAAGTTGTGATTTATGCAGATAAGATCTGTACAGATGAAGAGGTCGTACGACTGAAGAGTCATGTCGTACATATGAAAGAGACGCTCCAGTCAGATGAGGCAGGAATCGGACGCAAGCTTGATTTTATTGCACAGGAGATGAACCGTGAAGCAAATACAATCTTGTCAAAGGCAAATGACTTGGAAGTTTCCAATACAGGAATTGGGTTAAAGACAGAGATTGAGAAGGTCAGAGAACAGATCCAGAATATTGAATAAGAGGTATAGCTATGAATAAAGAGGGAATTCTTATTGTAGTATCCGGGTTTTCCGGTGCCGGCAAAGGTACGATTATGAAAGCACTTCTGGAGAGATATGATAATTATGCATTATCCATCTCTGCAACAACAAGAAACCCAAGACCGGGAGAAGAAGAAGGAAAGGCTTATTTTTTCAAAACAACTGAAGAATTTGAAAAAATGATTGCGAAAGATGATTTGATAGAGTATGCTATGTACGTGGGAAATTATTACGGAACACCGAAAGCATATGTAGAAGAGCAACTTTGTGCAGGGAAAGATGTAATCCTGGAGATTGAAATCCAGGGCGCATTGAAAGTCAAAGAAAAATTTCCGAATACATTATTACTGTTCGTAACACCTCCGAGCGCAGAAGAACTCAGAAAGCGTCTGGAAGGACGGGGGACTGAGACACGGGAAGTCATCGATGGGCGTATGAAGCGCGCTATTGAAGAGGCAGAATATATGGATCAGTATGATTATCTGGTCGTGAACGATGAATTAGATGTGTGCGTGGAAGAGATGCATCATCTGATTCAGGGAGAACATGAGAGATGTTTCCGTAATCAGACATTTATAGAGCATATGAAGAGAGCGTTGAAAGGAGAATAGTGTACATGTTACATCCATCTTACACAGACTTAATGAAGGTCGTTAATAAAGACGTTGAGGAAGGCGAGACAAAGGTTGTTAACAGCCGTTATTCTATCGTTATGGCTACAGCTAAAAGAGCACGAGAGATTATTGATGGTTCTATGCCATTAGTAGATACAAAACCGGGTGAGAAGCCGCTTTCTATTGCAATCAGCGAGATGAATCAGGGAAAGATCACTATACTTGCTGAAGAAGAGGCTGCAAAACTTGTGGAACTGGAAGCAAAGCAGGCAGAGGAGAATGCAGAGGAAGATTTCTTGAATATTCAGGAAGAGGATTCAGAGGAAGACGCAGAAGCAGTAGAAGAGTCTGAAGATAACGAATAGAGAGATTACTACACGGTGTGCCGTGTGCCTGAGGCAGATACCGTCTGGTATCTGCTTTTTAAATAAGACATACAAGGAGAACTATATGAATATTTTATTTATATCCCTCGGCTGCGATAAGAACCTGGTGGATTCAGAGGTCATGCTTGGGCTTTTGGATAAAAAGGGATATCAGATCGTAGATTCAGAAGAAGACGCAGATATTATTGTTGTTAATACCTGCTGTTTTATTCATGATGCAAAGGAGGAAAGCATTCAGACCATTCTTGAGATGGCAGAGTACAAAAAAGAAGGGAAGCTGAAAGCTCTGATCGTGACCGGGTGCCTGGCACAGCGTTATCAGCAGGAGATTATTGACGAGATACCGGAAGTTGATGCAGTACTTGGCACTACTTCTTATGATCATATCGTAGAAGCGGTGGAAGAGGCTCTTGCGGGAAATGGACATGTTGTTCTGGAAGATGTGGATGCACTTCCAGATGTAAAAGAAAAGAGACTTGTAACAACAGGCGGGCATTATGCATACATGAAAATTGCCGAAGGCTGCGACAAGCATTGTACTTACTGTATCATCCCAAAACTTCGTGGTAATTACCGCAGTGTTCCGATGGAGAAGCTGCTGGCAGAAGCGAAAGACCTGGCTGATCAGGGAGTAAAAGAATTGATTCTTGTTGCACAGGAAACGACCGTATACGGAAAGGATTTATATGGAGAGAAATCTTTGCATAAATTGCTCCGCGAGCTTTGTAAAATATCCAAAATCCAGTGGATCCGAATTCTTTATTGTTATCCGGAGGAGATTTACGATGAACTGATTCAGACGATCAAAGAAGAAAATAAAGTCTGTCACTATCTGGATCTTCCGATTCAACATGCAAGTGATGCAGTGCTAAAAAGAATGGGAAGAAGAACTTCAAAAGCTCAGCTTGTAGAGATTATTGAAAAGCTTCGAAAAGAGATCCCGGATATTTCTCTTCGTACCACATTGATCACAGGATTTCCGGGTGAGACACAAGAACAGCATGAAGAGCTGAAGGATTTCGTAGATGAGATGGAATTTGACAGACTTGGAGTTTTTACTTACTCACCGGAGGAAGATACCCCAGCTGCAACTATGACAGAGCAGATTCCGGAAGAAGTCAAGGAAGACCGTCAGGCAGAATTGATGGAACTTCAGCAGGAAATCGCATTTGATCTGGCAGAAGATATGGTCGGACGTGAAGTTCTCGTTATGATTGAAGGAAAAGTTGCAGATGAAAATGCATATGTAGGAAGAACTTATAAAGATGCACCGAATGTGGATGGCTTGATCTTTATCAATACAGACGAAGAATTGATGAGTGGAGATTTTGCAAGAGTCCGCGTGACAGGTGCACTGGAATATGATTTGATAGGAGAGCTGATATAATGAATTTACCAAATAAACTGACAGTATTACGAGTTATCATGGTTCCGTTTTTTGTATTTTTTATGTTGACGGATGTGGGAGGACCGGCAAATAAATGGATCGCGTTAGTTTTGTTCTGTGTTGCCAGTCTGACAGATATGCTGGATGGTAAGATCGCCCGCGCAAGAAATCTTGTGACAAACTTTGGAAAGTTCATGGATCCTTTAGCAGATAAGCTGCTTGTGTGTTCTGCTATGATCTGTATGATTCCGTTAGGAAAATTACAGGCATGGTTCGTCATCATCATCATTGCCCGTGAGTTTATTATTAGCGGATTCCGCCTTGTGGCTGCAGATAATGGAATTGTCATCGCAGCAAGTTACTGGGGCAAATTTAAGACAGTATCCCAGATGTTCATGATCATTGTATTGATTGCAGATCTTGGAGGTGCGTTCGATATCGTTGGCACAGTTCTAATCTGGCTTTCACTGATCCTGACAGTTGTATCACTGATCGACTATATTGCAAAGAATGTGCAGGTGCTGACACATGGAGGTATGTAATGATCGTACGTGAACTGGAAAAACAGGAAAGGAAATACGCTCTGGATATTATCTGGAGCGTTTTTTGCATGGATGTGGCCGAGGTGTATGAGCAGGAAGGGATTGATACATTTCGCGAATATTTAAAACAGGAGAATATCGACCAGCTCTGTGATAGCGGCGAACTTCTGATGTTCGGTGTATTTGAACAAGAAGAACTGGAAGGAACTATATCCCTTCAGAGGCGGGGACACATTTGTAATTATTATGTGCGCAGATCCTGCCAGGGAAAAGGTGCTGGAAGGTTACTTTTTGACTATGCGAAAAGGTATTGTAAGGAAGAACTGCATAAGACTATTATGACCGTTGATGCTGCTCCAGAGGCGGTGAAAAAATATATCCACATGGGCATGAAACCAATCGATGAGATGCAGATGATACATGGAAAATGTTATGTGCCTATGGCAATGGAAATTCTTAAGTAGAATGACTATAAAAAGCGGTCCAAACAATTTAAAAATGTAGCGTAGTGCCAATTGACGAAAAATGTTATTTATGAGAGAATAAAAAAGGATATGGTGTTAAACTTATAACAAACACTATTTATAAAACACACATAGTTGAAAGGAGTTTTAAAATGATTTATTCACAAGAAGTAGAAATGATGTGTCCGGTAGCGCAGGGCGCTAATCACGGACCAGCTCCGATTCCGGAAGAGGCAAAATGGGTTCAGGCTAAGGAGATCAAAGATATTTCCGGTTTTACACACGGCATTGGCTGGTGTGCTCCTCAGCAGGGTGCTTGTAAGCTGACACTGAATGTGAAAGATGGAATTATCCAGGAGGCATTGGTTGAGACAATCGGCTGCTCCGGAATGACACATTCAGCTGCTATGGCTTCAGAAATCCTTCCAGGAAAAACTATTTTAGAGGCATTGAATACAGACCTTGTCTGTGATGCAATCAATACAGCAATGCGTGAGTTATTCTTACAGATTGTATATGGAAGAACTCAGAGCGCATTTTCTGAAGACGGACTTGCTATCGGAGCAGGACTTGAGGACCTTGGAAAAGGACTCCGCTCTCAGGTAGGAACAATGTACGGAACATTAGCAAAAGGACCTCGTTATCTTGAGATGGCAGAGGGTTATGTAACAGGTATCGCACTCGATGAAGCAGGCGAGATCATCGGATACCAGTTCGTAAATCTTGGAAAACTTACAGACTTCATCAAAAAAGGCGATACACCGAATGATGCATGGGAAAAGGCAAAAGGACAGTATGGTCGTGTTGAAGACGCAACAAAGATTATTGACCCAAGAAAAGAGTAGGAGGACTTTTTAAAATGGCTTTATTTGAATCATATGAAAGAAGAATTGATAAAATCAATGAAGTGCTGGCAGGATATGGAATCGCTTCAATCGAGGAAGCACAGAAGATTACAAAAGATGCCGGACTTGATGTATACAATCAGATTAAGAGCATTCAGCCAATCTGTTTTGAGAATGCATGCTGGGCTTACACAGTAGGTGCTGCAATTGCAATCAAAAAAGGCTGTAAGACAGCAGCAGAAGCAGCAGCAGCAATCGGTGAAGGACTTCAGTCTTTCTGTATTCCAGGATCTGTAGCAGATCAGAGAAAAGTTGGTCTTGGACATGGTAACCTTGGAAAGATGCTTTTGGAAGAGGATACAGACTGCTTCTGTTTCCTCGCAGGACATGAATCATTTGCAGCAGCAGAGGGTGCGATCGGTATCGCTGAAAAAGCAAACAAAGTTCGTAAAAAACCACTTCGTGTTATCTTGAACGGACTTGGAAAAGACGCAGCTAAGATTATCTCCCGTATCAATGGATTTACATATGTTCAGACAGAATATGACTACTATACAGGAGAGCTGAAAGAGGTTCAGAGAATCTCTTATTCTGATGGACTTCGTTCCAAAGTAAACTGCTATGGAGCAAATGATGTGCGTGAAGGTGTTGCAATCATGTGGAAAGAGGGTGTAGATGTATCTATCACAGGTAACTCTACAAACCCGACACGTTTCCAGCATCCAGTAGCAGGAACGTACAAAAAAGAGTGTGTTGAGAAAGGTAAAAAATACTTCTCAGTAGCATCTGGTGGTGGTACAGGACGTACACTTCATCCAGATAACATGGCTGCAGGTCCAGCATCTTATGGTATGACAGATACACTTGGACGTATGCACTCAGATGCACAGTTTGCAGGATCATCTTCTGTACCGGCTCACGTAGAGATGATGGGTCTCATCGGAGCAGGTAACAACCCGATGGTTGGTATGACTGTTGCAGTAGCAGTTTCCGTAGAGGAAGCAGCAAAGGCTGGTAAATTCTAAGAAACCGCCAGAAAAGCAGAAATAATAATGGAATAATGAGAGGAGCTTAGCGTATGCTAGGCTTCTCTTTACGTTTATAAGTGTGAACTTTAATACAATTTTTTGATTTTGTAGTATTTTGAGTTGTCGAAAGATATTGAAATATTTACCTTACTATTATATAATTGCTCAAATATTAGATGACAGTTGGTCAATTTTATAACAAGGAGGACAAAATTATGGCGTTTAAAAAGGTTGTAGTTGTAGGCGGTGGTGTGCTGGGGAGCCAGATCGCTTACCAGGTTGCATACAAAGGATTTGATGTGACGGTATGGCTTCGAAGTGAAGGCTCCATTGAACGTGCAAAGCCGAAATTTGCAAGATGGCATGAGACATATTTAAAAGATCTGGAGGCGGCAAAAGCTTTGATCGGAACAGGAACAAAGCTGTATCCGAGAGGTCTGGTTGATGATTTTGAGAATCTGACAGTAGAAAAAGTAGAGGAATTAAAAGCGCAGGCTGACCAGGCATTTGAAAGTCTTATATATGAACTTGATATGGCGAAAGCAATGGCAGATGCAGACCTTGTGATTGAATCTTTATCAGAAGATCCGAAAGCAAAGATTGCATTCTATCAGCAGATGGCGCCGCTTCTTCCGGAAAAGACAGTTATTGTGACAAATTCATCAACTATGGTACCGAGTGCATTTGCTCAGTACACAGGAAGACCGGAAAAATATCTTGCACTGCATTTTGCAAATGAAATCTGGAAAAATAACACGGCTGAGATTATGGGGCATGCCGGTACAGAGGAAAAATATTACGATGAGGTTGTAGAGTTTGCCGGACAGATTGGTATGATTCCATTGAAATTACATAAAGAACAGCCGGGATATATTCTGAACTCTCTGTTAGTTCCGTTTTTGAATGCAGCAGAAGCGCTTTATGCAAATGATGTGGCTGATCCGGAGACAATTGATCTGACATGGAGTCTTGCTACCGGAGCTCCACTTGGCCCATTCCGTATTCTTGATATTGTGGGACTGGAGACTGCGTACAATATCGTTTGTATGGATCCGGCGGCAAAAGATCCGGAGACAACACCGGGAAAGATTGCAAAACGCTTGAAAGAAAAAATCGATGCAGGCAAGAAAGGCGTCTGCACAGGAGAAGGATTTTATAAATACACAAAGTAAAAAGTATGACCGTCAGGATATGTTTCCTGACGGTTTTGACGTATGGAAAGTAATTTGGTAGAATAATAAAAGGCAGTAACAAAACAGATGATAAATGATAACGTAGCAGACAGAAAGGAATGTGACAGATATGCAGTATCAGGAGTTTGGAAAAACAAGCTTGAGGGTTTCGAAGCTATGTCTTGGAACATGGGGGATCGGAGGTGCCGGCTGGGACAGTTATTCGGATGAGTCGCGAATGGACGCAATTAAGGCAGCGCTGGAGTGTGGTATTAATTTTATAGATACAGCACCGGCTTACAATGCAGGAAAAGCAGAATGTTATGTTGGTGAGACTTTGAATAAGCTTAAAAAGCGCAGGGAGGTGGTCATTTCTACAAAATGTGGAAATAAGTTCGTAGATGGAAAATATCTTCGCTGTGGTTCAAAAGAGAGTATTTTAAAGCAGTGCGACGAGTCGCTGAAAAATCTAAAGACAGACTATATTGATATTTATCTGGTACACTGGCCGGATCCGGATGTTGAACTGGAAGAGACAATAGATGCGGTGAGTACGTTGAAAAAAGAAGGAAAAATTCTGCATGCAGGAGTTTCTAATTTTTCAAAAGAACAGATTGAAGAAGCCCAGAAATATTGCAAAATCGAAGCTTTTCAGCCACAGTATTCACTGGCAGACCGAAAAGACGAGAAGTTGATTCGCTGGGCTTATGAACAAGGGCTTGGAATTATGACTTATGGAACTTTAGGTGGCGGAATTCTGACTGGAAATTACCGAAAACTTAGAACCTTTGAGCAGACTGACAGCAGAAATCGATTTTACCCATATTTTAAAGAACCATTGTTTTCAAAAGCAATGGAACTGTTAACAATCATGGATCAGATTGCAGAAGAGAGAAATGTTTCCTTGGCTCAGATCGCAGAGAAATGGGTGATTCAGAAGAGATTTGTATCCAGTTGCATCATTGGGGCGCAGAGCCGTGCCAGAGTAGAAGAAAACTGCAGAAATCTTCAATGGGAACTGACGGATAATGAGATTCGAAGACTGGAGTCTGTAAGAATATTATAACAGTCGGATAACTGATTTATGGAAGGGAAAATAGTGGAAGATAAGAAAAAGGTGTTATTCCATTTATTTATTTCAACTTTATATCTGAGTGCATTTACTTTCGGTGGAGGATATGTGATTGTTTCCCTGTTAAAGAAAAAATTCGTGGACGAATATCACTGGATTGAAAATGATGAGATGTTAGATCTTGTGGCAATTGCACAATCGGCACCGGGAGCAATCGCAGTTAATGGAGCGATTGTGGTGGGATATAAACTGGCGGGGCTTATAGGAGCATTTGTAGCGGTTATAGGAGCAATTATTCCGCCATTCGTGATTATCACAATTCTTGCAATGTGTTATCAGGCATTTCGTGATAACTGGCTGATCAGTCAGATGCTGGAAGGCATGCAGGCAGGTGTGGCTGCAGTCATTGCCTGTGTGACTTACGAAATGGGAAATGGTATAGCAAAAGGCGGTGACAAAATGTCACTTCTGATAATGGCTGGAGCATTTGTTGCGGCATGTTTCATGAATGTGAATGTAATATATATTATTCTGACATGTATTATATTTGGTGTGGTAAGGACTCTTTTAAAAAGGAGAAAAGAAGCATGATCTATCTGCAGTTGTTCTTAAGTTTCCTCCAAGTTGGCATGTTCAGTTTCGGAGGTGGATATGCAGCGCTTCCTCTGATTCAGGGTCAGGTCGTAAAAGCGCATAGCTGGCTTAGCATGTCAGAATTTACAGATCTGATTACCATATCTCAGATGACACCGGGACCAATAGCCGTGAATTCAGCAACATTTGTAGGTGAAAAGATTGCAGGTATACCAGGAGCACTCTGTGCAACAGCCGGGTACATATTGCCGTCTTGTATTATTGTAACGGTAATTGCAAAGATTTATCTAAAATGGCGGAATATGGAGTTATTTCAGGGGGTGTTAGGCTCTTTGCGCCCAGCGGTTGTTGCATTGATAGCATCGGCAGGAATATCAATTCTCATTACGGCATTTTGGGGAAATGATATGATTACTTTTGCAGGAACTAACTGGGGTCTGGTTACAATATTTGTAATCTGTATTTTTCTGATACAGAAAGTGAAAATGAATCCTGTGTGGGTGATGCTGCTGGCAGGGGTGATGAAAGTTGGCGTGAGTTGTGCTCAACGCTTGTAGGATCATATTTATACCAAAATAAACAATACAAAATATACACACACTGACGACAACGCTGGTGACAAAAGACCGCGTGCTTGCACACAATCCGGCTGGAGCATTGTATCAGACAAAAGCGTATTACAAGAAACTGATGGCTGATCCGACGTCAGGAGAAAAAGAACGATAATTTGAAGCGAAAAATGGATTTCAAGACCTGAATGAAAGGGGAGCGAAAATTACATAAGGGGAGCGAAAGTAAGTATGGCTAGAAGAAAAAAGAATAAGAATCTAAAAGGAATTCCTGCGGCAATCATGCTGATTCTTGCATTGATCGGCGGATTTGCGGAGCGTGGGAATTTGATGGAACGAATGTCTGGTGATCCTGTACAAAACATTGCAGATACGGTTGCGACCGGTCAGATGAAAGTGACCTATCTCAATGTAGGACAGGGTGACTGTACAATTATTCAGACAGAAGGCCATAATGCAATGATCGATGCTGGGAATAACCATGAAGGAAAAGATGTGGTGGATTATCTGAATCAACAGGGCATAGACAAGCTTGACTATCTGATTCTGACACACCCGGATGCCGATCACATAGGTGGCGGCGATGATGTTTTGGAGAAGATTGAGGTAGAACAGGTTATTATGCCGGATGTGGCGAATGATACAATGACTTATGAAGAAGTTATGGATGATATTGAGAAAGAAAATGTTCCGGTAGAGCATCCAAAAGTCAGCGAAGAGTTCGGATTTGGAGATGCGACATTTACTGTGCTTTGTCCGGAAACGGACCTGGTCAGTTCAGATGATACCAATGATGCTTCAGTAGGAATTAAACTGGTGCACGGGGAGAATTCTTTTGTCATGTGTGGAGATGCCAGTGAGAAATCTGAGAGCGCAATGGTGAAGAGATTTGGAAGTGCGTTGGAATGTGATGTGTTAAAATGCGGACACCACGGAAGCAGAACTTCTACAAGTGAAGTGTTTTTAAAAGCAACGAATCCAACATGGGCTGTTATCAGCTGTGGCGTGGATAATTCTTACGGACATCCGCATCAGGAGACGCTGGAGCGCCTGAATAACGATGATGTGCAGGTTTACCGCACAGATCTGCTTGGAACAATTATTGCAACGAGTGACGGAACGAATATTTCCTGGTTCAGTGAGAAAGAGTAAAAATCAAAAAAATAAAAAAGTTCTTAGAAAAGATAAGATAGATACTTGACAAATACATGAGATATTGCTATTATTTAAAAACAGAACGCACTCTGTTTTTGAAAAGATACAAGAAAGAGGTGCATTATGCAGAGAGTTTATTCATTATTAGTTGACAACAATTCCGGAGTATTAAGTAGAATATCCGGACTATTCACAAGAAGAGGATACAACATCGACAGTATTACAGCCGGTGTGACGGCAGATCCAAGATTTACGAGAATCACGATTGTATCCAGTGGAGATGAGATTATTTTATCTCAGATTGAAAAGCAGATTGCCAAGCTGGAAGACGTGATCGTAGTGAAGGTCTTAAAGCCGGAAGAATCCGTATATCGTGAACTGATATTGGTTAAGATCCGTGCCAATGCACAGCAGCGGTCAGAGATTGTTTCAATTGCTGATATCTTTCGTGCAAAGATTGTTGATGCAGAGAGAGAGTCTCTCGTGATTGAGCTTACAGGAACCCAGTCGAAGCTGGAAGCGTTCTTACAGCTCCTGGATGGTTATGAGATCCTGGAACTTGCCAGAACCGGAATTGCCGGACTGTCAAGAGGAATCAAGGATGTCACATTTATCGAGTAGTTACCAATTTAAATTTACATATTTATTAGGAGGAATGTCAAAATGGCAGCAAGAATTTTTTATCAGGAAGATTGTAATTTATCAGCACTGGAAGGACAGAAGATTGCTATCATCGGATATGGTAGTCAGGGACATGCTCATGCTTTGAACCTGAAAGAGTCCGGATGTGACGTAATCGTAGGTCTTTATGAGGGAAGTAAATCCTGGAAGAAAGCTGAAGAGCAGGGATTGAAAGTATACACAGCAGCAGAGGCAGCAAAGCAGGCAGACATTATCATGATTCTTATCAATGATGAGTTACAGGCTGATATGTACAAGAAAGACATCGAGCCAAACCTTGAGGAAGGAAACATGTTAATGTTCGCTCATGGTTTCAACATTCACTTCGGATGCATCAAACCACCTAAGAACGTAGATGTAACAATGATCGCTCCTAAGGCACCAGGACACACAGTTCGCAGCGAGTATATTGCAGGAAAAGGAACTCCTTGCCTTATCGCTGTAGAGCAGGATGCTACAGGGAAAGCTTGGGACAGAACATTAGCTTATGGTCTTGCAATTGGTGGAGCAAGAGCAGGACTTCTTGAGACAACATACAGAACAGAGACAGAGACAGACCTCTTCGGTGAGCAGGCAGTCCTTTGCGGTGGTGTTTGTGCACTTATGCAGGCAGGATTTGAGACACTTTGCGAAGCAGGATATGATCCGAGAAATGCTTACTTTGAGTGTATCCATGAGATGAAACTGATTGTAGACTTAATTTATCAGTCAGGATTCGCTGGAATGAGATATTCTATTTCTAACACTGCAGAGTATGGTGACTATGTAACAGGACCTAAGATTGTTACAGAGGATACAAAGAAAGCTATGAAGAAGATTCTTTCTGATATCCAGGACGGAACATTTGCAAAAGAGTTCTTACTTGATATGTCTCCGGCAGGACGTCAGGTACACTTCCAGGCTATGAGAAAGCTTGCAGCTGAGCACCCATCAGAGAAAGTTGGAGCTGAAGTTAGAAAGCTGTACAGCTGGAATGGAGAAGACAAACTGATCAACAACTAATCGAGATTTGCAGCATAGAATCAGACTTGATCTTACATATTTGACATAAGAGATAAAAGAAGCTTTACGAACCGTAACAGGAACGCAGAGCTTCTTTTTTGTATAATCGGAAAAAGCAGTTCCGATTATATAAAGAACTCCCGCAGAAAGTCATACGTGTGAATAAGGATTATGTGGGTAATTTTAAATGATGCTTTTGTATGTGAAAAATACACAAAAAATTATAATTTTAGTTTTCAATTACATACATATATGATAGAATAAAACATAAAGTAAAAAGTTCGATACCAATTTTAAATGCGGCAGAATGAATCGAATGATTACGAACGACTGGAAACAGCAAGCATCAAGGGAGGTATGAGACATGGATGAAAGATTAGAGAATCTGCGGTCGACGAAAAATCCAAAAGCGCGTATCAAGATTATGAAAGGACATTTTGCTACAAGCAACTCACATCTGGATACTTATATTGATATGTCAACAGTAAAGATTCGTCATAACAATGCGAGAGAGGCAGCGAAAGTACTGGCGCAGGAGTACGTGACAAGTACATATGTAGATACGATTGTATGCCTGGATGAGACATGTGTGATTGGAGCATTTCTGGCTGAACAGCTGGCAGACAGCACACATATGGCATTGAGCCATAAGAATAATATTTCTGTGATCACACCGGAATATAACGGATTGGGGCAGATTATGTTCCGTGATAATCAACAGAGAATGATCAAAGATCAGCAGGTACTTGTGCTGGCAGCATCCATTACGACTGGAAAGACGATCAAGCGTGCTATTGATTCTGTATTATATTATGGAGGAACGATTTGTGGAGTATGTTCTATCTTCAGTGCTGTAACAAAAGTAGCAGGCATGGAAGTAAAGACAATTTTTACAAGCAAAGACCTTCCGGCATATCATGCATATGAGCCGAATAAGTGCCCAATGTGTGAAGCAGGTGACAGAGTAGAAGCAATTGTCAACAGTTTTGGATATTCAAAATTATAGAAATAGAACAGGAGTATCTGTTAAATAATAAGATGAGGAGTCGGAGAGAAAGATGCGAGCAATTATTTCCGGCTCTTTTTCGTGAACATCCTGCTGGAGATTTTTATATAATAGGAAATGCAATTTCCTATTATATAAAAAGACAACCACATGACGGTATGGTTGTCTTTCCATGTTTCTCTATGAATTAAGCAATTCCGTTAACAGCTTTTGTCAGACGGGAAATCTTTCTAGAGCATGTGTTTTTGTGGTATACACCCTTGCTTCCAGCTTTGTTGATTTCAGCGATCGCCTCTTTAAGAGCTGCTGCAGCAGTTGCTGCATCTTTCTTCTCTACAGCTGTCTCAACTTTTTTTACGTAAGTTTTAACTTTAGACTTGATTGCTTTATTTCTAGCAGCCTTTGTCTCGTTTACTAAAATTCTCTTCTTTGCGGATTTGATATTAGCCAATTTGTCCACCTCCAATATCTATGATTTCGATTATAATGATCAGTTCGACAGATCCGGACACGGACGTTCTCTCGAACACACTCATTCATTTTAGACCAGCTGACTTATTCTGTCAATACATAATTATGGAAATATTGTAAAAACTAGTATAAAAATAGTGCTTGCAGGTGAAAGGGGGAGAAAATCATGGTTGAAAAATATAACATACGGACAGATCTGGCATTGGAAGAGAAGGAACGTTTTGAGTCTGACCAGGTGGAGGTACAAGGAGTTGTGTTGGAGGAAGAATATGATAAGGAGCGGGAAATTAGGGTGACGACTGTACGGATTGAAACCGAAAATGGTGCGAAGACTATGGGGAAACCAGTCGGAACATATCTGACGATTGAAGCCCCGAATTTATCTTCACCGGATGAGGGAATCCACCGGGAGGTTTCAGAAGAACTGGCAAAATATCTGATAGAAGTTATGAAAAAAATCATACCGGAAAGTGAACATGATAAGGAAGTTCTGGTCATAGGGCTTGGAAATCGTCAGGCGACACCCGATGCTCTTGGCCCTTATGTGGCAGATAATCTGAACGTTACCAGACATATTGTGAAAGAATATGGGAAATATGCAGCACTAGAAGAGATGAATTGTGTGATCAGTGCCATAGTTCCAGGAGTGATGGCACAGACCGGAATGGAAACAGCGGAGATTATAAAGGGTGTGGTGAGGGAGACCAAGCCAGATCTTTTAATTGTAATTGACGCCCTTGCTGCGAGAAATTCCAGAAGACTGAACCGGACGATTCAGATTGCTGATACCGGAATCAATCCAGGCTCCGGTGTCGGTAATTACCGGAATGCGATTACAAAAGAAACAATTGGAGTTCCGGTAATTGCAATCGGAGTTCCGACAGTTGTTGATGCTGTGACAATTGTAAGTGATACGATGGAAAATCTATTGTCAGCACTGGAGACATCAGAATCGTTAAAAGGAGTCGGACTTGTGCTAGGAGGATACAGCGAAGCAGAGAAGTATGAGCTGATCAAAGAACTGATCGCACCAAACCTGAACAGTATGTTTATGACACCGAAAGATATAGATGAGACAGTAAAACGTCTGAGTTACACCATCTCGGAGGGGCTGAATCTTGCGTTTTCAGGGCAAAGTTTTGAATAGAAGATATTTTGGATTTCTGAAAGGACATGCACATAAGAACCCCAATTGCATCATATATTATTAGAACTAAGACGCACATGAGGCGGTGTAATGCAAGAAAAAAAGAAAAGAAATCGAATACTGATGCTATTGATCGTAGGGATGCTGCTGATTTATGCATTTACAGATATAGAAAATGTAAAAATAAGCAGGGAGAGAAAAATTTTTTTTAGCTCAACAAGTCAAAATGTCCTGAAGCAGGCGGCAAACTGGCTGCTTCCGGGACTTACATATGTAAAAGAGGGGCGGAAAGACACATTGATGGGAAGAATTGAAAAAAGTGTTTTAAGCTTCGTTCCAATCAGTGAATATGTTCGAAATCATGAAGAACCGGAAACAACCGTGGAAGATACATTGACACGAACTATGATTCTGGAAAATCAGGCAAATGATGAAAATGCTATCGATGAGAACGGCAATCTGATTCCGGCTGGGAGTATGCAAGAATCAGTTGGGGCTGGGGTGCCAGAAGAAAATGCAGCAGTATTAGCCAGTACACCGGTTCAGGACATTGATATGAATCAGTTAAATGATTACGAATATCTGGTGGGAACATTTTACACCGTTGACGGGACAACTATGACCGATCCGGAGGAACTGAATGCAGGGAAGTTTCTGGAGAAGAATCTGGCGCTTGATAGGACAACAGGAGGACCAAAAGTACTGATTTATCACACACATTCCCAGGAGGCATTTGCTGATTCTGTTGATGGAGACACTTCTACGACGATTATGGGGATAGGTACATATTTGACAGAGCTTTTGAATGCAAGGGCAATTGAGACACTTCATCATGAGGGCATTTATGATCTGATTGATGGGAAATTGGATCGCAGCCGGGCCTATCAGCTTGCAGAGCCGGATGTCCGGCAGATTTTAAAAGATAATCCAAGCATTGAAGTGGTGATTGATCTGCATCGAGATGGCGTGGCGCAGGGCACACATCTGGTGACGGAAATTAATGGGAAACCAACCGCTCAGATCATGTTTTTTAATGGTCTTAGCCGGACAAGGAAAAATGGAGAGATCGCATATTTGAATAATCCATACCGTGAGGATAATCTGGCAACGTCTTTTCAGATGCAGCTTATGGCAGCAAGATACTATCCTGGTTTTACGAGGCATATTTATCTGAAAAGTTACCGGTATAATCTGGATCTGGCACCGAAGGCAATGCTTATTGAGGCAGGAGCACAGACGAATACAGTAGAAGAGATGAGAAATGCTATGGAAGTACTGGCAGATGTGCTGAGCCGGGTGCTGACACCCTGAAGAACTTGAAAAAGCTTGAAAAAGGTTGCGCTGACGTCTTGAAAATTTATTTGCCTGTCTTTTTGTTTTGTGCTATATTTTAAATAGTATGTTTAAAAATGGAAAGGAACTGACGAAATGGCAAAGAACAACACTTATGATGCAGATAGTATTACCGTCCTGGAAGGACTTGAGGCAGTCCGGAAGAGACCGGGAATGTATATCGGAAGTGTATCGACGAAAGGATTGAACCATCTGATCTATGAGATTGTAGACAATGCAGTTGATGAACATCTGGCCGGATTTTGTACGGAGATTCATGTAACTCTGGAAAAAGATGGCTCTGCGACAATTTCGGACAATGGCCGAGGAGTTCCGGTCGGTATGCATGCAAAAGGCGTTTCAGCGGAGCGAATTGTATATACGACACTGCATGCAGGTGGTAAATTTGATGACTCTGCTTATAAGACAAGTGGTGGTCTTCATGGAGTTGGTTCTTCGGTTGTAAATGCATTGTCTGCTTATATGGATGTGCAGGTCAGTCGTGATGGATATATTCATCATGACCGGTATGAGAGAGGTATTCCTGTAGTTGAACTGGAAGATGGGCTTCTTCCGACAATCGGGAAGACAAGAAAGACCGGAACGAAGGTTAACTTTCTGCCAGATGATACGATATTTGAAAAAACGAAGTTCAAAGCAGAGGAAGTCAAAAGCCGTATGCATGAGACGACCTACCTTAATCCGAACCTGACGATTATATTTGAAGATTTAAGAGGCGCAGAACCAGAGCATATCGTTTATCATGAGCCAGACGGAATTCTTGGATTTATCCGTGAACTAAATGCAAACAAAGAATCTGTCCATGAGCCGGTTTATTTTAAAGGTGAGGCAGACGGAATAGAAGTGGAAGTTGCATTCCAGTATGTAAATGAGTTCCATGAAAATATTCTTGGATTCTGTAACAACATTTATAACAGTGAGGGCGGTACACATCTGACCGGATTTAAGACAACATTTACAACAGTCATTAATCAGTATGCAAGAGAACTTGGAATTCTTAAAGATAAGGATCCTAATTTTACAGGAGCGGATGTGCGAAATGGAATGACAGCGATCGTGTCCATCAAACACCCGGATCCGCGATTCGAAGGTCAGACGAAGACGAAGCTGGACAACCCGGATGCATCCAAGGCGACCGGCAAGGTGGTCGGTGAGGAAATTGTTCGTTTTTTCGACCGCAATCTGGAGACCCTGAAAAATGTCATCGGTTGTGCGGAGAAAGCTGCAAAAATCCGTAAAACAGAAGAAAAAGCGAAGACGAATCTTCTGACGAAGCAGAAATATTCTTTTGACAGCAACGGAAAGCTTGCCAACTGCGAGAGCCGCGACGCATCAAAATGCGAGATATTTATTGTGGAGGGAGATTCTGCCGGAGGATCTGCAAAGACAGCAAGAGACCGTATGTATCAGGCAATCCTGCCGATCCGGGGTAAGATTCTGAACGTGGAGAAAGCAAGCATCGACAAAGTCCTTGCAAATGCGGAGATCAAGACTATGATCAATGCTTTTGGCTGTGGATTTTCCGAGGGCTACGGCAATGATTTTGATATTACAAAACTGCGCTATGACAAGATTATTATTATGGCTGATGCTGACGTGGACGGCGCACACATTTCCACATTGCTTCTGACGTTGTTCTACCGCTTTATGCCGGAGCTTATTCAGGAGGGACATGTCTATATTGCCATGCCGCCGCTTTATAAGGCTATGCCGAAGAAAGGCGAGGAAGAGTATCTGTACGATGACAAGGCCTTGGAAAAATACAGGAAAACCCATGATGGTCCATTTACTCTGCAGCGCTATAAAGGTCTTGGAGAGATGGACGCAGACCAGCTTTGGGAGACAACACTGAATCCTAAGACAAGACTTTTAAAATTAGTAGAGATTGAGGATGGAAGAATGGCATCCAGTGTGACTGAGATGCTGATGGGAACAGAAGTACCGCCAAGACGTGCATTTATCTATGAAAATGCGACAGAAGCGGAGCTTGACATATAAAATTTAGGAGAGAAAATATGCAGGATTCACAGATTATCAGAACGGAATACAGTGAGTTGATGAAGAAGTCTTACATTGACTATGCCATGAGTGTTATCATTGCCAGGGCACTTCCTGATGTGCGGGATGGACTAAAACCAGTACAGCGCCGTACGCTTTATGATATGTACGAGCTTGGTATCCGTTATGATAAACCATATAGAAAATGTGCCCGTATCGTTGGGGATACGATGGGAAAATATCACCCGCACGGTGACAGTTCCATCTATGATGCATTAGTTGTCATGGCACAGGAGTTTAAAAAAGGAATGGCACTGGTGGACGGACATGGTAACTTCGGATCCATTGAAGGGGACGGAGCAGCCGCAATGCGTTACACAGAGGCAAGACTTGCAAAGATCACGCAGGAAGCGTATCTTGCTGACCTGGATAAGAATATTGTAGACTTTATGCCGAACTTTGATGAGACGGAGAAAGAACCGGAAGTTCTTCCGGTGCGTGTACCGAATCTTCTGATCAACGGAGCGGATGGTATTGCAGTTGGTATGGCGACCAGTATTCCACCACATAATCTGTCAGAAGTCATTGATGCGGTAGAAGCGTATATGAAACAGGAAGACATTTCCACAAAGCAATTGATGAAATATATCAAAGGACCGGATTTTCCAACCGGAGGAATTGTTGTCAATAAAGATGACCTTCTTGAAATCTATGAATCTGGTGCAGGTAAGATCAAAGTCCGTGGTAAAGTGGAAGTAGAGGAGATGAAAGGTGGCAAGAAGCGTCTTGTCATCACTGAGATTCCTTACACGATGATCGGAGCCGGAATCGGCAAGTTTTTAAATGATGTTTGTGCGCTTGTAGAGACAAAGAAGACAAACGATATCGTAGACATTTCCAATATGTCTTCAAAGGAAGGAATCCGCATTGTTATTGAGCTGAAAAAAGGAGCAGATGTTGAAAATCTGACCAATATGCTCTATAAAAAGACAAGATTGGAAGATACTTTCGGGGTAAACATGCTGGCAGTTGCAGACGGACGTCCGGAGACTATGGGGCTTAAGAAGATTATCGAGCACCATGTAGATTTCCAGTTCGAACTGGCAACAAGAAAATATAAGACATTGCTTGCAAAAGAGCGGGACAGAAAAGAAATTCAGGAAGGTCTTATCAAAGCGTGTGATGTCATTGACCTGATTATTGAAATCCTGCGGGGAAGTCAGTCTGTGGCTGATGCAAGAGCCTGTCTGACACAGGGAATCACCGAAAATATCAAATTTAAATCCGGGATTTCCAGGAAAATGGCTGCGATGCTCCGTTTTACTGAGCGCCAGGCAAATGCAATCCTGGAAATGCGTCTCTATAAACTCATTGGTCTGGAAATTGAAGCGCTGATGAAAGAACATGAGGAGACTCTGAAAAATATTGCAAGATATGAAGATATTTTGAATCATTATGATTCTATGGCAGAAGTTATCATTGAAGATCTGGAGCATTTCAAAAAGGAATATGCACGCAAACGCCGCACTGTTGTAGAGAATGGCCAGGAGGCTGTCTATGAAGAAAAGAAAGTAGAAGAACAGGAAGTAGTATTCCTGATGGATCGTTTTGGCTATGCCAAGACAGTGGATGTGGCAACTTACGAGCGAAATAAAGAGGCGGCAGATGCAGAGAATAAATGGATCGTAAACTGCATTAATACCGGAAAACTGTGTGTATTTACCAATACCGGCAAGATGCATCAGATTAAAGTGCTCGATCTTCCATATGGAAAGTTCCGTGATAAGGGGCAGCCAATCGACAATGTAAGTAATTATGACAGTACACAGGAAATGGTCGTATATATGTGCGACGAATTACAGCTTCGTTATGCGAAATTATTATTTGCAACGAAGCAGGGAATGATTAAGAAAGTAAAGGGAAATGAGTTCCAGGTGGCAAAACGTACCATTGCAGCAACAAAGCTTCAGGAGGATGATGAGCTGATCAGTGTTCAAGTCATTACTGATGACCAGCATGTAGTCCTTCAGACAAAAGATGGATATTTTCTGCGTTTTTCAGCTCAGGAAGTTGCCGAGAAGAAGAAAGCGGCTGTGGGAGTCCGAGGCATAAAGCTTCGTAAGAATGATGAGCTGGAACAGATTTATCTCTTTTACGAAGGAACGGAGCACAAGATTTCATACGGTGACCGGGAACTGACGTTGAACCGGCTGAAGGTTGCAAAACGTGACGGAACCGGAACGAAGGCTAGGAGTTAAGAGTGAAAATCCAGGCATCAATCATGCCGGGCATTTATGAGAGAGTAAGATACAGCAGGAAAGAAGGCAGCAGAAATGATTCAGGATATTGCACCACATAAACTGAATAATCAGTATGGACAGAAAAAAGCACCGGATGCAGGCAGCAGATTTTTATATTATGATGGCAGAAAGGTTCTGGTGAGAAAAGGAATTGGCGGGAACGAGAATCAAATCGCATATCCGACTTATGAAGAACTGAAAAAGTGTATGCCTAAAGAGGCGACAGAAGATACAGAATATACATATTTATTTGCAGTAGACGATAAAAGCTATTATCTTGGAAAAAAAGAGAATGTCGGTATATTATCTGAACAGATGGGATACGAGTGGATCGATCATCAAGAGTTTAGATGTGTATCTCCAAAGTATGAGGCCTTTGCAGGAATCACAGGCTGGCAGCTTGCCAGATGGTATCAGCAACACAAGTTCTGTGGGCGATGTGGAAATGTGATGAAGCCAGATCATGTGGAACGGATGATGCAATGTCCGAAGTGTGGACTGATGGAATTTCCGAAAATCTGTCCGGCTGTGATTATTGGAGTTATTGACGGTGACCGGATCTTGATGTCCAAGTATGCAGGACGGGAATATAAGAAATATGCACTTCTTGCGGGATTTACAGAGATTGGTGAAACACTGGAAGAGACAGTGAGCCGGGAGGTTATGGAAGAGGTTGGGTTAAAAGTAAAGAATATTACTTATTATAAGAATCAGCCGTGGGCATTTTCAGATACATTACTGATGGGATTTTTCTGCGAGCTTGACGGATCGGATCAGGTGAAATTAGATGAAAATGAACTGGCACTTGCCGAATGGTTCGAACGGAATCAGATTCCGGTAGAGCCGGACGACATCAGTCTGACTAACGAGATGATGATGGTGTTTCGTGACGGATATACGATATAAAGAAAATGGGAAGCTGACATTAATGTTGGCTTCCCATCTCACTCAATGTCTGGAAAAATTCCAGATCTTCCTGTTTTAATTTTAAATTCGTACAGTATTTCTTGCCTTCAGGAGTTGTGACATTGATTTCCACAAGGGTTCCTTCTTCCAGTGCATTTCCAACGACGGCTTTTAAGAAAAGTGGAAACTTCGGATGATTGTTGCGGAAACGATTCATGCTGCTTTTTAACTTCTGGAGCATTGCAATCTGATTAAAATTCATAAATATTTTAAAATCTCCTTTGTTTTTATGATGTTTCATTATACAATAGAAAAAATGTGGTTTCAATACCAAACTATGAGGAGGACTTAAGATGAGTGAGAGGAAGATCATTCAGGTTGAGGACAAGGTGCCATTTAAGCTGCTCTTGCCGCTCAGCATTCAGCACATGTTTGCCATGTTCGGCGCATCTGTGCTTGTACCGTTCATTTTCGGGATCAACCCGGCAATTGTGTTATTTATGAACGGTGTGGGAACTTTGATTTTTATGACAGTGACCAAGGGGAAGGCGCCGGCATACTTAGGTTCCAGCTTTGCATTTCTTGCACCGGCAGGAATCGTTATTAGTAAAATGGGTTATTCCTATGCCCTGGGAGGATTCGTGGCAGTCGGTTTCTGCGGCTGTATTCTTTCTTTTATTATTTATAAATGTGGAACAGAATGGATTGACGTGGTTCTGCCGCCTGCAGCTATGGGACCGGTCGTTGCTTTGATCGGACTGGAGTTATCCGGCTCTGCGGCAAGCAATGCGGGACTTCTTTGCGACAAGCCGGATATGAAAAATGTAATTGTATTTTTAATGACACTTGGTGTTGCGATATTTGGAAATATTTTATTCCGTGGCTTTTTATCTGTAATCCCAATCCTGATCGCAGTGATTGCAGGATATGTGGCAGCATTCTGTCTTGGAATCTTAGATTTCTCACAGGTAGCAGCAGCTTCCTGGTTCGCCCTGCCAAACTTCCAACCTGCAAAGTTTGATATGGGAGCAATTCTTATGATCCTTCCGGTATTACTTGTTATTACCTCAGAGCATATCGGACATCAGGTTGTGACCGGCAAGATTATCGGACGGGATCTGTTAAAGGATCCGGGGCTTCACAGATCTCTGTTTGGAGATAACTTTTCAACGATGCTTTCCGGTCTGATCGGTTCCGTCCCGACAACGACTTACGGTGAGAATATCGGAGTTATGGCAGTGACAAAGGTATATAGCGTGCGCGTTATTGCAGGGGCAGCAGTGCTTTCTATTATCTGTTCCTTTGTCGGGAAGTTGTCTATGCTGATCCAGACGATTCCAGGACCGGTCATCGGAGGAATCTCCTTCCTTTTGTATGGAATGATAGGAGCTTCCGGAATCCGAATCCTTGTAGACGCGCAGGTAGACTATGGTAAATCTAGAAACCTGACACTGACAAGTGTTGTGTTTGTAACAGGACTTTCCGGTATTGCAGTAAATTTTGGGGATGTACAGCTTACGGGAATGGTACTGGCGTGTGTAGTTGCCATGATCCTGAGTCTGATCTTTTATATACTGGATAAGTTAAAACTTACGAACGATCGTGATGAAAGACTTAAGGGGAATCGCAGCGCAGCCGCTGGAAAAGTCTTTGGAAAAGATTGATGTAAATATAAAAAAAGCCTTGATTTTTAGGGTTTGTGGTGCTATACTTTGAAATAGTAACATAGGAATCGGCAGAAGAGTGGACGTAAGTTCACTCTTCTTTGTTGCATGGGTGTGTAAAAAGACAAGAAGTCTTTGACACAGTAAGGAGGAAATTAGAACATTGTCAAAAAGAGAAATTTATGAGCAGAAGACGGAAGAAATCCTGAATCCGATCATGGAGGAACTGGAATTTGAACTGGTAGATGTAGAGTATGTAAAAGAAGGCAGCATGTGGTATCTGCGGGCTTACATTGACAAACCGGGTGGAATTACAGTGAATGACTGCGAGGCTGTAAGCCGCAGATTATCAGATATTTTAGATGAAAAAGATTTTATTGAAGATTCTTATGTTCTGGAGGTCAGCTCTCCTGGACTTGGAAGACCTCTGAAGAAGGAGAAAGATTATAAACGTAATCTTGGAAAAGAAGTTGAGATACGTACCTACCGTATGGTTGACAAGAAGAAAGAATTCACAGGACTTCTTGACAGCTATAACTATGAGGCAGGAACAGTTACGATAGAACTGGAAGATGGAACTAGGAAGACATTTGAAAAAGGCGATATTGCGCTTATTCGCCTGGCGTTCGATTTTTAGATTAGGAGGAGAATTACTATGAACACAGAATTATTAGAAGCGTTGAATATTTTGGAAAAAGAAAAAGAAATTAGCAAAGAGACTCTGTTAGATGCAATTGAGAATTCTCTGTTAAATGCATGTAAGAACCATTTTGGTAAAGCAGATAACATCAAAGTTATTATGGATCATGATACTTGTGATTACCAGCTTTTTGCAGAGAAGACAGTTGTTGAGACTGTAGAAGATCCGCTTGAGCAGATCAGTCTTGACGAGGCAAGCCAGTTAGATGGACATTATGACCTCGGCGATATCGTTCGTGTTCCAATCGAATCCAAATCATTTGGACGTATTGCAACACAGAATGCAAAGAACCTGATCCTTCAGAAAATCCGCGAGGAAGAGCGGAAAGTTGTATATGATCAGTATTTTGAGAAAGAGAAGGATATCGTGACAGGTATCGTTCAGCGTTATGTAGGTAAGAATGTAAGTATCAACCTTGGAAAAGCAGATGCTATGCTGACAGAGAATGAGCAGGTCAAAGGTGAAGTGTTCAAACCAACAGAGCGCATCAAGCTCTATGTTGTAGAAGTAAAGAATACAACAAAAGGACCGAAGATTCTTGTATCACGTACACATCCGGAACTTGTAAAGAGACTGTTCGAGTCTGAGGTTACAGAGGTAAGAGACGGAATCGTAGAGATTAAGAGTATTGCAAGAGAGGCCGGAAGCAGAACAAAGATTGCAGTATGGTCTAATGATCCGGATGTAGATCCGGTCGGAGCATGCGTTGGTATGAACGGAGCCAGAGTCAATGCGATCGTGAATGAACTTCGCGGCGAGAAGATTGATATCATCAACTGGAGCGATAATCCGGCAATCCTGATCGAGAATGCGTTAAGCCCTGCAAAAGTTATTTCTGTTATGGCTGATCCGGATGAGAAGAAAGCAAGCGTTATTGTACCGGATTATCAGCTTTCCCTTGCAATCGGTAAAGAAGGACAGAATGCAAGACTGGCAGCAAGACTGACTGGATATAAGATCGATATCAAGAGCGAGACACAGGCAATTGAGTCCGGTGAGCTTCCAGAGAACTATATGGAACTGGGCGAAGGTGTGTACGAAGAAGATGTTTATGATGAGAATGAAGAATATCCAGAGGACGCAGATGTAGAAGTAGATACAGAAGCGAAAAATGAAACAGAAGCTAATGTTCAGCCGGAAGAAGACGGTGAGGAGGCGTAAGAATCTCATTGGGAGCAAATAAAAAGATTCCTATGCGTCAGTGTGTGGGATGTCAGGAAATGAAGAATAAAAAAGAAATGATCCGTGTGATCCGTACCAGTGAAGGAGAATTTCTGTTAGATGCGACCGGACGCAAAAATGGACGGGGCGCATACATTTGTCCAAATCAGGAATGTCTGAAAAAGGCAGTGAAAAGTAAGGGCCTTGAGAGATCTTTTAAGCAGGCAATTCCGCAGGAAGTGTATGAGTCTTTGGAAAAGGAGATGACAGAGCTTGAAACCAGATAAGATCTTATCACTCGTCGGGCTTGCAACGCGGGCAGGTAAGACAGCCAGCGGAGAGTTCTGTACAGAAAAGGAAGTAAAGACAGGAAGAGCAGCGCTTGTTATTGTGGCAGGAGATGCTTCCGAAAATACAAAGAAAAAGTTCCGGGATATGTGTGAATTTTATGAAGTGCCAATCTATTTTTATAAAGATAAAGATACCTTGGGGCATGCAATGGGAAAGGAATTCCGGGCATCTCTTGCAATACTGGACGAAGGTTTTGCGAAGGAAATTACGAAGCAGATGAAGACAGAAGATAATACGGTTGCATAGAGGAGGTAGTGTATATGTCAAAAATCAAAATATATGAGTTAGCGAAAGAACTTGATAAGCCGAGCAAAGAGCTTGTTGAGTTCCTGAATAAAAAGGATGTGGAAGCCAAGACACATATGAGTACCATCGACGAGGCAGAAGCAGATATGGTAAGAAAAGCATTTGCACCAAAGGCAGATGCCGAAAAAGCAGAAGAGGAAAAATCTGACGCACCAAAGAAGAAAAAAATCGTCCAGGTATTCCGCCCGCAGAACACCCAGAGTGGTGGAAGACAGGGCGGAAAGCGTCAGGGTCAGGGACGTGACGACAGACGCGATAACCGTTCTCAGACTGGACGTGATGATAAAAGAGATAACCGTTCAAACGGTGGAAATAAAAATGGAAAATCTCAGAATGGACGCAAAGAAGTAAGAGATGAAAGACCATCCCAGCCAATTCGTCCACGTCCGGACAGAATCCGTCAACAGGTTCAGCAGATGCATGAGGCAGAAGCAGCTGCAGCCGCGCAGAAGAAGAGACTGGAACAGGAGAAAAAAGAGCAGGAAAGAAAAGAAAACCGTTCTCAGGGAAATCGTGATAACCGCGACGAAAGAAGAGATAACCGTGGACGTGATGACAGAAGAGATGACAGACGCGATAACCGTAATCAGGGCGGACGTGATGACAGAAGAGACAACCGCGATAATCGTAATCAGGGCGGACGCGATGACAGACGTGATAACCGTAATCAGGGCGGACGCGATGACAGAAGAGATGACAGACGCGACAATCGTAATCAGGGCGGACGTGATGACAGACGTGATAATCGTGGACGTGATGACAGAAGAGATGACAGAAGAGATGACAGACGCGACAATCGTAATCAGGGCGGACGTGACGACAGACGTGATAATCGTGGACGTGATGACAGACGTGACAACCGCAAGAACAGTCCGGCAATTCCAGAGCCAATCGTGGAAGGTCAGAAGCCACAGAGAAACAAAGGAAAAGGTAAGGATGACTTTAAGAAGAAAGATAAAGACTTCCGCCATGACGAAGACCGCGTAGGAAAAGGTAAGAAGGGCAAGAATGAGCCAAAGACTCAGCTTCAGAAACCGGAGAAGAAAGAGCAGAAACAGGAAGAGCAGATCAAATCTATCACGATTCCAGAGGTTCTGACGATTCAGGAACTTGCAGATAAGATGAAGATTGTTCCTTCGGTTATTGTAAAGAAACTCTTCATGCAGGGTAAAATCGTAACAGTCAATCAGGAAATTGATTACGAGACAGCTGAAGAAATCGCATTGGAGTTTGATGTCCTCTGTGAAAAAGAGGAAGTTGTTGATGTGATTGAAGAACTTCTTAAAGAGGACGAAGAGGATGAAAGCAAGATGAAAAAACGTCCACCTGTAGTCTGTGTCATGGGTCACGTTGACCACGGTAAGACTTCCCTTTTGGACGCTATCCGTCAGACAAATGTCATCGACCGAGAGGCTGGTGGTATCACACAGCACATTGGTGCTTCTGTTGTAGAGGTAAATGGAGAAAAAATCACATTCCTGGACACACCGGGACATGAGGCGTTTACAGCAATGCGTATGCGTGGAGCAAGTTCTACAGATATCGCAATCCTTGTTGTCGCAGCAGATGACGGTGTCATGCCACAGACTGTTGAGGCTATCAACCATGCAAAAGCTGCAGGTGTTGAGATTATTGTAGCTGTCAACAAGATTGATAAACCGAGTGCTAATGTTGATCGTGTAAAACAGGAACTGACAGAGTATGAATTGATTGCAGAGGACTGGGGTGGAAGTACTATTTTTGTTCCGGTATCTGCTAAGACAGGAGAAGGCCTGGAAGAACTGATGGAAATGATCCTTCTGACTGCAGAGGTTATGGAATTAAAAGCAAATCCGAACCGCCGTGCAAGAGGTCTTGTATTGGAAGCACAGCTTGATAAAGGAAGAGGTCCGGTCGCAACTGTACTTGTGCAGAAAGGCACACTCCGTGTCGGAGATGCGATTGCAGCAGGCTCTGCACATGGTAAAGTAAGAGCTATGATGGATGACAAGGGAAGACGTGTGAAAGAGGCAGGTCCATCTGTTCCAGTAGAGATTCTTGGACTTGATGATGTACCGAATGCAGGAGAAGTTGTAGTATGCTGTAAGAATGAAAAAGAGGCAAGAAGCTTTGCTGAGACATTTATTGCTCAGAATAAAGTGAAACTTCTTGAAGATACAAAGTCAAAACTTTCCCTGGATGATCTGTTTACACAGATTCAGGAAGGTAATTTAAAAGAACTTGATCTGATCGTTAAGGCTGATGTACAGGGATCTGTAGAGGCTGTAAAACAGAGCCTTCTGAAGCTGTCTAACGACGAAGTTATTGTAAAAGTGATCCATGGTGGTGTTGGTGCAATCAATGAGTCTGATGTCAGCCTTGCATCTGCATCTAATGCGATCATCATTGGATTTAACGTACGTCCGGATGCAACTGCAAAAGAAACAGCAGAGCGAGAGGGCGTAGATGTACGTCTGTATCGTGTCATCTATAATGCGATTGAGGATGTAGAGGCAGCTATGAAAGGAATGCTTGATCCGGTATTCGAAGAAAAAGTACTTGGTCATGCAGAAGTGCGTCAGACATTCAAGGCTTCCGGTGTCGGAACTATTGCAGGTTCTTATGTACTGGATGGTTTGTTTGAGCGTGACTGCTCAGTTCGTCTGACAAGAGATGGAATTGTGATCTTTGAGGGACCGCTTGCATCTCTGAAACGTTTCAAAGATGATGTAAAAGAAGTAAAAGCAGGCTATGAGTGTGGTTTCGTATTTGCAAACTTCAATGACATCAAAGAGGGTGACCTTGTAGAAGCCTTCAAGATGGTAGAGGTTCCAAGATAAGGAAAATCATGTGAAAAGCCTTCTCTTAGGAGGAATAGAAATTGAGAAAAAGAAGTATTAAGAATACAAGAGTGAACACCGAAGTACAGCGTGAACTCAGTGAGATTATCCGCCGGGGCTTAAAGAACCCGCGGGTAGCTCCGTGGACGTCTGTTGTAGCAGTCGAGGTGGCACCAGATCTTAAGACATGTAAAGCATATATCAGTGTTCTCGGCGACGTAAAGGCGCAGGAGGATACGATCAAAGGGCTGAGAAGTGCAGAAGGATTTATCCGCCGCGAACTGGCAAGAACTCTGAATATGCGAAACACTCCGGAGATTCAGTTCATTCTGGATCAGTCTATTGAGTATGGTGTTAATATGTCCAAGAAGATTGATGAAGTAACAAAAGATCTGAACACAGAAGGTGATGAAGATGTTGAATCTGAATAAGATTCTGGAACCGGCAAAAACAATCGCCATCGGAGGACATGTGCGTCCGGATGGCGACTGTGTCGGATCCTGTATGGCAATGTATCAGTATATCCAGAATAATTATCCAGACAAAGAAGTGGACGTTTTTCTGGAGGAAATTCCATCTACATTTTACAGAATCAAAGGGACGGATGAGATTTTGCATGAGATTGACGAGAGTAAACATTATGATCTGTTCATTGTACTGGACTGTGGAGATACCGGAAGACTGGAGTTTTCTGTGCCACTGTTCGTAAGTGCAGGACATACACTCTGTATTGATCATCATGTCAGCAATATCTGTTTTGCACAGGATAATTATGTTGTACCAGATGCAAGCTCCACTTCAGAGCTTGTTTACAATCTGATTGATAAAGATAAGATTACAAAAGAGATTGCAGAAGCACTGTATCTAGGAATCGTACATGATACAGGAGTATTTCAGTATTCCTGTGCCGGACCATCTACATTTCGTGCGGCGGCAGAACTTCTGGAGACTGGAATTGATGCGGCAGATCTTATTATGGATACATTTTACGAAAAATCTTATGCGAGAATGCAGATTTTCGGACGTGCACTGGTGGAGAGCTTTTTGTTCATGGAAGGAAAATGTATCGTCTCCTATATTCGTAAGAAAGTCATGGATTTCTATGGTGTAAAGCCAAAAGATCTTGACGGGATCGTAAGCCAGCTCCGTAATACCAGAGGCGTGGAAGTTGCTATTTTTATGTATGAGCTGGATCAGAATGTATTTAAAGTCAGCCTTCGTTCTGGGAATGAAGTTGATGTAAGCAAGATTGCAGGATATTTTGGCGGCGGTGGACATGAAAAAGCTTCTGGAGTTACTATGACAGGTACGCCGCAGGATATTCTGAATAATCTGGCAGAGCGCATTGATGAGCAGTTGAAAGGACAGGCATGATACACGGAGTTATAAATGTATATAAAGAGCAGGGATTTACTTCTCATGACGTGGTTGCAAAGCTTCGTGGAATTGTGGGACAGAAGAAAATCGGTCACACAGGCACATTGGATCCGGATGCGGTCGGTGTGCTGCCTGTATGTCTGGGACGTGCAACAAAATTGTGCGATATGCTGACAGATAAAGACAAAGTCTATGAGGCTGTGATGCTTCTGGGTGTGGAGACAGATACCCAGGATACAACCGGGCAGGTACTAAAAAGCAGTGAGACAGACGAGATTACAGAAGAACAGGTCCGGGCTGCAGTTTTAGATTTTGTGGGGGATTACGATCAGGTTCCACCTATGTATTCCGCGCTTAAAATCAACGGAAAGAAGCTTTATGAGCTTGCCAGAGAAGGCAAGACTGTAGAGCGTGCGGCAAGACGGGTACAGATTTTCGATATTGAAATCCTAAGTATAGCATTGCCACGGGTGACAATGAAGGTCCATTGCTCAAAAGGAACATATATCCGTACACTGTGCCATGATATCGGGCAGAAGCTTGAATGTGGTGCATGTATGGAAAAGCTTACAAGAACAAAGGTAAGCAGATTTGAGATAAAGGACAGTCTGACACTTGCACAGATCGAGATATTAAAAAAAGAAGACAGACTGTTAGAAATATTGGTTCCAATTGATCAAATGTTCGCAGATTATCCGCGCATTATTGTGTCGGGAGAAGCGGCGAGACTTGCGTATAATGGCAATGGGATCAAAGACAGAGATGTCCGGAAAGATGAAAATATTCTGGACGAAGCGTATGTCAGGGTATATGATGATGTAGAAGATTTTATTGGGGTGTATCAGTATCACGAGAAAGAACGTGAATACCGGATACGGAAAATGTTTTATATAAAAGAGGAAAAATAGATGCAGTATATCAAAGGTCTTGAGCATTATGACAATGCCAGAAAGACAGCAGTGACATTTGGAAAGTTTGACGGACTTCATAAAGGGCATATGACGCTCGTTGACACAGTGAAAAAACTGCAGGACAAAGATGATGTAGATAGTGTAGTATGTGCGTTCGATATGGATTCACCGGCGCTATTGATGCTTCCGCAGGAACGGCAGATTCATCTGGAGGATGAGGTGGATTATCTGGTCGAGTGTCCATTTACAGATGAAATCCGTCAGATGAGAGCCGAGGATTTTATCCGGAATATTATCATCGGAACCTTTCACGCAGCTTATGTGGTCGTAGGTACAGATTTCCAGTTTGGATATAATAAGGAAGGAGATATCTATATGCTGGACAAGTTCCAGGAGAGATATGGATACCGCCTGATCGTTCTGGAAAAGATACGGTATGAGAATCATATTATCAGCAGTACCTACGCAAAGAAGATACTGGGAACCGGAAACATGGATCTGGTGGGCAGACTTCTGGGCTATTCTTATGGAATCTGCGGCACGGTAGAGCATGGACATAAACTTGGAAGAACACTTGGATTTCCAACGATGAATATTGCATGGCCGAAGCGCAAGATTATACCGCCGAGAGGCGTGTATCTGTGCCGGGCGTATATGGACGGTTATGGATATAATGGTATTGCAAATGTAGGCGTCAGACCGACCGTATCCAACGAAGAAAAAGTGTGGCTTGAGACATTTTTATTTGATTATGATGCAGATGCTTACGGCAAAGAAGTCATGGTGGAACTGATTGAGTTCGTCAGACCGGAGCAGAAATTTGAAAATAAAGAAGAACTGAAAGCGCGTGTGGATAAAGATATCGCCAGCGGCAGACAGTATTTTAAAATTTAAGCATTCAAATTTAAGCATAAAATTAGTGCTTTACAAGATAAAGTATATATGATATATTAGTCAAGTGAGTTAGCCGGTGTTCGGTAATTGGATTCTCCAACCGTTACTTAATACCAGGCGATATATAAGAATTTAAGGAGGAACCACAACATGGTAACAAAAGAGCAGAAAGAACAGATTATTGCAGAGTATGGTAGAACAGCAGGGGATACAGGATCACCGGAAGTACAGATTGCTATCCTGACAGCTAGAATCAACGATCTTACAGATCACTTCAAAGCTAACCCGAAAGATCACCACTCAAGAAGAGGACTTCTTAAGATGGTAGGACAGAGAAGAGGACTTCTTGCATACCTTAAGAAGACAGATATCGAGAGATATCGTGCACTGATCGAGAAGCTTGGACTGAGAAAATAATTCAGTTATGTTTAGAGACGTTCATTTTATGGACGTCTCTTTTTCTATATTAGGAAATCGCATTTTCTAATATAAAAAAGCCAAAAAGCCCAAAAAGCCGACGCCATGTAATATGAATTTTTATATGGCACATTTTATATATGTATGTTATAATATTAAAGATTATGGACGGGGATAACACTCCGAGACCACTGAAAAGGGTATTTGCTTCGATGAAAAGTACATTTTTCAGTAGTTTCGGTGTTCCCCGGCCGATGAATAATACATGAGATACCAAAAGTGAGAGAATACGAGAGCGTGGGATTTTCATATGGTATCCCGTGAGTTCAAGAGTAATAGAGAAAAAGGAGAACACTATGTACAAAAAGTTTGAGATGGAACTGGCTGGAAGAACTCTTCGCGTAGATGTAGACAGAGTTGCAAAACAGGCAAATGGTGCTGTTCTGATGCATTACGGTGATACGACTGTTCTGTGTACGGCAACTGCATCTGAAAAGCCGAGAGAAGGAATTGATTTCTTCCCATTAAGTGTAGAGTACAATGAGAGAATGTACGCTGTAGGAAAGATTCCGGGAGGATTTAATAAACGAGAGGGAAAGGCATCTGAGAATGCAGTTCTGACAGATCGTGTTATTGACCGTCCGATGCGTCCGCTGTTCCCGAAAGATTATCGTAACGATGTAACACTGGAGAATCTGGTATTATCTGTAGATCAGGACTGCTCACCGGAGCTTACAGCTATGCTTGGTGCTGCAATTGCAACAACTATTTCAGATATTCCGTTTGATGGTCCGATCTCTACAACACAGGTTGGACTTGTTGATGGCGAGTTTGTGATTAATCCGACTGCAGAGCAGAAAGCTGTATCAGATCTTGCCCTGACTGTTGCATCTACAAGAGAGAAAGTTATCATGATCGAGGCCGGTGCCAATGAAGTGCCGGAGCAGCAGATGATCGATGCAATCTTCAAGGCTCACGAAGTGAACCAGGAAGTGATCAAATTCATTGATACAATCGTAGCTGAGTGTGGAAAGCCAAAGCACTCATATGAGAGCTTTGCTGTACCGGAAGAGTTATTTGCAGCTATGAAAGAAGTGGTAACTCCAGAAGAGATGGAAGAAGCTGTATTTACGGATGACAAGCAGACTAGAGAAGAAAATATTCGTGTTGTCACAGAAAAGTTAGAAGAAGCATTTGCAGACAAGGAAGAGTGGCTTGCAATTCTTCCGGATGCTGTATATCAGTACCAGAAGAAGACTGTTCGTAAGATGATCTTAAAAGACCACAAGCGTCCAGATGGAAGACAGATCGATCAGATCAGACCACTGGCAGCAGAGGTAGACCTGATTCCTAGAGTTCATGGTTCTGCAATGTTTACCCGTGGACAGACACAAATCTGTAATATCTGTACACTGGCTCCGTTATCTGAGGCACAGAGATTAGACGGACTTGACGAGGCAGAGACAACAAAGAGATATATGCACCACTATAATTTCCCATCATACTCTGTAGGCGAGACAAGACCTTCCAGAGGACCGGGACGCCGTGAGATCGGACATGGAGCGCTGGCTGAGCGTGCACTTGTACCAGTACTTCCAAGTGAGGCAGATTTCCCATATGCGATCCGTACAGTATCCGAGACATTTGAGTCCAATGGATCCACATCACAGGCAAGTGTATGTGCATCTTCTATGGCTCTGATGGCAGCAGGTGTACCAATCAAATCTGCAGTAGCAGGAATCTCCTGTGGGCTTGTAACAGGTGATACTGATGATGATTATCTTGTACTGACAGATATCCAGGGACTGGAAGACTTCTTCGGAGATATGGACTTCAAGGTAGCCGGAACACATGAAGGTATCACAGCTATCCAGATGGATATCAAGATTCACGGATTGACAAGAGCCATCATTGAAGAGGCAATTGCAAAGACAAGAAAAGCAAGACTTTACATCATGGATGAGGTTATGTCCAAAGCAATCAATGAGCCAAGAGCTGAGGTCGGAGAATACGCACCTAAGATTATCCAGATGCAGATCGATCCTCAGAAGATCGGTGATGTTGTCGGTCAGAGAGGAAAGACAATCAATGCGATCATTGAGCAGACAGGTGTGAAGATTGATATTACAGACGATGGTGCAGTATCTATCTGCGGAACAGACGCAGCAGGAATGGAGCAGGCAAGAAAGCTCATTTATACAATCGTTACTGACTTTGAGGCCGGACAGATTCTGGAAGGAAAAGTCATCAGCATCAAAGAGTTTGGAGCATTCGTTGAGTTTGCACCAGGTAAAGAAGGAATGGTACACATTTCTAAAATTTCAAAAGAAAGAGTGAATCATGTAGAAGACGTCCTGACACTTGGCGATACAGTGAAAGTTGTATGCCTTGGAAAAGATAAGATGGGAAGATTCTCATTCAGCATGAAAGACGTAGCAGAATAAAAAAATTGTAAATTGGGGACGTAGTAAAGTGTTAAAATGCTACGTCCCCATCATGGATTAAGATGCAATATTTCCATTTACAGATGCAAGTACAGAATGGTTTTATTCTTATTAAGATGATACTTCATGTCGGGCAACAGTTAAGGGTACTCTGGAAGAAAGGGTATCCTTTCTTTGTTGCCAAGCATACGACAAAAAGGTCCGGTGGACCTTTTTTAGTGAAAAAAACAAGTCATAAATCCTGTCCATTTACATATATTGAGAGTAAGAGGTGAGAAATCATGAAAGAAGAAGTTATTTTAACCATTTTGCCACATCAGCTCAGGGAGGTTCTTAAGAGAGAGAATATTGATTTCCAGAGTATTCAGGAAATCAGGCTTCGGGTCGGAAAACCTTTGATTTTGCTGTACAGAGGAAATGAAGTGATTCCTGAGGCGGACGGCAGGCCGTATTACATCACAAAAGATGAAATACGGGAAATGTTAGATTACATCAGTGGATATTCACTGTACTCTTATGAACGTGAGATGAGTCAGGGATATATTACAATTGAAGGAGGGCATAGAGTGGGACTGTCAGGACAGGCTATAATGGAAAACGGAAGGGTGAAAAATTTAAAATACATTTCATCGATTAATGTGAGAATGTCACATGAAATACTTGGATGTGCAGATGGACTATTGCCTTATATTACTTTTCACAGGCGATTATATCATACACTTCTTGTCTCGCCTCCAGGTTGTGGAAAGACGACACTACTTCGGGATCTGATACGACAAATTTCAGAAGGCAATGAGTTTATGAAGGGAATGTCTGTCGGTGTTGTCGATGAACGTTCAGAGATTGCCGGCTGTTACAGGGGTGTGGCACAGAATCATCTGGGAATCCGTACAGATGTACTGGATGGGTGTCCAAAGGCTGAGGGAATGATCATGCTGATTCGTTCGATGCGTCCCGAAGTTATTGCAGTTGATGAAATTGGAGGGAGTGAAGATGTACATGCTATTGAATATGCAATGCATTGCGGCTGCCGTATGCTTGCAACAGCTCACGCTGATTCTATGGAGGAACTACAAAAGAAACCAGTATTTGATCGGCTGATACGGGAAAAAAGATTTGAACGTTATGTATTACTTGGAAATGAGCCGCAGATAGGAACGATTCAGGAAATTTATGATGAGAGAGGTTCGCTTCTGTATCAGGATCAGGAGGAAAAAACTGCTATATGTTAAAGTTTCTTGGAAGTCTTTTTATAGTAAGTTCTATGACCGGGATTGGAATCTGGAAAGCAGAAGAAGTGAAACACTCCTATCAGGCGTTAGGAAAAATATATCATTTGATTGGAATGATGAAAAATGAATTAAGTTATGCGGGCTCGGAATTTGGAGAAATGTTCGAATGTCTTTCGAAAAAAGTAGATGCACCATATCGAAATTGGCTGCTTGGAATGAAAATACAGATGGAAAGAAGAGATGGAAAGACATTTTCTGAAATATGGGAGGATAATGTCAATGGTTTTTTGAAGGAAAGCGGACTTGGTATGGAAGCTTTAAACCATTTAAAAATGCTGGGCAGAAATCTTGGAGGAGCCGATCGGCAGATGCAGATCTGGTCCATGGAACGTTATTTGAAACAAATAGAATTACAGATGGACGAGATGAGAAAAGATATTCAAATGCGAATGAAAGTGCGAATTTGTCTAGGAGCAAGTGCAGGCATATTGATTACCATATTCTTGATATAACAAAGGAATATTTAGTTGTAAATGAAAAACCATGAGCTGCGAATGTGAATCAGGAGGTAACTATGAGTGTCAATTTAATCTTCAAAATTGCAGCAGTTGGAATTCTTGTGTCTGTTATAAGTCAGGTGCTCAAACACAGTGGGAGAGAGGAACAGGCATTTCTGACAAGCCTTGCAGGCCTGATTCTTGTATTATTTTGGATTGTACCTTACATATATGAACTTTTTGAATCGATCCAAAGATTGTTTACACTGTAAAAGAGCAGTGAGCGCGAAAAGGAAAGGCGGCATCTTACATGAGTATTTTGAAAGTAGGGGTTCTCGCAGTTGCCGGAGTTCTTCTGGCAGTTCAGTTTAAAAATGGGAAAACAGAATATAGCACTTATATAAGTGTTGTATTGGGAATTTTAATTTTTGGCGGAATTTTGGGATATCTGGAAATATTGATCCATGCATTTGATAAGTTGGAAGAGGATTTGGATTTAGATTATGCATATGTCGCAATTTTATTGAAAATGCTTGGAATTACTTATGTGTCGGAACTTGTGTCTGCAATCTGTAAAGATGCAGGATATCAGTCAGTTGCACTTCAGATTGAAATATTTGCAAGGCTTGGGATCATGGTTTTGTGTATTCCGATTCTTATGACACTTCTGGAGGTTGTACGAGGGTTTCTGGGGTAGAGCGTATGTTGATAAGAAAAATATCGGACGTGGAAAAATTCACGAAAAATTCCCGGAGATTTATGTGTCGGAGATTTGTGGGATTAGGGATGCTTTTTTTGTGCTTCTGTATGGAGTTACTTATTGGGAGAAATGTTTATGCATCACAGCTGCAATCAGGTATAAACGATGAAACTGCACTGACTTCAAGTGTTGTCTGGCAGTTTGCAGATCAGTACGACTACGGCGAAATTGATGAGACATTAAAAGAACTTTTCCCCAAGGAAAGGCTGGATTTTAAAGAAATACTTATAGGAGTTCTGTCCGGTGATATTACATTTTCAGCTCAATTATTGAAGCAGCTTGTTAAAGAACAGTTCTCCTATGCATTTGCGAGCAGCAGGCAGAACCTGATACATATTCTCATGCTGGCGATTATGACGGCAGTATTTACGAATTTTGCCCGGGCATTTGGAAATGGTCAGGCAGCAGACACGGGCTTTTACGTGATGTATCTTATGATTGTGGCACTTTGTCTGAATTCCTGCCAGATCATCATGGACTGGGTGGAGGCAGGAATCAGCAATCTGATACAGTTCATGACAGTATTTGGTCCTATTTATTTTCCAGCGGTGGCAGTCGCAAAAGGGAGTGTGACTGCAATTTCTTTTTACAGCCTGACGCTTTTTCTTGTATATCTGGTAGAGATGTTTCTGAAGTATGTGGTGCTCCCGGCAATTCATATTTATATTTTAGTAAGTATGCTGAATTATTTGACGAAGGAATCGTATCTGAGCAAACTGGCAGAGTTGATAAAGACTGTACTTGTGTGGATTATGAAGACAATTCTGGCAGGTGTAGTGGGGCTGAATCTGGTGCAGAGCCTTTTAAGTCCTGCTATGGATACAGTCAAGAGAAGTGCATTGACGAGGGGCACTGAGGCAATACCTGGGATCGGAGATGCGATTGGCGGTGTGACAGAGGTGATTTTTGCTTCGGCAGTGCTTGTGAAAAATGGAATAGGTGTAGTGGGAGCGATTATCTGTTTTGCTCTTTGCCTGATGCCGATTGTACAGATAGGGGCAATCGCACTTCTTTATAAACTGGCGGCAGCTCTGATGCAGCCGGTATCAGATGTCCGGATTATTGGATGTATGGAAACTGTAGGAGAAGGTATGAGGCTTTTGATCCGGGCAGTGTTTACAGTAGGAATGTTGTTCCTTATTACAATTATACTGGTGGCGGCATCTACTGGGACAACATAATAGCTTTACAGCAAAATGAAACTGTGAAAAGACATAAGACAGAAACAGGAAGGAGAAACAAGTGGTTCAGGAATGTTATGACTGGGTGTGGAAACTGGCTGGATATCTGATTTTTATGACGGCAGTATTACAGCTTGTCCCAGGAGAGAAAGACCGCAAGTACATTCATTTTTTTACAGGACTGGTGCTGATCATTCTGATAGCATCGCCTGTGATAAAATTCTTTACTTCAGATGATCTATTTGTTCAGTTTCAGGATCAGTATGATGCAATGGAGACACAGGTAGAGGAGATGTTAAAGAATACCTCCGGATTGGAATCTGTGATGAAATCTCAGGATAATAGAAACGCAGAAGATGAGCTAAGTGAAAACGTGGAAGGGGGAGAGCCCGGTGAAATCCAGGTGGAGGAGATCCGAATCGGACACGGCAGTGAAAATCAGTAAGGTGTTTGAACATTTAAAGCATGGAAAGGTAAAAAAAGACCAGCTTCTTATCGTGTTTTTGGTGGGAATTCTTTTACTCGTGATTTCAATTCCTGCCGGAACTAAGAAAGACAGCAATACTGGAACTAAGAAAACACTGGCCAATTCGTCAAAAAGCAGTGTCGGAACGACAAAGCAGAGTGAGTATACAGCTTATATGGAAGAACGGCTGGAACGGATTCTCTCCCAGATTGACGGGGCGGGACAGGTGCAGGTGATGATTACCTGGAAGTCTGATGGTGAAAAGGTGGTTGAAAAGGACAGAAAGTCCAATGAGGAAAATGTGTCCGAGCAGGACAGTCAGGGAGGCAGCAGGACAACGAGCAGCCATGACACGCAGGAGACGACAGTCTATAATAGTGGAAGCAGTACTTCCGGTGTACAGGAGCCTTATGTCAGCAAGGAGCTTTCCCCTCAAGCACAAGGTGTGATTGTGATTGCGCCGGGCGGAGACGATGCAGTAGTCGTAAAAAATATTACGGAAGCTGTGCAGGCATTATTTGAGATAGACACGCATAAGATTAGAATAATGAAAGGCGGGAGGGTGAAGTAAGTGAAGCGAATCTTAAAAAAGAATCAATTGATCATTGCGGCTCTTGCAGTGATGATCGCAGCAGCAGGATATCTGAATTATTCCGGAAGATTATTACCGGGATCTCAGAATACGAAGGAGGCAGGCAGTGACCTTGCGAACAAAGAACTTCTGGATATTTCTGATGAAGATGTTGCCAGTGCTTCCGGGGATATCAAAAGCCAGGACGGCGATGAAGGCGAAGTAGATGGCAATCCAGGCGAAGCGGTCTTAACTTCAGGGGATGCTCAGGCAGTGGCTGCACAGGCGAAGGTCACAAGAGAACAGGTGCGTGCCAAGAACAAGGAGACGCTTCAGAGCATCATTGACAGTGACTCTTTAAGTGATGCCCAGAAGCAGGACGCTGTGGCGCAGATGGTAGCCATGACAGAGATTGCAGAAAAAGAAACGGCAGCAGAGACAATGCTGGCGTCAAAAGGCTTTCTTGATTCTGTAGTCAGTATTTCAGAGGACTCTGCAGACGTTGTTGTCAATGCATCAGAACTGACGGAAGCAAACCGGGCTCAGATTGAAGACATTGTAACAAGGAAAACAGGCGTGGCAGCGCAGAATATTGTAATCACTCCAGTATATGCAGAAGGGAAATAATCGATTTACGCAGACTTGTTACTTTGCGATAAGGCGGCTATCTACAGCCGCCAAATTTTCGTTGAGGAAAATGTCTCCTTATGCTATAATGTATGTCGCTGATTGAAATATGAGATAAGTCCACATTTGTTCATAACTTTAATAAATGTAAAAAATATGATGTAGATATGAAGTATGAAGATGGGACAGTTTAGATAGGAGAATTCAAATATATGTCAAAGATAAAGGACGATGTTAAGAAACAGATTGAGAAAAGACGGACATTTGCGATCATTTCCCATCCGGATGCCGGTAAGACGACTCTGACTGAGAAGTTTCTGCTATATGGAGGGGCAATCAATCAGGCGGGAAGTGTAAAGGGAAAAGCAACATCAAAACATGCAGTTTCTGACTGGATGGAAATTGAGAAAGAAAGAGGTATTTCCGTTACTTCTTCTGTATTGCAGTTCAATTATGGAGGATATTGTATCAACATTCTGGACACACCGGGACATCAGGACTTCTCAGAGGATACATACCGTACTCTGATGGCAGCAGATTCTGCGGTCATGGTCATTGATGCATCCAAGGGTGTTGAGGCACAGACAAGAAAGCTGTTCAAAGTATGTACGATGCGCCATATTCCGATTTTTACATTTATCAATAAGATGGACCGTGAGGCGATGGATACATTTGAACTATTAGATGATATTGAAAATGAACTGGGAATCGCGACCTGTCCGGTCAACTGGCCAATCGGCTCCGGTAAGGAGTTCCGTGGTGTCTATGACCGTGCTACAAAGAGTGTGGAATTATTCTCAGATACAAGAAAGGGTACAACACAGGGAGAAGTGCAGATTGTGCCGATCGACGATCCTTCCCTGAATGGACTCATCAGTGAAGAGCAGAAAGCAAAGCTGGAGGAAGAGATTGAACTTCAGGATGGAGCCGGAGCAGAACTGGATCAGGAGATGGTAAGTAAAGGAGAACTTTCACCGGTATTCTTCGGATCTGCTCTGACGAACTTTGGAGTAGAGACATTCTTGAAGCATTTCCTTAAGATGACTACATCACCGCTTCCAAGAAAGTCTGATAAAGGTGAGATCGACCCGATGGAAGAAGGCGATTTCTCTGCATTTGTATTTAAGATTCAGGCAAATATGAATAAAGCACACCGTGACCGTATCGCATTTATGCGTATCTGTTCCGGAGAATTCGAGGCAGGTATGGATGTATTCCATATGCAGGGAGGCAAGAAAGTACGACTTTCCCAGCCACAGCAGATGATGGCCAGTGAGCGCCACATGGTGGATAAAGCTTACGGTGGAGATATTATCGGTGTCTTTGATCCGGGGATTTTCTCAATCGGAGATACATTGACAACCTCCTCTGACAAGTTCAGCTATGAAGGAATCCCGACTTTTGCACCGGAACATTTTGCAAGAGTGCGTCAGGTCGATACGATGAAACGTAAACAGTTCATCAAAGGAATTAACCAGATTGCGCAGGAAGGTGCGATCCAGATATTCCAGGAGTTTAATACAGGTATGGAAGAGATCGTTGTAGGAGTTGTAGGAGTTTTGCAGTTTGATGTTTTAAAATATCGTCTGGAGAATGAATATAACGTAGATATCAGACTGGAGAATCTGCCATATGAGTATATCCGCTGGATTGATAATCCGCAGGACTTCGATCTTGCAAAACTTTCAGGTACTTCTGATATGAAGAAAGTGAAGGATTTAAAAGACCGTCCGCTTCTTCTTTTTGTCAATGAGTGGAGTATCCGCATGACCCAGGAGCGTAACGATGGACTGGTTCTGACTGAATTTGCCCGATAAGGTTTGTAAATATTTACCGTGAACCTTTGCAAATGTATGCGAATGTGGTAAAATGCTTAAAAAGGACGTATAGAAAAACCGAAAGGATTGGTGGATATGAGTAAAGAAGAAAAGAAAACTTATACAATAAAGTCAGATGAGAATCTGGGCGAAGTAAAGATTGCCGATGAAGTTGTAGCAATTATCGCAGGACTTGCAGCTATGGAAGTAGAAGGTGTTTCTTCTATGGCAGGGAATGCGACAAGAGAGCTGATCGCAAAGCTTGGAATGAAATCTTTATCCAAAGGTGTAAAAGTAGATGTCCTGGACGGCATCGTGACTGTGACACTGGCTCTTAATATGAGCTATGGATACAGTATTAAAGATATTACAGCAAAAGTGCAGGAGAAGGTAAAAGCTGCAATTGAAAATATGACAGGACTTGAGGTTGCAGACGTGAATATCCGTGTAGCCGGAGTTGATGTGCCGGAGGAAGCATAAGTGAAGAGAACAGAGATGAGGGAACACATTTTCAGAATGGTGTTCAGTTATGAATTTAACAGTGATCAGGAGATGCCGCAGCAGATGCAGCTTTATTTTGAACAGCTTGACCAGGAACCAAAAGAGGAAGACATGGCATATATCAGAGACAAGGCTCTGAACATCATCTTGAAATCTGAAGAGATTGATGAGATGCTCAATGAACATGTGACAGGCTGGAAGACAAGCCGCATGAACAAGGTGGATCTAAGTATCTTAAGACTTGCGGTCTATGAGATGAAATATGACGAGGACGTACCGGTAGGAGTTGCAATCAACGAAGCGGTAGAGCTCGCAAAAAAATACAGTGGTGATGAAGGCCCGGCATTTATCAATGGTGTGCTGGCCCGGCTGTCATAAATAACAGACTGATATACGCCTGACGGGGGATTGAGTAGAACAGTACATGTTGCCCCGCGGGCGAATCTTGAATATAGAGGTGTGTAATGACACGGAATGTATATACGGTAGGCCAGGTGAATGCTTACATCAAGAACATGTTTACACAGGATTACATGTTGAACCGTATCTATGTGAAGGGCGAGGTATCTAATTGTAAATACCATACTTCAGGACATATATATTTTTCACTGAAAGATGAGTCTGGAACGATTGCCTGCGTAATGTTTGCCGGGCAGCGCGGCGGGCTCTCTTTTCGTATGTGTGAGGGACAGCAGATCGTAGTGTTCGGACAGGTCAATGTCTATGAAAGAGGAGGTTCTTATCAGTTATATGCAAGGGAGATCCGTTTGGACGGAGAAGGTGTTCTTTATGAGCGTTTTCAGGCTCTTAAGCGTGAGTTGGAAGAGATGGGAATGTTTGCTTCAGAATATAAGATGCCGATTCCTGCATATGCACAAAGAATCGGTGTTGTGACAGCACCGACCGGAGCTGCGATCCGGGATATTATGAACATTTCCAGACGAAGGAATCCTTTTGTACAACTTATTTTGTACCCGGCACTTGTGCAGGGAGAAGGCGCGAAAGAGAGCATTGTAAAAGGTATACGTATGTTGGATCAGGATGACATAAATGTGATCATTGTCGGACGAGGCGGCGGATCCATTGAAGATTTGTGGGCGTTCAACGAAGAAGAAGTTGCAAGAGCAATTTTTTACTGCCGAACACCGGTGATTTCTGCGGTAGGGCATGAGACGGATACGACTATTGCAGATTATGTGGCTGATCTTCGAGCACCGACTCCTTCTGCAGCAGCAGAACTGGCAGTGTATGATTACTGGAAGACACAGGAACAGGTGGATGTAAGAAGAAGTCAGTTACAGGGCTATCTGCGAAGAAAAATGGAGGTATCTAGACTTCGAATCGAGAAGTATGAGACGAAGTTAAAGTATCTGCACCCTGAGCATAAGCTTCAAGAAGACAGGCAGAGACTGGCGGATACAGAAGAAAAGCTGCATATGCTGCTGCATCGCAAAGTAGAGCAGTACAGACACCGGTTTGCAGTTTATATGGAACAGATGAAAGGATTATCCCCACTTCAGAAACTGAATCAGGGATATGCATATATTGAAGATGTGGACAAAAAAGCAGTCCGAAGTATCGAACAGGTCAGATGTGGTGATCATCTGTCGGCATATGTGACAGATGGATCCATTCAGATGACAGTAGAGAGTGTAAAGGAGGAGCGCCATGGCTAAGGAAGAAAAAACACTGGATGAGATGTTTCAGGAACTGGATAAACTGATCCAGGCTATGGAGGAGCCGGAAGTATCTCTGGAAGATTCTTTTCAGATGTATCATCAAGGCATTGATATGTTAAAGGCATGCAATGACAAGATGGATAAAATCGAAAAGCAGATGCTTGTATTGGATAGTGAAGGAGAGACACATGAGTTTGAATCTTGATTTTAAAGTACAAAAAGAGCAGAAAGTCAGGGAGATTGAAGATTCTCTGCAGAATTACCTGCCAAAGCAAAAGGGATACCAGAAAATTATTATGGAAGCTATGGAATATAGTCTTCTGGCCGGAGGAAAGAGACTTCGTCCGATGTTGATGAAGGAGACCTATACTTTGTTCGGCGGTCACTCAAAAGTAATTGAGCCATTTATGGCAGCGATTGAGATGGTTCATACATATTCTCTTGTACATGATGACCTTCCGGCAATGGATAATGACGAATATCGAAGAGGGCGTAAGACGACGCATGTTGTATACGGAGAAGACATGGCGATTCTGGCGGGAGACGCTTTGTTGAATTATGCATTTGAGACAGCAGTCAAAGCATTTGTTCTGGAACCGGAAGATAGTCTGACAATCGGAAATGCAATCCGCGTACTTGGTGAGAAAGCCGGAATTTACGGAATGCTTGGAGGTCAGGTCATCGATGTAAAAGAGACCGGGCATGCTGTTTCAAAAGATGTGTTAGATACGATCTACGAATTGAAGACCGGAGCACTTATCGAAGCTGCTATGATGATTGGAGCAATTCTTGGTGGAGCAAGCAAGGAAGAGGTAAAGACGGTAGAGCGCATTGCAAGTCTTGTTGGACTGGCATTCCAGGTGCAAGATGATATTCTCGATGTGACAAGCACCCAGGAAGAACTTGGCAAACCGATACATAGTGATGAAAAGAATGAGAAGACTACTTATGTAACATTACTTGGCATTGACGATGCAAAGAAAGTGGTCGAAGAAAAATCCGAAGAGGCGATCAGCCTGCTTCGGACACTTCCGAATGAGAATCCATATCTGGAAGAATTGCTTATGGAGCTGATTCACAGGAAAAAATAGAGGGGGACCAGTATGCTGGAACGAATACAAAAGGAAAATGACATAAAAAAACTAAACAGTGAGGAATTGGAGTGCCTTGCAGGAGAGATCCGTGAATTCCTTGTAGAGAAGGTCAGTAAGACAGGAGGACATCTGGCTTCCAATCTTGGCGTTGTAGAGCTTACGATGGCATTGCATCTGATCTGTGATCTGCCAAAGGATAAGATTATCTGGGACGTTGGACACCAGTCCTATACACATAAATTACTGACCGGACGAAAAGAAGGATTTGAAGATTTAAGAAGTTACGGCGGTATGAGCGGATTCCCGAAGAGAAAAGAAAGTCAGTGTGATGCATTTGATACAGGACACAGCTCTACTTCGATTTCTGCAGGACTTGGTTATGTGAGAGCAAGAGATTTAAAACATGAAGATTATACCGTTATCTCTGTGATCGGCGATGGTTCTCTGACCGGAGGTATGGCATATGAGGCGCTGAACAATGCATCGAATTTGAAGACGAATTTTATTGTGGTACTCAATGACAATCATATGTCCATTTCAGAAAATGTAGGCGGAATGTCCAGATATCTGGCAAATCTCCGGACGGCAGATATCTATACCGGACTGAAAAAAGGTGTGACAAATGCTTTGCAGCAGGTGCCGGTCATGGGAGACCGTATGATTGACCATATCCGGAAGACGAAGAGCAGTATCAAGCAGCTTGTGGTACCGGGCATGTTCTTTGAGGATATGGGAATTACTTATCTGGGACCGATTCCGGGACACAATTTACCAATGCTCTGCAAAGCTCTTAAGGAAGCGAAGAAAGTGGAAGGCCCGGTACTCCTTCATGTTATGACAACAAAAGGAAAGGGCTATGAACCTGCAGAGACAGCACCGGATAAATTTCACGGGATCGGACCTTTTGACATAGAAAGCGGTAAGGTATTTGCAAAAAAAGAAGGAGATACTTATACAGATGTGTTTGGTAAAGTGCTTTGTGACGAGGCATCCAGAAATCCAAATATTGTGGCAATCACAGCTGCCATGGCAGATGGAACCGGACTTGCCAGATTTAAGAAGCATTATCCGAATCGTTTTTTTGATGTTGGAATTGCGGAAGAACACGGTGTAACATTTGCTGCGGGACTGGCAGCAGGAGGATTAAAGCCTGTATTTGCAGTTTACTCTTCATTTTTGCAGAGAGGATATGATCAGTTAATCCACGATGTGGCACTGCAGAATCTGCCGGTGGTATTCGGGGTAGATCGTGCGGGTCTTGTCGGAAGCGATGGAGAGACTCATCAGGGAATATTTGATCTGTCATTTTTATCCAATATTCCCAATATGACCGTTATGTCACCGAAGAATAAATGGGAATTAGCCGATATGTTACGGTTTGCGCTTCAGATGAATTCGCCAGTGGCAATCCGCTATCCGAGAGGAAAGGCTTACGACGGATATGAAGGATGCCGGGAAAGGATCAGTTACGGGAAGAGCGAATGGATCTTTGAAGGAAAAGAAATTGCAATTTTAAGCGTCGGTCATATGTTCGAGGAGGCTGTGAAGACAAGAGATAAACTGATCGAGCAAGGATATGAGCCGACACTTATCAATATGCGTTTCATTAAACCGATCGATGAAGCAATGATCGAAAAAGTCTGTCAGACACACAAACTGATTGCAGTGATTGAAGAAAATGTCCAGACTGGAGCATGCGGAGAGCGTGTATCAGAATATGTGATGCGAAAAATGCTTCCGTCACACGTCCTGATACTGGCACTCCCGGATGATTACATTGAACATGGAAGTGTTGATGTGCTCCGTAAGATGACAGGAATTGACAGTGAGAGTATGTCTGAAAAAATTATAGAGACGTATAAGGAGTTATAGAAGATGAAAGAACGTTTGGATGTGTTGCTGGTGAAGAGAAATCTTGCTGCGTCCAGAGAAAAAGCAAAAGCCATTATCATGTCTGGAAATGTTTATGTGGACAACCAGAAAGAAGATAAACCAGGAACAACATTCCCAGAAGAATCTAAGATTGAAGTGCGTGGCCATGCACTGCCTTATGTCAGCCGCGGCGGACTTAAGTTAGAAAAAGCAATGAAAGAATTTCAGGTATCTGTAGAAGGAAAAGTCTGCACAGATGTAGGTTCTTCTACAGGTGGATTTACAGATTGTATGTTGCAAAATGGCGCGGTCAAGGTGTTTGCCATTGATGTAGGTCATGGACAATTAGACTGGAAACTTCGCCAGGACGAGCGTGTAGTTTGTATGGAGAAGACGAATATCCGTTATGTGACACCGGAAGATATCGGTGAGCCGGTTGATTTTTCATCAATTGATGTATCCTTTATTTCCCTGACAAAAGTGCTGATGCCGATTCGTGATTATCTGACAGACAAAGGACAGATTGCAGCACTGATCAAACCACAGTTTGAAGCGGGAAGAGAGAAAGTCGGTAAAAAAGGAGTTGTGCGCGAAAAGAGTACACATATTGAGGTTGTGACCATGATCTTGGACTATGCGTCTACCCATGGATTTCATGTGATGGATCTTACATTTTCACCAATCAAAGGACCGGAAGGAAATATTGAATATCTTGTCCAGTTAGAAAAATGTGAAGAGCCGGGCGATATAAATGAAAAAATTCAGATTGAAAAAATTGTAGATGAGGCATTTGGAAACCTCGCAAAAAAGGAATAAAGATATGGCAGAGAGAGTGTTGATTGTAACAAATGATGGCAAAGATGCAGACTATGCAATAACGAATCAGGTCAAAGAGTATCTGACACAGGCAGGAAAGATATGTCTGCAGTGTCCAAAAGATGAGAATAATGCCATTGTTTCCGAGCAGATACCACCGGATCTTGATTATGCGATCGTTATTGGGGGTGACGGAAGTTTTATTGAGGTGGCGCGTGCTCTGCGTGGCAGAGATGTCCCGATTCTGGGAGTCAATATGGGAACATTAGGATATCTGACAGAAGTAGAGTTAACGAATATTGAGGGAGCTCTGGAACGTGTTGTGAAAGGCAGATATACGGTAGAAAAACGAATGATGTTAGAAGGCAGCTTTGACGGAGAGCGAATGGATCTGGCTTTGAATGATATTGTAGTTGCAAGAAAAGGGGCTGTTCGAGTCATTCATTTCCGACTTTTTGTAAATGGAGAATTGTTGAACTCCTATGAAGCAGATGGAGTGATCATATCTACCCCGACAGGATCTACGGCGTATAACCTTGCAGCGGGAGGTCCGATCGTAGAGCCGACGGCATTCATGATCGTGATCACACCAATCTGTCCGCATGCGTTAAATACAAGCAGTATTGTATTGTCAGCAGAAGATGAGATCGTGATACAGATTGGAGAAGGAAAACATGGAATCCCAGATGAGGCATACGTGGCATTTGACGGTGTGGATGAAGTGGAGCTGACTTCCGGTGATATGGTAGAGATCCGCAAGGCAGAAGCCCAGACAAGAATTATAAAATTGAACCAGGATAGTTTTCTGGAAACGCTTCGAAGGAAGATGAAAGGAAATTAGAGATATGAAAGTAAACAGACATGCTAAGATCATTGAACTGATTGGCAAATATCATATTGAGACCCAGGAGGAATTGGCAGATTATCTGAACCGGGAAGGATTTAAAGTGACTCAGGCAACGGTGTCCCGAGATATCCGGGATCTGAAACTTACCAAGATTCCAGCTGAGAACGGCAAACAGAAATATGCGCTGCATCAGGAAAGTGGCAATGGCATGAGTGAAAAATATATCCGTGTTTTAAGAGACGGATATGTGTCGATGGATATGGCACAGAATATTCTGGTCATCAAGACGGTGGCTGGAATGGCGATGGCTGTATGCCTGGCTATTGATGCTATGAACTGGAGCGAGGTCGTGGGAAGTATTGCCGGAGACGACACAATTATGTGTGCAATCCGCACGACAGAGGATACTCCGAAGGTGATGGATAAGATTCGTAAAATTGTTCGGCAGGAGGAATAGATGTTACAGAGTTTACACGTAAAGAATCTGGCATTGATTGATGAGATAGAAGTAGAATTTGCAGAAGGGTTAAATATTCTGACCGGTGAGACGGGAGCAGGAAAATCTATTATTTTGGGTTCTGTAAATCTGGCACTGGGTGGAAGATACACAAAAGATCTGATCCGTCAGGGGGAGAATTATGCACTGGTGGAGCTGGTCTTTACTGTGACGGAAAAAAGCCGTCTGAAAGCTTTGGAGAAACTTTGTATTTATCCGGAGGATGGCCTTTTGATCTTGAGCCGGAAATTAATGGATGGCAGAAGTGTAAGCCGGATCAACGGTGAGACGGTAACAATTGCTGTTTTAAAGGAAGTAGCTGCTATTCTGATCGATATTCACGGGCAGCATGAACATCAGTCTCTGTTATATAAAAAGAACCATCTCGGGTTTGTCGATGCATTTGCGTGGGATTATCTTGCAGATATAAAAAAACAGGCAGCTTCGGCTTATCAGGAATATCGTACATGTAAAAAGATTCTGGATGAGGCTGATATGGACGAATCAAGCCGTGCAAAAGAATTGGATTTCTTAAAATTTGAAGTATCTGAGATTGAAGATGCCATGTTAAAAGAAGGAGAAGATGAAGAACTGGAGACAACTTTCAAACGCATGGAAAATGGACGAAAGATTGCTGAGAGTACTGCGGCTTCGTATGCTTATACGAGTGGGGAAGCCGGAAGTGCAAGCGAATGCCTGAGCCGCGCGATCCGGGAGCTGGCACCAGTCAGTAATCTTGATGAGAGAGCAGGAAATCTGTACAGCCAGCTGATGGAGATAGACAGTCTGTTAAATGATTTTAATCATGATCTTTCCGATTATCAGGAGAGTCTGGAGTTCTCAGAAGAAGATTATATGACAATTACTGAGCGCCTTAATGAAATCAACCGTTTGAAGACGAAATATGGCACGGATATTGCAGGGATTCTGGATTATGGAATAAAACAACAGAAAAAGATACAAAAACTGGAAGACTATGAGAATTATATTGCGGATTTAAAGCGAGATCTGGAACAAAAAGAGCAGAAGCTTGAGAAAGTGACAAAGAAGCTGACGAAGATCCGAAAAGAGCAGGCGCAGATTATGGAACAGGCGATTACAGAAGGTCTTGCAGATCTGAATTTTGAAGATGTGAAATTTTCTATTGCATTTGAAAAGTCTGGTTCTTATTCTGCAAATGGTTCTGATGACGTAGAGTTTATGATTTCTTTGAATCCCGGACAGCCGGTGCGTCCGCTTGTGGAAGTAGCCTCCGGTGGAGAACTGTCCAGAATTATGCTTGTGATCAAAAGTGTTATGGCTGACAGGGATGAGATTCCGACGCTGATTTTTGATGAGATCGATGTGGGGATAAGTGGAAGAACAGCACAGAAAGTGTCTGAGAAGATGGCGTTGATCGGCAGAAAGCATCAGGTCATCTGTATCACACATCTGGCACAGATTGCGGCTATGGCAGATCATCATTTTATGATCGAAAAAAATGTGTCAGATGGTCAGACAAAGACATCTATCAGGGAACTTAAGGCGGAAGAATCTACCGATGAACTGGCGAGAATTCTTGGCGGTGCTAAGATTACGGACACGGTCAGACAGAATGCAAAAGAAATGCAGGAACTGGCAGCGCAGATCAAAAAATAAAAGAATTGAAATTCAAATAATACACATACTAAGACAGGTGTTCTGATTGAGGAACACTTGTCTTTATTTATATAATAGGAAATTGCATTTCCTATTATATAAAAAAGCCTCCGGCAGGATGCGCACTGCGGCGTTCAATGATGATGTCGCAAGCGACCGCCGCAGGCGCTAGAATGTGCCAAGGCACATTCTGTGTTCTATCAGATGTGAGATGCTTTCCGCCGTTGTAGATGGCAAGCAAAAAAACAGTATCAGTGGCAGAAAATCCATACTCATCTGATATAGCCTCCGGCAGGATGCTGATTGAGATTTTTTTGTAAAAAACATGGGAGGATCAGAGTGTATGAAAAAGTATTGGTATCGGCGGATTTTAATTATGGCATTGGTGTTTTTTGTATCGGTAGGTGGAAGCTATCTTTTGATCGAGCAGAAAAAAGATGCCATGAGGCGAGAGGTGAGCGCTCAGACCTCTGAAGAAGACCTGGTAATTCCAGGTGGCATGCCGGTAGGGATTTATATGAAAACAAAAGGTGTTATGGTATTGGATACACAGAAAATCAAAGGGGAAGACGGTGCAGAATATGAACCGGCGCTTCATATTGTAAAAGCCGGAGATTACATCACTGGATTTAACGGCAAAGATATCAATACTAAAAATGAACTGGTCGAAGCAGTAAGTTCCTTCTCGGAACAAAAAGCAAAATTAGATATTTGCAGGAAGGGGGAGACGATTCATGTAAAAATGGATATGATCCAGTGTGAAGATGGGACGAAAAAACTCGGAATCTGGGTGCGGGATAATGCACAAGGACTTGGGACCATTACTTATCTGGACTCGGACAGTCATTTTGGCGCGCTGGGACATGGAATCCATGATATCGATACAGGGGAGCTTCTTAATATTTCCGATGGAACACTATATCTGACAAGTGTTAAGGAAATCCAAAAAGGTGTGAACGGGACACCTGGTGGTATGGAAGGAATCATTGTTTATAATAATTATAACGTGCTTGGAAAAATAAAGAAGAATACAGAGGCAGGAATTTTTGGAACTATTGACCGGGTTGATGTCCTGTTCGCAAATCAGACTCCGGTACAACTGGCAAAAAAAGAAGAGGTAGAAGAAGGGCCTGCTATCATTCGCTGTGCTGTGGATGGAGAAATAAAAGAATATGATATTTTAATCACACAAGTCAATCCGTGGTCGGGCGAAGTAAATAAAAGCATGACAATCGAAGTGACAGATCCGTCGCTTTTGGATGAGACGGGCGGGATCATCCAGGGAATGAGTGGCAGTCCGATCCTCCAGAACGGAAAACTAATCGGCGCAGTAACTCACGTTTTTGTCAACAATCCGACAAAGGGTTATGGCATTTTTGCAGAATCTATGATAAATGAGTCGGAATAAAAAATACCGTGTCGAGAAGTGATAGAACTTTCCGACAGCAATTTCTTGATTCGAAAAAAGGAGAAAATTATAATAAAATCCAACGAGAAATAAAATCGAGGAGGATTTTGGAATATGGGAGAAATAGCTGTTGCAATCGCAGACGATAATGAGAGAATTCTGGATCTGCTTGGCGAAATGATTGAAAATAACAAAGAGATGAAGCTGGTTGGGAAAGCCAATAATGGAGAAGATGTATATACACTGATTAAGGAAAAACAGCCAGATGTTGTACTATTAGATCTGATTATGCCGAAAATGGACGGGTTAAGTGTTATGGATACTGTCAATCGGGATCATGATATCAGAAAACATCCAAGTTTTATTATTATCACTGCAGTGGGACAGGAGCGGATTACAGAAGATGCATTTCGTAAAGGTGCTTCTTACTATATTCTGAAACCGTTCAGTAATCAGATGGTGCTGGACAAGATCCGTGAAGCTGGAAAATATCATGTGCCGGAAGCAAAATCATTTGCACCGGTTGGAAATGCAGAAGCTTCGGAGCCGAAGATAAATCTGGAAAATCGTGTAACGGATATGATACATGAGATAGGGATTCCAGCGCATATCAAAGGATATCATTATCTGAGAGATGCGATTCTTATGGCAATTGAAGATATGGATGTATTAAATGCAGTGACAAAAGTATTATATCCGACTGTTGCAAAGATGCATCAGACGACGGCAAGCCGTGTGGAACGTGCAATCCGTCACGCAATTGAAGTGGCGTGGAGCAGAGGAAAATTAGATACTTTGGACGAGCTGTTTGGATATACTGTGAATGGAGGAAAAGGGAAACCGACCAATTCTGAATTCATCGCACTTATCGCAGATACGATACGTTTAGAATATAAACATAGATAAAAGGCTTTTCTTCTGAAAAAAAATACTGTATAATGATTCATATATCGTGGAATCGGGAGGAAATCACTATGAAAAAAATACTCTTTGCCACTTCAGAAGCAGTGCCATTTATTAAGACCGGAGGTCTGGCAGATGTGGCAGGTTCTTTACCGAAATTCTTTGATAAAGAAAAATATGATGTAAGAGTCATGCTTCCAAAGTATATGTGTATGAAAGAATCCTGGAAGGAAAAGCTTCAGTATAAGACGCATTTTTATATGGATCTTGGCTGGCGGACACAGTATGTCGGGGTTCTGGAGACAGAGTATGAAGGAGTCACCTTTTATTTTATCGATAATGAATTTTATTTTAACGGTTTTGCACCATATGGAGAGATGTATACAGATGTTGAGAAGTTTTCATTTTTCTCAAAGGCAGTATTGAGTGCTCTTCCGGTCATTGATTTCAGACCGGACATCATTCACTGCCATGACTGGCAGACGGGACTGATCCCGATATTTCTGGATAATTTTCGGTATTCCAGTGAATATTACCGCGGAATCAAGACTGTGATGACGATACATAATCTGAAGTTCCAGGGGATGTGGGATGCAAAAAAAGTGCGTGACATTACCGGACTTCCGGAGTATTATTTTGTACCGGACAAGCTGACATCTTATGATGATGCCAACATGTTAAAGGGCGGTATCGTCTATGCAGATAAAGTGACAACTGTCAGCAGCTCCTATGCAGAGGAAATTAAGACTCCGTTTTACGGAGAAAAGCTGGAAGGGCTGATGCAGGCCAGGTCGGCAAGCCTTTCCGGTATTGTGAATGGAATCGACTATGATATATATAATCCGCAGACAGACAAGGATATTTACAGGAATTACAGTGTAGAGAATTTCCGGAAAGAGAAGATTAAGAATAAAATTGAACTTCAAAAAGAGCTTGGACTTGCACAGGACCATAAGGAGCTGATGATCGGTATCGTATCCAGACTGACAGATCAGAAGGGATTTGATCTGATCGCTTGTGTGATGGATGAACTGTGTCAGGATGCAATTCAGATTGTTGCGCTTGGAACAGGTGAGGAGCAGTATGAGAATATGTTCCGCCACTATGCATGGAAATATCCGGATAAAGTATCTGCGAATATTTATTATTCAGAGGCAATGTCTCACAAGGTCTATGCGGCATGTGATGCATTTCTGATGCCGTCACTGTTTGAGCCTTGTGGTCTGAGTCAGCTTATGAGCCTTAGATATGGAACGGTTCCGATTGTCAGAGAGACTGGAGGACTTAAGGATACGGTAGAGCCATATAATGAATATGAGAAGACTGGAACAGGATTCAGCTTTGCAAATTATAATGCACATGAGATGATGGCAACTGTGCGTTATGCAGAAAAAATATATTACGACAAGAAGAGAGACTGGAATAAGATTGTAGAACGGGGAATGAGTAAGGATTTTTCATGGAAGAGTTCTGCAAAACAGTATGAGGAATTATACGATGACATGTAAGATAAGAGACATTTTAAAAGATCAGACACCACAGGTTTCATTTGAAATCTTTCCACCGAAGACAGATGCAGGATATGACAGTGTGCTTTCCGCTGCTGAGAAGATTGCGGCATTAAAGCCGTCGTTTATTAGTGTAACTTATGGAGCAGGCGGTGGAACAAGTAAGAACACTGTAAGTATTGCATCTCATATCAAAGATGATTTTGGAGTAACAAGTCTTGCGCACCTGACGTGCGTATCGTCTACAAGAGAAGAAGTACATCGGGTCATTGATAAGTTAAAAGAAAAGAACATTGATAATATATTAGCGCTTCGCGGAGATATTCCGAAAGATAATGCATTTCCACTTCCGAACCAATATCGTTATGCATGTGAACTGATTGAAGATATCAAACAGCAGGGAGATTTCTGCATCGGGGCGGCATGTTATCCGGAAGGCCATGTGGAGACGGAGCATAAGAAAGACGATATCAGCAATCTGAAGACGAAAGTAGACTGTGGAGTTGATTTCCTGACAACACAGATGTTTTTTGATAATAATATTTTTTATAATTTCCTGTATCGTATACGTGAAAAAGGAATTTTAGTTCCGGTACTTCCGGGAATCATGCCGATTACGAATAAAAAGCAGTTAAGACGTTCTATGGAATTATCCGGGACAGCAGTTCCGCAGAGATTCCTGGCAATTATCGATCGGTTTGGAGATGATCCTGAGGCAATGAAGCAGGCGGGAATTGCGTATGCAACAGATCAGATTATTGACCTGATTGCCAATGGTATCAATCACATTCATGTGTATTCTATGAATAAACCAGATGTAGCAGCAGCAATCATGAATAACCTGTCAGCAATATTAAAAGTAGAAGATTAGATTGGATGTTGGAACATGGATAAAAGGACATTAGAAGCGGTCCGTTATCTTGGATATGGAAAACATGCGGTAGACGATCAGACGTTAGCCTTGATCCGGGATTCATTTGAAGACCTGGAACGGGTCGCTAAGAGGAGAATCGTCTATCGCATCTTTGAGTTAAAGGTATCGGACGAAGAACACTTGAATATTGAAGGACTTGAAATTACAAGCAGGAATCTGGCAAAGAATATGAAAGGTTGTACCCAGGTCGTGATGCTTGGTGCAACGCTTGGAGTAGAAGTTGATATGCTGATGAAGCGTTATTCTCTGACAGAAATGTCCAGAACAGTTGTTTTACAGGCCTGTGCAGCAGCAATGCTGGAGGAATATTTAAATAACTGGCAGAAAAGTCTGAAAGAAGAGATGACCTCACAGGGATATTTCCTGCGTCCGAGATTTAGCCCGGGATACGGTGATTTCAGTATTTTACACCAAAAGGATATTCTCGGAATGCTGGATTGTGCAAAGAAGATCGGACTTACTATGACTGAAAGCAGTATGCTGACACCGACGAAATCAGTAACAGCAGTTATTGGACTTGGCAGGGAAGAGGTTCACTGTCATGAAGAAGGATGCGAATCCTGCAGTAAAAAAGATTGTATTTACCGGAGGAATTAACGAATGATATTAGACAGATTAGGGAAAGAACTCATATATTTTGACGGGGGGACCGGAACTCTTCTGCAGGAGCGGGGATTAAAACCGGGAGAATTGCCAGAAACATGGAGCCTGGAACGTGCAGATGATATGATTGATATCGCAAGACAGTATTATGAGGCTGGAAGTGATATTGTGCTAAGTAACACATTTGGCGCAAATGCACTGAAATTTCATGATTCCAGACATAAATTAGATGAAATCGTAAAAGCAGCAATTGAAAATGTGAGAAAAGGAGCTAAACTAGGTGTCAAAGATGGCAGAGAGACTTATGTAGGACTTGATATCGGGCCGACAGGAAAACTCTTAAAGCCAATGGGAGATCTGGATTTTGAAGATGCATATCAGGCGTTTGCAGAGGTGGCAAGACTTGGCGAAGAAGCAGGTGCTGATCTGATCCATATAGAGACGATGAGTGATACTTATGAAGTGAAGACAGCAGTACTTGCTGCAAAGGAGAATACTTCACTTCCGGTATTTGCAACTATGATCTTTGATGACAAAGGAAAACTACTGACCGGAGGAGATGTGCCATCGGTTGTAGCAATGCTGGAAGGGCTCCGCGTAGACGCACTTGGAATCAACTGCGGCATGGGACCGGAGCAGATGATGCCGATTCTGGATGAAATTTTACAATATGCTTCTGTTCCCGTCATTGTTAAGCCGAATGCCGGGCTCCCAAAACAAAAAGACGGAGAGGTGTATTACGACGTAGAACCTGAAGAATTCGGGAGATTCATGGCTGAAATCCTGAAACGTGGTGCCAGTCTGATCGGCGGCTGTTGCGGAACAACTCCGGCACACATCCGTGCCATGGTGGAAGCAACGAAAGATCAGAGGGACATTACAGATCGGCCTGGAAAAGAATTTATGAACCGGACAATCGTATCCTCCTATGGGCGAGCTGTGGAACTTGGCGGGAAACCGATGATCATCGGAGAGAGAATCAATCCAACAGGTAAGAAAAAATTCAAACAGGCACTCAAAGACCATGATATTGATTATATATTAAGAGAAGCTATTTCACAGCAGGATGCAGGAGCACATATCCTGGACGTCAATGTAGGGCTTCCAGATATAGATGAACCGGCTTTGATGCGTGAGGTGGTGCAGGAGCTTCAAAGTGTAACGAGTCTTCCGCTTCAAATTGATACGGTAGATATAAGTGCTCTGGAAGCAGCTATGCGAATTTACAACGGAAAGCCAATGGTCAACTCTGTCAATGGAAAACAAAGTTCCATGGATGCAGTATTTCCACTGATTCAGAAATATGGCGGGGTGGTTGTCGGTCTTACTCTCGATGAAGATGGAATTCCGGCAACAGCCGAAGGGCGTGTAAAGGTTGCAGGCAAAATTATCGAAGAGGCAAAGAAATATGGTATCGATAAGAAAGATATTGTAATTGATGTTCTTTGTATGACGATCAGTTCTGAGCCGACAGGAGCAATCACTACGCTGGAAGCTCTGAGACAGGTACGAGAAAAATATGGAGTTTGTGCGGTACTTGGTGTATCAAACATTTCCTTTGGGCTTCCATACAGACCGGCAGTGAACTCCAATTTCTATACTATGGCAATGCAGTCAGGCTTAAGCGCGGGAATCATTAATCCGCTTTCAGAGGATATGATGCGTTCTTATTATTCTTTCTGTGCGCTGATGAATTATGATGAAAATTGTGAGAAATATATTGAACAGTATGGAAGTCAGAAAGTGCAGGCTGTGACACCTGCCACAAAGGCGGAGATGACGCTTAAGACTGCCATTGAGAAAGGCCTGAAGGAAGAAGCACATCACATAACAGCAGAGCTTGTGAAAGATAAAGCTCCACTGGATATCATTAACGAGGAATTGATCCCGGCACTTGACCAGGTCGGAAAAGGATTTGAAAAAGGAACCGTATTTTTACCACAGCTTCTGATGAGTGCTGATGCAGCAAAGATAGCATTTGCAGTTTTGAAGGATGAACTTGCCAGGAGCGGTGAGAGCGAGCAGGCTAAAGATAAAGTCATTCTTGCTACCGTAAAAGGAGATATTCATGATATTGGCAAGAATATTGTAAAAGTTCTTCTTGAAAATTACAGCTTTGATGTGATCGATCTTGGAAAAGATGTTCCGCCGGAGGAGATTGTCGAGACAGCAATAAAGGAAGATGTCAGACTGGTGGGATTAAGCGCTCTGATGACTACAACTGTAGTCAGCATGGAAGAGACGATCAGACAGCTTCGCAAGAAAAAACCAGAATGCAAGGTAATGGTCGGCGGAGCGGTACTGAATCAGGATTATTCGGATATGATCGGAGCAGATTTCTACGGAAAAGATGCGATGCAGTCCGTTTATTATGCACAACAATTATTTGGAGGAGAGAAATAGACATGAGTTTAATATTACCAGAAAATTATGATCCACACATGACCGTGCGCGAGACACAGAAGGCAATTAAGTATATCCGTGATACATTCCAGAGAGAATTCGGAAAAGAAATGAATCTGGAGCGTATCTCAGCACCGCTTTTTGTTGAGAAGAGCAGTGGTCTTAATGATAACCTGAATGGAGTTGAAAGACCGGTACAGTTTGATGTTGCCGGAATTCCGGGAGAGACCGTAGAAGTTGTACATTCTCTTGCAAAATGGAAACGTATGGCTCTCAAAAAATATGACTTTGAGCCAGGCGAAGGACTCTACACAAACATGAACGCTATCCGGCGCGATGAGGAACTTGATAACCTTCATTCCTGCTATGTTGACCAGTGGGACTGGGAAAAAGTTATCCGTAAGGTGGACAGAACAGAAGAGACATTAAAGACAACCGTACGTCATATCTTTAAAATTATCAAACATATGGAACATGAGGTGTGGTACAAATACCCGCAGGCAGTGAAACATTTACCGGATGATGTAACATTTATCACGACTCAGGAACTGGAAGACAGATATCCGGACAAAACTCCAAAGGAGAGAGAGAACCTGATTACAAAAGAATATGGCTGTGTATTTCTGATGAAGATTGGAGATAAGCTTGCAAGCGGTGAACCACATGACGGACGTGCACCGGATTATGACGACTGGCAGTTGAACGGAGATATTCTGTTCTGGCATGATACATTAGATTGTGCACTTGAAATCTCCAGCATGGGTATCCGGGTAGATGAGAAATCTCTTGCTTCCCAGCTTAAGAAAGCAGGCTGCGAGGACAGACGAGAGCTTCCATACCACAAAATGCTCCTTCACGGAGAACTTCCATACACAATCGGAGGAGGTATTGGACAGTCCAGACTGTGTATGCTCCTTCTCGACCGCGCGCATGTAGGCGAGGTGCAGGCAAGTCTCTGGCCGGAAGAGATGAGACAGACATGCAGAGAGCACGACATTATCCTTTTATAGATTATAAAAATGTAAACGGATAAATTTCGTTTGCCAGGAGAAAAGGAGATTCCACCAAAAGAACTGGAAGAAATTGAATTGAAATAAATTCAACGGACGTTGACAAACGAAAGATGACTACTTATAATTATAAGTTAGTGAATTTTTGAGGAGGAAATTATGCAGAAATACGGAGTTAACGAATTAAGAAGAATGTTCCTTGAATTCTTTGAAAGCAAGGATCACCTGGTACTTAAAAGTTTTTCACTGGTGCCACATAACGATAAAAGTTTATTGTTGATCAATTCCGGTATGGCACCAATGAAGCCATACTTTACAGGACAGGAGATTCCGCCGAGAAGAAGAGTGACAACCTGTCAGAAGTGTATCCGTACAGGAGATATCGAGAATGTAGGTAAGACAGCTCGTCATGGTACATTTTTCGAGATGCTTGGTAACTTTTCTTTTGGAGATTATTTTAAGACAGAGGCAATCCACTGGACATGGGAGTTCCTTACAGAGGTTGTAGGACTTGATCCGGAGAGATTATATCCTTCTGTATATGAGAATGACGATGAAGCATGGGAAATCTGGAATAAAGAAATCGGTGTCCCTGCAGAGCGTATCTTCCGTTTCGGAAAAGAAGATAACTTCTGGGAGCATGGTTCAGGTCCTTGTGGTCCATGCTCAGAAGTTTATTATGACCGTGGTGAAAAATATGGCTGTGGAAAACCAGGCTGTACAGTAGGCTGCGAATGTGACCGTTATATGGAAATCTGGAATGATGTATTTTCACAGTTCAATAATGACGGACATGGAAACTATTCTGACCTGGCTCAGAAGAACATTGATACAGGTATGGGACTGGAGCGTCTTGCATGTGTCGTACAGGATGTAGACTCCATGTTTGATATTGATACAATGAAAGCATTGCGTGACCATGTATGCGCTATGTCAGGAAAGCATTATGGCATCGACCACGAGACAGATGTTTCTCTTCGTGTCGTAACAGATCATATCCGTTCTGTTACATTTATGATTTCAGACGGAATTATGCCATCTAACAGTGGCCGTGGTTATGTACTCCGCCGTCTGCTCCGCCGTGCTTGCCGTCACGGAAGACTTCTCGGTATCGAGAGAGCTTTCCTTGTAGAGCTTGCACAGACTGTTATTGATGGTTCAAAAGATGGATATCCGGAGCTTGAAGAGAAGAAAGACTTTATCTTCAACGTGATTGCAAAAGAAGAGGCTCAGTTCAATAAGACAATTGATCAGGGACTTTCTATTCTTGCAGATATGGAAGAAGAGATGAAGAAAAATGGTGAGACAGTTCTTTCCGGAGAAAATGCATTTAAACTTTATGATACTTATGGATTCCCAATTGATCTGACAAGCGAGATTCTGGATGAGAAGGGCCTGACTTATGATAAGGAAGGATTTGAAAAAGCTCAGAAAGAGCAGCGTGCGAAATCAGAGGGAACATTTGGTACTCACAGCTACACTGGAAAAGACGCTACAGTTTATGATGAACTGGATGCAGAGCTTGCAACAGAATTCGTAGGATACGAGAATCTTGTATGTGATGCAAAAGTGACAGCACTTACAAGCGAAGAGGAGATTGTAGACGCATTATCCGATGGCGAGAAAGGTACAATTATTGTTGATAAGACTACATTTTATGGAACAATGGGTGGTCAGGAAGGTGACATCGGTACCATTAAGACTGCTGGTGGAGAGTTCGTAGTAGAGAATACAATTCACCTTGCCGGAACAAAGATTGGACATGTGGGATATGTAAGCCATGGAATGATCAAAGTCGGTGATCCAGTATCTATGGAAGTAGATAAAGAGAACCGTAATCTGTCAGCAAGAAACCACAGTGCAACACATCTTCTTCAGGCAGCTCTCCGCCAGGTACTTGGAACACATGTTGAGCAGGCAGGTTCTTATGTAGATGCTGAGAGACTTCGTTTTGACTTTACACATTTCTCAGCATTGTCAAAAGAAGAGTTAAAGCAAGTAGAAAATATTGTAAATGAAAAGATTGCAGAATGCTTACCGGTCGTAGCTAAGAATATGCCAATCGAGGAAGCAAGAAAGACTGGAGCAGCAGCCCTTTTCGGTGAGAAATATGGTGATGTTGTCCGTGTCGTAAGCATGGGAGATTTTTCAGTAGAGTTCTGTGGAGGTACTCACGTATCGAATACAGGAGTTATCAGTGCACTTAAGATTATTTCTGAGACAGGTGTTGCAGCAGGAGTCAGACGTATTGAGGCTCTGACTTCAAAGGGACTTCTGAAATATTATGATGATATGGAAAAGAAACTTCAAGAGGCAGCAGCTCTTGTGAAAGCAACTCCGAACCAGTTATCAGATAAGATCCGTCATCTTCAGGCTGAGAATAAAGATCTTCACAGCGAGCTTGAGAGCGTGAAGAGTAAGATGGCAAAAGAGGCAATGGGAGATGTATCTGATCAGGTTACAGAAGTAAAAGGTGTAAAACTTATTGCTGCAAAAGTAGAGGATGTAGATATGAATGGACTTCGTGATCTTGGAGATCAGTTGAAAGAAAAACTTGGTGAAGGTGTGATCGTTCTTGCATCCGCGGCAGGTGGAAAAGTAAGCCTTGTTGCAATGGCAACAGATGAGGCTGTGAAGAAAGGTGCCCATGCCGGAAATCTGATCAAAGGCATTGCCGGCCTTGTTGGAGGTGGCGGCGGTGGACGTCCGAATATGGCACAGGCTGGAGGAAAGAATCCAGACGGAATTGACGCTGCAATTGCAAAAGTAAGTGAAGTCCTGGAGAGCCAGTTATAGACATTTGATCAGACTTTTCAGGGGTAGTTTATGGAGCAAAAACAAGAACAGAAACAAGAGTTAAAAAAGAATTTGGGCGCAGTGACAGCGATGGCAACCGTTGTCGGAAGCGTTATCGGGTCTGGGGTTTTCTTTAAACCCCAGGCTATTTATACAGCGACAGGCGGCGCTCCTGGACTTGGAATGCATGCCTGGCTGATTACCGGAATTGTAAGTATCGCGGCAGCATTGACATTTTCAGAAGTTGCAATCATGATTCCGAAAACAGGTGGAATCGTAGCCTATCTGGAAGAAATTTATAATCCGATGATTGGATTTTTGGCAGGCTGGGTACAGATTTTATTATTTTATCCGGCCATGATATCTGCCCTTGCAGTGGCAGGAGGTCAGCAGATGGCGTTTTTTATCGGGGACGGTTATGTTGCTCCGGTAGCAGTTGCCATGATTATCATTATCATCTTTCTGAATTCTATGGGATCCAAGATAGGTGGCAGTGTACAAGTCATTTTTACAGTCTGCAAGATGATTCCGTTAATCCTTTTGATGATTTTCGGGTTTGTGCGCGGGGCAGGAACGAATCCAGTCTTTACTCCGATGGTAGGCGAAGGACTAAGTCCGATGGTCGTTCTCGGTCAGCTTATGATCGCGATTTTATTTGCATTCGAAGGCTGGACCAATGTAGGAGCAATTGCGGGAGAGATGAAGAATCCGGGAAAGGATCTTCCTGTTGCCATCGTTGGCGGAGTATCACTGATCATGGCAGTTTATTTTATCATTAATCTTGCATATCTGTGGGTACTTCCGGCATCCGAACTTGCAACACTGACTGCACCGGCATCAGCTGTAGCAGTGAAGATTTTAGGAAAACTTGGAGGACAGATTGTATCAATCGGAATCATTGTTTCCGTATTCGGAAGCTGTAACGGATTTATACTTTCCGGTTCCCGTGTGGCATATTCTCTTGCGGCAGAAGGAAAATTTCCATTCCACAAGACATTTGCAAAATTGAATGGAGCACAGGTTCCGGCAAATGCAATTATGCTTGTCGGAGGCATCGGTGCATTTTATGCATTAAGTGGTCAGTTTAATCTGCTGACAGACCTGGCGGTATTTTCAAGCTGGACATTCTACACACTGACATTTCTCGGTGTGATCAAACTCAGAAAAGACCGTCCAAATGCAGTGAGAACCTATAAAGTGCCGTTATATCCTATTGTTCCGCTCATTGCGATTGCCAGCGGAATCTTTGTTATTATCAATCAGATTTTTCTGGCAGGGCACAGATCGACCATAATTTCCATTGCCAGCACAATTGTTATGCTGCTTGGATTGCCGGCATATATGATAATAAAAAAAGATTGTAAAAACATATTGACGTAACGTAAATTTATGATATAATCGTATGTGTGCAAAAAATATACCCGAACAGTCGTATAATGCACAATATAGGACTGGAGGGGAGGTTAGGTGTGAGACTATGTCAAATGTAATCGTAAAAGAAAACGAGACGTTAGACAGCGCTTTACGCAGATTCAAAAGAAACTGTGCAAAGGCTGGAATTCAGCAGGAGATTCGTAAAAGAGAGCATTACGAGAAACCAAGCGTAAGACGTAAAAAGAAATCTGAAGCTGCTAGAAAACGTAAGTATAACTAATATGTGCAAAAAACGGAGTGTCTTTTGACACTCCGTTTTATATCAGCTGGGAGTTATCTCCCAGCTGATATAGCCTCCGGCAGGATTGCAGAGTGCAAAGCACGGATCAGTTCGTGGGTGTAATTATAAAGATTTCAGTTCCTGATATACCCGTCCAATCGGAAGCCCTACCACATTATTGTAATCACCTTTTATTCCTTTTACATGAATAGAAAAATCACCCTGTATACCGTAAGCTCCGGCTTTATCTAACGGATCACCGGATTCTACATAGCGGTGAAGGTCTTCTTTATCAATCGGATAGAGCGTGACATCGGTCTGGCAGTAAAATGTCTTAATAGTCTTTTCCCCTTGCTTTTTCTGAATCAGTGAAACACCTGTGTAGACCTGATGTGTGCGGTCTGCAAGCATGGACAGCATATCGTAGGCTTCCTGTTTATCAGCAGGTTTTCCAAGAATCTCATCACGATAAACAACAATCGTATCGGATCCAATGACAGTATAATCGTCAGAATCTGTAATTTTAGCGTAGACATTTTCCGCTTTTTGGTGAGCCAGTTCCATAACAACATCGGACGGCACTTCTTTTGTAATCTTTTCGTTCACGTCAGACGGAATCACATCAAATTCAAGACCCGTGCGTGCAAGCAGTTCCCGCCTTCTCGGTGACTGTGATGCAAGAATATATCGCATAATAAATACCTCATTTCTTTCTGATTTCAAATATCAGGATACTATTTGCAGTATACCTGATAAATACCACAAATATCTGCAATTAAGATTTGCGTTAAATAAATATTTTATAGTACTCACTTTGATATTTATGGTAAACTGAAAAGAGGAAAGATGCAAGAGAAAACTTATGGAGGAAGATTATGTATATCAGTGAGATTAAGACCGGTGCGCCGACAGACGTAAGATGCCCGCTGGAACGCCGTATGTACGAGACTTTAGATAAATTGAGGATCCCATATGAGCGTGTGGACAATGACCCGGCAGCGAGCATGGAGGAGTGTGCAGAGGTGGACAAAGTTCTTGGAACTGAAATCCGGAAAAATGTGTTCTTATGTAACCAGAAAAAGACAACATTTTTCCTGCTTGTCATGCCGGCAAATAAATCCTTTGACACAGCAGCTTTCAGTAAGAAACTGGGTGTATCCCATATGTCATTTGCACCGCCGGAGAAAATGCTTAAGCATCTTGGAACGACACCGGGATCAGCCAGTGTGGCAGGACTTCTCGTGGACGAAGACGACTATGTGCAGGTAATTGTAGATAAAGAAGTGGCAGAGAGTGAATGGTTCGGTTGCAATCCGGGAATTAATACAAGTCATTTGAAATTTAAGACACAGGATTTATTACAGAAGTTTTTGCCAAAGATTCACCACAGAGCAAGGATTGTAGATTTATAACAGAAGAAAGAAGAAGTAACATGAAATCAGCAGACGATTTGAGACAGTTATTACAAAATATTGATAGAAAAAGTTATCCGGCTTATAAGGGTACGAAAGGAGTATATCGATTTGGCAAATATGCATTGGGAATCGATCATGTACAGGGAGATCCGTTTGCGGCACCGTCCAGCCTTCATATTGAAGTTTCGGGAAAAGTGGCTGCATTTCCAGAATATCTTTATGACGAAAAATGGAAACAGATCGCACTTGAGGATTATCTGATCCGTCAGTTTGGCACAGCAATCGGAAAATATTCATTTCAGGCGAAAGGATCCGGAAAGAGTGGAATTATTTCTGTGACTAGATGTGGTCAGGAAATTCTAAAGCGGAGCGCCTGTGAGATCAATCCGGCAAATGGAAACATTAGCATGCGATTTGAGGCTGGATTTCCGGCAAATGGAAGAACCATCAATGCAAGAGAGCTTTCAAAAATTTTATTCGATTATCTCCCGGAGTGCGTGGAGAGTTCTCTTTTCTATGCAAGACAAGATAAGAAAAAAGTGGAGCGTGTCATGGAGCTATCCGTAGACCAGCAATATATCCGTGAGCAGTTAAAAGAACAGGGACTTGTAGCGTTTGTGGCAGATAAAGCCGTTCTTCCGCGTGAGTCGGGTGTCTCAGCAAAGCCGATGAAAGGAGCTGTGCCATTTGCTTCGCCGGAATCGATGAAAGTGACCATGGATTTACCATACGCAGGCAAAATCACAGGTATGGGCATCAAAAAAGGAATCACCTTGATTGTTGGTGGTGGCTATCACGGAAAATCTACCCTTCTAAAAGCGCTGGAAATAGGCGTATATCCGCACATTGCAGGTGATGGCAGGGAATATGTCATTACAGAGTCAGATGCAGTGAAAATCCGCGCTGAGGACGGCAGAAGTATCAAGGACACAGACATTTCTATGTTCATCAATGACCTGCCAAATGGGAAAGACACGAAAACATTTTCCACGGAGGATGCCAGTGGAAGTACATCCCAGGCGGCAAATGTAGTGGAGGCCATGGAGGCTGGCGCTGCAGCGCTTCTCATCGATGAGGATACGTCGGCGACCAACTTTATGGTGCGAGATGAACTGATGCAAAGAGTGATTCACCGGGATATGGAGCCGATTACACCATTTATTGAAAGAATGCGTGATTTATATGAAAATCAGGGCATTTCCACAATTCTAGTTGCGGGAAGCTCCGGGGCATATTTTCAGGTAGCAGATGTGGTGATTCAGATGGATCGGTATGTCCCGAAAGAAATTACAGCCCTTGCAAAAGAGGCTGCCAGCCAGTATCCGGCACTGGAATTGCCAGAAGGAAATGTGAAACTACCAGAGTCCAGACGATGCCCGAAGAAAAATGCAGGGTTAGTTCATAAAGGACGTATCAAGATTAAGACCATGGGAAGAGACGGTGTAGTCCTGAACCATGAAAACATTGATCTTCGATATGTGGAACAGCTTTCAGATCCCGAACAACTTACCTGCCTGGGGTATCTTCTCCGTTATATGGAAGAACAGGAATTTGACGGCAGAAAAGAAGCCGGACAGATTATCAAACGACTGGTGAAGAAGCTGGAAGCGGAAGGATTTGCAGCGGTCTGTGAGAGTGGAAACGTTCCGGGCAATCTGGCAATGCCGAGAAAACAGGAGGTATATGCATGCGTGAACCGATATCGGGGCATGAAGTTGTAAAGAAAAAGAGAGACTGCAATAATCTGGAAAAAGAAACTGCGGGTTTAGAAAAGGTAAAAGTAATCGCAAGAATTCACACAGATTTTCCGACTAAATTCGGGATTCCAAGACAGAGTGGGCTTTCCGATGCGACTGGACTTGTTGTATTTGAGCCGGAGTTTCGCCAGCCGGATGCTTTGAGAGGAATCGAAGAATACACACACCTGTGGATTCTGTGGGGATTTTCGGAAGTAAGACAAGAATCCGGTACATGGAAAGCGACCGTACGGCCTCCGAGACTTGGAGGAAATGAACGAGTCGGAGTATTCGCCTGTCGTTCTCCTTACCGCCCGAATCCAATCGGACTGTCTTGTGTAAAACTGGAACGAATCATTTCTCATGAAAAGTACGGAATGTGCCTGCTTGTATCAGGAGTAGATATGATGGACCAAACACCAATTTACGATATCAAGCCGTATCTGCCGTATGTGGATGCACACCCGGAGGCAAGTGGTGGATTTGCGCATAAAAAACAGACCTATCATCTGGAAGTGCATATACCTGATGAGGGTATGAAAAAGATTCCGGAAGAAAAGAGAAAAGTCGTGATGCAGATACTGAGTCAGGATCCAAGACCTTCTTATCAGAATGACCCGGAGAGAGTATATGGCATGGAATTTGCTGGGTTTGAGGTGAAATTTCGTGTAGAGGGAAGCACACTTTACGTGGTAAGTGTGACGAAAAAGGAAAAGGAATGAAATAAGATAAATATTCACATTAAAAAGATCATTTACGAAAAAGTGTAGATGGTCTTTTAAGTGCATTTTATGAAAGAAGTATATCTTGATTTCTTTACTGAGAAAAATTTATGAAAAAAGAACTTGCAATATACCCTTAAGGGGTATATACTGTCACTGTAATCAAGAAAGGTGTGCATACTATGGAAGAAAAGAAAGAGTGTTGTTGTCATAAGAAAAAGGAGCGGACAGAAAAGGAATACAAGGATCTTCTGAACCGCTTAAGCCGGATTGAAGGCCAGGTACGAGGAATTAAGCGTATGGTGGAAGAGGACGCATACTGTACGGATATTCTGATTCAGGTTTCAGCGGTCAATGCGGCGCTGAATAGCTTTAACAAGGTGCTTCTTGCTAATCATATCCGCACTTGCGTAGCGGAAGATATCCGTGCAGGGAAAGAAGAGACAATCGATGAACTGGTTGCCACGCTCCAAAAACTTATGAAGTAATAGTTAGGCAGGTGTATTAATGATGGAACAATATACAGTGACAGGAATGAGCTGTGCGGCCTGCAGTTCCAGAGTAGAGAAGGCTGTGTCAAAGGTGCCGGGTGTTACATCCTGCTCGGTCAGTCTTCTGACGAACTCCATGGGAGTCGAAGGAACAGCAACGTCAGCTCAAATTATAGAAGCAGTGGAAAATGCCGGATATGGTGCATCGCTGAAAGGTGCAGCAAATGAAAAGACAGGCAGTGCTGCCGGAAACAATGATGATTTTTTGAAAGACAGAGATACACCAGTATTGAAGCGGAGGCTGATTGCTTCTTTATGTTTCCTTATACCACTTATGTATCTGTCCATGGGACATATGATGTGGAACTGGCCATTGCCAGGATTTATGGCGGACAATCATGTGGCAATGGGACTGGCTCAGTTGCTTTTGACTACGATTGTTATGGTCATCAACCAGAAGTTCTTTATCAGCGGATTTAAAGGACTGATTCATAAAGCGCCGAATATGGACACACTGGTTGCCCTTGGTTCTACAGCTTCTTATGGATACAGTGTTTATGCGCTGTTTGCTATGACAGATGCGCAGATGCGCATGGATATGGATGCCGTGATGTCATATATGCATGAATTCTATTTTGAGTCTGCAGCTATGATCCTGACTCTTATTACGGTTGGAAAGATGCTGGAGGCACATTCCAAAGGTAAGACGACAGATGCTCTTAAGAGTCTGATGAAACTGGCTCCGAAGACGGCAGTACTGCTCCGCGATGGAAAAGAAGAAACAGTTTCCATTGAGCAGGTGAAAAAAGGAGACATTTTCATAGTAAGACCTGGTGAAAATATACCAGTAGATGGTATTGTTCTGGAAGGAAACAGTGCGGTCAATGAGGCAGCTCTGACCGGTGAGAGCATTCCGGTAGATAAGGCGCCAAATGATACAGTATCTGCTGCGACAGTCAATCAGTCCGGTTTCTTAAAATGTGAGGCTTCAAGAGTCGGAGAGGACACAACACTGTCCCAGATTATTCAGATGGTCAGCGATGCGGCGGCAACAAAAGCACCGATTGCAAAGATTGCAGACCGGGTATCAGGTGTATTTGTACCAACGGTTATTACAATCGCAGTGATTACGATTGTTGTGTGGCTTTTAGCTGGTCAGAGCGTCGGATTTGCTCTTGCCAGAGGAATTTCCGTACTTGTTATCAGTTGCCCATGTGCCCTTGGACTTGCCACTCCGGTCGCAATTATAGTTGGAAATGGTATGGGCGCGAAAAATGGAATTATGTTCAAGACAGCCGTTTCTCTGGAAGAGACAGGAAAAATGGAAATTGTTGCTCTTGATAAAACCGGAACTATAACAAGTGGCGAACCTCAGGTCACAGATATTCTCCCTGCAAATGGAGTAAGTGAATCTGAATTACTGGTTCTTGCATACATTTTGGAGAAGAAGAGTGAACACCCACTTGCAAAAGCAATCACAGGACGTGTAGAATCAGAAGTAGAGCAGTCTGAGCGCGAAAAATTGACAGAAGTATCTGACTTTCAGGCAGTTCCGGGAAATGGACTTTCCGGTAAAATAGGTGGCGCAGAAGTTCTTGGTGGAAACTTGAACTATATCGGACAGTATTCCGAAGTATCTGAAGAAATGAAGCGTCAGGCAGAACATTTGTCCGAACAGGGAAAAACCCCACTATTCTTCAGCCAGAACGGAACATTTATGGGAATTATTGCAGTGGCTGATGTTATCAAAGAAGACAGTCCGAGAGCGGTAAAAGAACTTCAGAACATGGGAATACACGTTGTTATGCTCACAGGTGACAATGAGCGTACTGCAAAAGCAATCGGCGTGCAGGCAGGTGTTGACGAGGTGATCGCAGGCGTACTTCCGGAAGGAAAAGAAAGCGTGATCCGAAGACTTAAGACAAAAGGAAAAGTTGCTATGGCCGGTGACGGTATCAACGATGCACCGGCACTTACAAGAGCAGATATGGGAATCGCAATCGGAGCCGGAACAGACATTGCCATTGACGCGGCAGACGTTGTACTGATGAAGAGCCGCCTAAGTGACGTGCCGGCAGCAATCCGCATGAGCCGTGCAACACTTCGGAACATTCATGAAAATCTGTTCTGGGCATTCTTCTACAATGTCATTGGAATCCCACTGGCAGCAGGTATCTGGTATCCATTATTCGGACTGAAACTGAATCCGATGTTCGGTGCGACAGCCATGAGCTTATCCAGCTTCTGTGTTGTTACAAATGCACTGAGACTGAATCTCTTCAAAATGTATGACGCAAGCAAAGATAAAAAAATAAAACATAAAAAAGAAAGTAAAAAGAAACAGGAGGAATCAACCATGACAAAGACAATGAAAATCGAAGGAATGATGTGCGGACACTGTGAGGCAAGAGTAAAGAAAACTCTGGAATCCATTGACGGTGTCAAAGAGGCAGTTGTAAGCCACGAAGCAGGAACAGCCGTAGTGACACTGGAAAAAGAGGTTGCTGATGAAGTGCTTAAAAATGCAGTAGAGGCACAGGACTATCCGGTAAAAGGAATTGAGTAGAAGATATTTTTGTATATATGTGTGAATATAAATGTAAAAGGATGGTGAGATTTTGTTATGCCAATATTGAAAGATGATTACCAGAAGACAGAAAAGATTAACGGTGTAATTTATAATATGTCTCCGGCAGCCAATTTCAGACATGGAATTGTAAATGGAAACATTTATGGAAAAGTGAGAGAAGGGCTGAAGGATAGTTTATGTCTGGTATTTATGGAAAACCTGGATTATAAATATCACCCGGAGGTAAACGATGACTATGTTGTACCTGATATTATGCTTGTCTGTGATCGAAAAGGTCTGAAACACAGTGCATATCATGGAACACCAAAGTTTATTGTAGAGACATTGAGTCCGGCGACAGCACTCAGAGACAAGACGGAGAAGAAAGAGATTTATGAGCAGGCAGGAGTAAGCGAGTATTGGATTGTCTCACCAAGGGAGCATGCAGTAGAGATATATTATCTTGAAGAAGGAAAATATAAACTAGTGTACAGTTATATTCTTCAGGAGGATAAGGACGAAAAAGATTATAATGCCGATACGATTATTACCTTGCGGGAGTTTCCACATATAGCCATGACACTGGAAGAGATTTTTGATAAGGTAGATTAAAAATGAAGTTATAAAACAATCCCTCCATCATATATTTACTACAAAAGTATGTGTTGGAGCACGGATTATGAAAAAATTTCTGGTGTGGTTAATCTGCTTGATTCTACTGACACAGCCGGTTTTTGCGCAGTCTGAAAAACTGATTATTCTGAATACGAATACGGGACAAAATACAGACGCAGACACTGGCCAGAACGCTGGAGCAGGAGAGCAGAATTCATCGGATACAACAGAAAATACAGATAATGTAAATACGCAGCAGACGGGAAATGTGGACATCTCCGCACCGTCTGCTCTTTTAATGGAAGCATCTACGGGACAGGTAATTTATGAAAAAGATGCAGATTCCAAGAGACCGCCGGCAAGTGTCACAAAGGTCATGACATTGCTGCTGATTTTTGATGCGCTGCAAGAAGGAAAGATACATTTAGAGGACGAGGTGACAACGTCGGAATATGCGGCTTCTATGGGTGGCTCCCAGGTATTCTTAGAACCAGGTGAAGTGCAGACAGTAGAGACACTGATAAAATGTATTTCCGTAGCCAGTGCCAACGATGCCTGTGTCTGCATGGCAGAGTACATTTGTGGAAATGAACAGGAATTTGTAAATCAGATGAATGAGCGGGCGAAAGGCCTTGGCATGGAGAATACACATTTTGTCAATTGTAACGGACTGGACGCGGATGGACATGTGACGACAGCGAGGGACATCGCGCTAATGTCCAGAGAGCTGATCCATACATATCCACAGATTTTTGATTACTGTAATATCTGGATGGAGGATATTACGCACACGACAAAAAAGGGTTCTACACAGTTTGGACTTACAAATACGAACAAAATGATCCGGCAATACGAATATGCGACTGGGCTTAAGACGGGGTCGACCAGTCAGGCAAAGTTCTGTATTTCTGCAACAGCAAGGAAAGATAACACGGATATGATTGCTGTCATTATGGCGGCAGATGACAGCAAAGCGAGAATGCGGGACGCTATTGTACTGTTGAATTATGGTTTTGGAAAATGTCAGAAATATCAGGAAGATAAAGTAAACAAAATACCGAATGTGCCGGTAAAACATGGAGTTGAAAAGAAAGTTGGCGCCGCGCAGATGGAATTATTTTCTTATGTAGATGTGACAGGTGCAGATTTATCTACGATAAAGAAAATAGTAAAATTAAAAGAGAATGCGACAGCACCGGTCAGACAGGGGGATAAAATAGGCGAAGTAATTTATTCGCTGAATGGAAAAGAGATTGGCAAAGTAGACATTCTTGCAACAGAAGATGTAGAAGAAATCAGTTACGGAAGTGCCATGAAAGAAGCCGTGCGTGGGTGGACATTATAATTAGTCATTGCTAAATGAAAATAATTGTGATTATATTGACAGCGAAAATATCCGGGCACCTTAAAGCAATAGGATATTTTTAAATTACTAGAAATGAGAGAACAAACGAGGAGAGAAACATATGGAGCTGGGTCTTGTATTAACACTATGTGGTCTGGGAGCAGCGTTCTGGCTTCCGGCGATTATTATAGGCTTGATTTCACATGGAAAAAAGAAAAACTGTACGATGAATACGGTCGGACTGGTTATAAGAATCAACAGCAAATCATCAGGTGATGGAAGTTTGAGCTTTTATCCGGTATATGAATATTATGCAAATGGAATGAAATATACGAATGAAGGTGCGTCCATCAAGCACTGTGTTCCACAAGTCGGTACAAAAGTTCCGGTCATGTACAATCCGGCAAAGCCAAAGCAGTCTTACATTCCGGGATATGATAATAAGGTCTATAAGATTCTTGCGATTGTATTTGGAATTATTGGGTGCATACCGATTCTTGTCTGTACTGGAATTTTGTTTTTTACAGGCATATAACAGATTTGAAAATAAAAGGAAACGAAGAAGCCTCTCTCGGAAAATGAATGAGAGAGGCTTTCCTATACTTGAAAATAAATTTTGAAAATCAAATTTGGTGTTAAAATATCAGGTTTATAAACGTGTAAATCGGTCTAAATCGCTCTTGTATATTCAGCCAGCCACTTGCGTTCATCTTCTTTCATATGTGGTGCAAGTGTTTCGTATACGCGCTTGTGGTAAGCGTTTAGAAGTTCTTTGTCTTCGATGGTCATCATTTCAGGTACGACTGCGTCCAAATCTATCGGTACAAGTGTAATTGGTTTAAAGTATAAGAATCTTCCATATGTGGTTGTCTCGCCTTCGCAGATCATAAGTTCGTTCTCTGTACGAATTCCGTGAGAACCGGCAATGTAGACACCCGGTTCGTCAGTGATGATCATTCCCGGCTCCAGGGCAATGTCCTGAATTGGAGCTTTATTTCCGAGATAACGGCGGAATCTTGCCGGTTCTTCGTGAATGTTCATAAGATAGCCAACGCCGTGTCCGGTTCCGTGATTGAAGTCTAATCCACGTTTCCAAAGTGGAAGACGTCCGATAACATCTAAGCTTCCACCAGTAGTACCGTACGGAAACACTACATTTGCCAGATGCAAGTTACATAAAAGAACGGAAGTAAAGTCTTCTTTCATATTCTGTGGAACATTTCCAAATGCAAAGGTTCTTGTAATGTCTGTGGAGCCTTCCAGATACCCACCGCCGGTGTCTGTAAGGAAGAGACCATTTTCCGTGACTGGTACATTGCTATCTTTGGTTGCGCTGTAGTGAACAATTGCTGCGTGGTCGGCAGAAGCACAGATTGGCTCGAAGCTCTGCCAGAGATATCCGTCCTGTTCTTTCCGAAATTCTTCCAGCTTGTCGGCTGCACTAAGTTCCGTGACAGGAGATTCAGAAGAGATACCAACGTGTGTCTTTAGCCAATGCATAAAACGAGTCACAGCAACCCCATCTTTGATGTGAGCCTGTTCGATATTGTGAAGTTCTGTTTCATTTTTTACAGATTTCATCAATACGGAAGGATTTTCGCTTTCGACAACAGAGACTCCTTCTGGAATGCAGTTACGAAGCGCATAGTTAATACGAGATGGGTCTAAAAGGATAGTTTCTTCCGAATTCAGATGTTTTAAATCTTCGTAAATATCATTGTATGGGTGAAATGTAATTCCGGCAGCGGTCAGGTTATTATACATTTCTTCGGTCAGCTTCTGCTTATCAACGTATAGTTTCATCTCATCCATGGTGATGATGGCGTAGGAGAGAAGAAGGGGAAAATAGTCAATGTCCCGTCCGCGCAGATTGGTAATCCAGCAAATGTCATCCAGGGCAGCAACGACATGAGTAGTAGCCCCGTGTTGCTTTATAGCTTCACGGACGCGGGCAAGTTTTTCCGTTGTAGAAGCACCGGTGTATTTTAATTCCAAGGCAAATGCCGGTTTTGTTGACAGTGCCGGTCGGTCTTTCCAGATCAGGTCGATCAAATCTTCGGAAGTAACAATATGACCATGCTTTTTCTCGGCAATTTCCTGATATGCCTTTCCGTTTTTCATAGAAATGACACGTCCGTCAAAACCGATTGTACCATGTTCCGGTAAATGTTTTTCCAAGAACTCGTTGATACTCGGGACACCTGGTTCCAGCATGCGATAGAGAGTAACCGGAGTGCCTGAAAGCTGTTGCTCGGCCTGTAAGAAATAACGTCCATCTGTCCAAAGTCCGGCGTGATCTAAAGTAATAATCGCGGTTCCGGCGGAACCGTCAAAGCCTGTAATAAATGTTCTGGCCTGAAAATATGCCCCGACATTTTCGCTTTGATGAAAATCATCAGTCGGAACAATATAGATATCGTATCCGCGCTCCTTCATAAGTTTTCTCAGCGCGTCAATATGTTCTGAAACCGTCATGATAAAAACCTCCTCGACATGATTTCTAAATCAGTATATAATAATGCAAGGGTGTAAAGATGCATCATAGTTGGGCCTTTTAATCCCGACACCATCATCATTATATAGTATAAATGGACAAAATTCCAGCAAGGAGCTTTTTTTAATGTTAAAAGGAAATGATTTAGATAGTAAAAAATATTTTTTGTTTGATATAGACGGGACACTTGCCATTGATGACACGATTTATGACGGCAGCCGGGAGTTGCTTGATTATATTGAAAGCATTGGCGGACGAGCTTTTTATATTACGAACAATTCGGTCAAAAGCCGAAAAGATTATATTGAGAAATTTAAGAAATGGAATATTTCTGCAGTAGAAAATCAGTTTGTGACTGCATCTTATGCAACATGTAAGTATCTGAAGGAGCACTATGAAGATAAGAAACTGCTTGTAGTAGGAACGCCGTCTTTTGAAGAGGAGTTAAAAAGCTTTGGACTAAAGCTGACCCACGAGGCAGAGGAAGATGTAGCATGCGTAGTTGTGGGATTTGACAGAACACTTGTCTACGAAAAAGTCGAAGAAGCATGTAAGGCATTATTTCGTCCGGAAGTGGATTTTGTCGGAACAAACCCAGATTACCGGTGTCCAACTGCATTTGGCTTTGTCCCTGACTGCGGAGGGATCTGCGAGATGTTGAAAGTGACAACAGATCGGACACCTTACTATGCAGGTAAGCCGAATGCACAGATTGTAAAAATGTGTATGGAGCAGGTAGGTGCGAAACCAGAGGAAGTGCTTGTAGTTGGCGATCGCCTTTACACGGACATTGCATGTGGAATTAACGCGGGAGTGGAAACGGCTCTTGTGTATACAGGAGAGGCAAAGCCAGAGGATCTGGTGGCGACAGAATTTATGCCGGATTATGCATTTGAAAATATCCGAAAGCTGTATGAGGCATTTCGGAAAAGCCGGGAAGCGGTGACGGAAGGAAAAAATCCAGACATACAGATGTGTTCAAAACAGATATAAATAAACGTGTGATAAACAAACGTAAATAAATGGAAGAATAAATCAGGAGAATATCTATGTCGACAACAGGAATCATAATCGGAATACTGGTGGCAGCAGTACTTCTTGGATTTGCAGAAATGTATCGGGAACTTCATACATTTCGGGTGACTCGTTACCAGGTGGCGTCACCGAAGCTTGCAGGGGAGAAAACATGGGTCTTTTTAAGTGACCTGCACAATCAGGTCTATGGAGTGAATAATTGCAGATTAATTGATGCAGTGAAAAAAGAGTCACCGGATCTGATTCTAATTGGTGGGGATATGTTAGTTGGAAAGAACGGACATTCCTATGAACCGGCCCTTGCCTGTGTGAAAGAGCTTGTGAAAATTGCACCAGTCTACTATGCAAATGGAAATCATGAAGAGCGTATGAAATTAAAACCACAGAAGTATGACCAGTCTTATGCTTTATATCGGGAAAGGTTGCTGAATCTGGGAGTACATCTTTTGGAAAATGAATCGATAGTTTTAAGTGATGAATCAAAAGTCCGCCTGACAGGGCTTGAGATTCCACTGGAGTGTTACACGCATTTGAAACGAAGAGAGATGCCAGAGGGAGCAATAAAAGAGCGGATCGGAAATCGGGATCCGGAAGCATTTCAGGTTCTTCTCGCACATAATCCTTCCTATATGAAAGAATACCTTGCCTGGGGAGCAGATCTGATCCTAAGTGGGCATCTGCATGGAGGTATGGTGAGAATTCCGGGAATCGGAGGTGTGATCGGACCGGATTTTGTATTATTTCCGAAGTATTCAGGAGAAATGCGGTGCGTGGGAGACCAGACTGTCATTGTAAGTAAAGGGCTTGGAACCCACACCATTCATATCAGGCTCTTTAATCCGGCAGAGGTTGTTGTTCTGAGTTTAAATAATTGTTGAGAAATGTGAGAGAATCAAGTATAATAGATTGTCAGACCTAAAAGTCATGGAAATTTATGGAGAGTAATGAGACATGGGAATTCCGGTAAAATTGCAGGTGTTCGAAGGACCTCTTGACCTGCTGTTACATTTGATCGATAAAAATAAAATAGATATTTACGATATTCCTATTGTGGAGATTACGAACCAGTATATGGATTATATCAAAGCCATGGAACGGGAAGATCTCAATGTGATGAGTGAATTTCTTGTCATGGCAGCGACGCTTTTGGATATCAAGTGTAAGATGCTGCTTCCAAAGGAAGTAACAGAAGATGGGGAAGAGGAAGACCCAAGACAGGGACTGGTAGAACAACTTCTTCAATATAAGATGTACAAGTATATGTCCTATGAGCTTCGTGACCGAGAGCTGGATGGCGGCAGGACGATGTACAAAGATCCGACTATCCCGGAGGAAGTCATGGATTATGTGGAGCCGGTAGATTTGGACGAACTTTTAGGGGATCTGACATTGGCAACACTGAACCGTGTTTTTCAGGACGTGATCAGGCGTCAGGAAGACAAGATCGATCCGGTAAGAAGCAAATTTGGTAAATTAGAGAAAGAAGAAGTTACGGTTGAGGAAAAGCTGGAGACTGTGACAGATTATGCGAGGGAACACAAGCATTTCAGTTTCCGCACACTTTTGGGCAGCCAGAAGTCCAAGATGCAGACTGTCGTAACATTTCTGGCAGTGTTGCAGTTGATCAAGGAAGGAATCCTGATCGTACAGCAGGAACATGCATTTGATGATATTATGATTACTGCAAATCTTTAACGGAGTGTAGTATTAGTTGGAGAACCGTCTGGATGGTTTTGACAGAAGTAAAAGTGGTTCCCTTAAGAAAAGTCGTCAGATTTATATCAGCTGGGAGATGACTCCCACCTCTATAGGTGGTGAGAAACAAGCTGGTATCAGTGGTGGGAGGCAATCCCCCAGCTGATATAGCCTCCGGCAGGATTGCAGAGGTGCGCAGTAGAAGTATGTCATGCAATTGCATGACGCGCACCTCGCAGCAAGAATGCCGAGGCATTCTTGAAAGATGGAGTGACTAAGAAATTATATGGGTAAAAAAACGGAGATAGGTAAGATGGAGGCTGTGATAGAGGCCATTTTATTTACAATGGGCGAATCAGTGGAACTTAAGAAGATTGCGGCGGCGATTGAGCACGATGAAGCGACTACAAGAAAGATCATTCATCGGTTGCAGGACAAATATGAAGCAGAGGACAGAGGTCTTCGTATTATTGAGCTGGAAGACTCCTTTCAGTTGTGCACGAAGCGGGAGATGTATGACTATCTCATTCGTATTGCAAAACAGCCGAAGAAATGTGTTCTGACAGATGTTCTGCTGGAGACATTATCAATCATTGCATATCGTCAGCCGGTGACAAAGCTTGAAATCGAAAAGATTCGTGGAGTCAAATCAGATCACGCGGTAAATAAACTGGTAGAATATAATCTTGCCTGTGAAGTGGGAAGACTGGATGCACCGGGACGGCCGATTTTATTTGGTACAACAGAAGAATTCTTGCGAAGATTCAGTATTCAGTCTATCGAAGATCTTCCGAGCATGCAGCCGGAACAGGTAGAAACATTTAAAGAAGAGGCAGAGGAAGAAGTACAGCTTAAATTAAATGTATAAACAGATATAGTAAATGAAACAGATAAAGTAAAGAAGAGATACATATTTGTGTGCAGAGTATCATAATCTGTAAAGATAACGGTGCTTCAGGGTACTGGATATGAATCAGATCAAAATAAAAATTATCGCAGTCTTACTTTTGCTATGTATATCTGCCGCCTGGCTGGCAAGATATGAAATTCAGGAATCGGGTCAGAATCTATCGGGTCAGATGGCTGACAAAATGAAACAAAATACAGACGAGCCACAAAATCTATACGCCCAATCGGCAGTCCTTATGGATGCTGACAGTGGGCGTGTTTTATTTGGAAAAGAAGAGGAAGCCATAAGGCCTATGGCAAGCACCACAAAGATTATGACCTGCATCATAGCACTGGAGCATATGACAGATGATGAGATAGTCACAGCGTCTGCATATGCTGCCAGTCAGCCGAAAGTTCATCTGGGTGTCCGGGAAGGGCAGCAGTTCTATCTGAGGGATATTTTATTCTCGCTTATGCTGGAATCGCACAATGACAGCGCAGTTATGGTTGCAGAAGAGATCGCCGGAAGCGTGGAAGCATTTGTAAAAATGATGAATGAAAAAGCAGAAGAACTGGGGCTTACTAAGACACATTTTGTAACGCCAAACGGACTGGACGGAGAGGATGAAGGTGGCGTGCACGCCACAACAGCCATAGAACTGGCGAAAATTATGAAATATTGTATTATGGATTCTCCGGAAAAGGAAATGTTTCTGGATATTACCGGAACGAAAGAATACCATTTCCGGGATCTTAAAGGAACTTCTTCTTATACATGCACGAATCACAATGCTTTTCTGACTATGATGGACGGAGCGATTTCTGGCAAGACCGGTTTTACGGCAGATGCAGGATATTGCTATGTCGGTGCACTCAGACGTGATGAACGGACATTTATCGTGGCATTACTTGCCTGTGGCTGGCCGAATCATAAAGGATATAAATGGAGTGACACGAAGAAACTTATGGAATATGGACTTTCGAATTATGAGTACCGGAACGTATGGCAGGAGCTTCCAAAGCAGGAGATTGTTGTAAAAGATAGTGGTAACGACCAGAACATTTATCAGAAAAACAACGTGGCTGAGGTTGAAATTCAACAGAAGCCGGAAGTATTAAAAGTATTATTAAGAACTGATGAAAATGTAGAGATTTCCGTGCAAATGGAAAAAGCTTTGTCTGCACCGGTAGAAAAAGGGCAGAAAGTGGGAGAAGTGCGGTACATATTAGATAAAAATATTATTGGAAAATACGATGTTTTGACAAGAAGCGGGCTTAAAAAACGGACATTTTCCTGGTGCCTGAAAAGATGTATGGAGCGCTTTTTTGGCTATACAAGATGGAATACATTCTTCGTGGATTTGCGTTGACGGAGATCGAAAACCATGATACAGTTAACATTGTCAGGGGAAACAATTCTTACACACTTTTTCTTGTTTTTTCTATTGACAATTTGCGGCGGTTATAATACTATATTAATCAGACACCGAACATTCGTTCGGAGAACATCAAGGAGATTTAATTATGGCGAATAATGAAGATAAGAAGAAAGCCTTAGATGCGGCTATTGCAAAGTTAGAGAAGGATTTTGGTAAAGGTACGGTCATGAAGCTTGGAGACCCGGCAGCCCAGGTATCAGTGGAGACAATTCCGACAGGATCTTTAAGTCTGGATATTGCACTGGGACTCGGAGGTGTTCCAAGAGGACGTGTGGTTGAGATTTACGGACCAGAGTCCAGTGGTAAGACAACAGTTGCACTGCATATGATTTCGGAAGTTCAGAAAAAAGGCGGGATTGCAGGGTTTATTGATGCTGAACATGCCCTTGATCCGGTTTATGCGCGTAACATTGGAGTAGATATTGATGAACTTTACATTTCACAGCCTGACAGTGGAGATCAGGCGCTTGAGATTGCTGAGACAATGGCGCGTTCCGGCGCGATGGATATTATTGTCATTGACTCTGTTGCAGCGCTTGTACCGAAGCAGGAGATTGAAGGAGATATGGGAGATTCCCATGTAGGACTTCAGGCAAGACTGATGTCCCAGGCACTACGTAAGCTGACTCCTGTTATCAGCAAGTCTAACTGTGTGGTAATCTTTATCAACCAGCTTCGTGAGAAGGTTGGTATTATGTTCGGTAATCCGGAGACTACGACCGGTGGACGTGCATTGAAGTTCTATGCATCTGTCCGCATGGACGTCAGAAGAATCGAGACGCTCAAGCAGGGCGGAGAGATGATTGGGAACAGAACCCGTGTGAAGATTGTGAAGAATAAGATCGCACCTCCGTTCAAAGAGGCAGAATTTGATATTATGTTCGGAAAAGGTATTTCAAAAGAAGGAGATATTCTGGATCTTGCAGTAAATCTTGGACTTGTCAACAAGAGTGGTGCATGGTTCTCCTGTAATGGAGATAAGATCGGCCAGGGACGTGAGAATGCTAAGATTTATCTCACAGAGCATCCGGAACTTATGGAGTCTTTGGATAAGCAGATTCGTGCACACTATAATTTTGACGGATCAGCATCAGAGGAAGCGGATATAAAGGAAGGAAAAAGCAGTAAAGCTGACAGTGCAGTCAAAGTAGCAGCAGAGGCAGAAAAAGAGGACTAACAGATGGTTGTCACAAGAGTTGAAGCTGTGACAAAGACAAAGTATAAGGTATATGTAGATGGACAGTTTGCTTTTATATTGTATAAGGGTGAACTGTCCCGTTTTCATATAGCCGAAGATCAGGAATTGTCGCAGGAAAGCTATGAGAAGATTCGAACAGAGGTTATATTAAAAAGAGCAAAGCTTCGGGCAATGCATCTTTTGAACGATATGTGGCGTACAGAGGCGCAGCTTAGGGAGAAACTTACGCGTAATGAATATCCGGCAGATATCGTGGAGGCTGCAATCAGTTATGTAAAATCTTTTGGTTATATCAATGATTATGAATATGCAAGAAGTTTTATTGAATCAAGGAAAGAACGAAAAAGCAGGCGGGAGATTTATATGCAGCTTGTGGGAAAAGGAGTGTCCAGAGAACTAATTGATGAAGCATTTGAAGAGAGCTATGAGCGTGAAGATTCTACGGAGGCAATTCGCAGACTGCTAGAGAAAAAGCATTATGATCGGGAGAATACGACGCCGGAGGAAAAGAAAAAAATAATGGCTTACCTTGTCAGAAAAGGTTTTGGCTATGATGATATCAGAAGAACCATGCAGATATATGAGTGTGAGATGTACAGTTGATATAAAGAAAACATATTTAAATTATAGAAGTTTTCAATGGTTAAGCTTGACATCTTTCACAAAACAGTATAGAATTTAACTGTTGTATTTGTACAATGAAAACTAAATAAGGAGGTGCTCCTGTGCCGATAGGAATAGTAATTGCTGTTGCAGTAGTGCTTGTCATTGTGTCAGCAGTCATCAGTCACTTTGTAACCGTTTCTAATCTGAAGAAGAATGCGGAATCTAAGATTGGTAATGCGGAGAACAAAGCGCGTGAGATTATCGATGATGCAGTGAAGACAGCCGAGGCTAAGAAGAAGGAGTCTCTCTTGGAAATTAAAGAGGAATCAATCAAGAATAAGAATGAACTTGAGAGAGAGTCAAAGGAACGCAGATCTGAATTACAGAGATATGAGAAGCGTGTACTTTCCAAGGAAGAAGCTTTGGATAAACGGTCTGAGGCAATTGAGAAGCGCGAAGCAAGCTTTACAGCAAAAGAAGAACAGTTGAAGCAGCGTGAGAAGAAAGTTGACGAGCTGAGTCAACAACGTGTACAGGAACTAGAAAGAATCTCAGGACTTACCTCCGAACAGGCAAAAGAATATTTGTTAAAAACTGTTGAAGAAGATGTGAAACATGATACTGCGAAGATGATCAAAGAGATGGAAGCGCAGGCAAAGGAAGAAGCAGATAAGAAGGCAAAGGAATGTGTTGTCACTGCTATCCAGAGATGTGCAGCAGATCATGTAGCTGAGACTACGATTTCTGTAGTTCAGCTTCCGAATGATGAGATGAAGGGAAGAATTATTGGTAGAGAAGGACGTAATATCCGTACTTTGGAGACACTGACAGGTGTGGAACTGATTATCGATGATACCCCGGAAGCTGTTGTATTATCAGGCTTTGATCCAATCAGACGTGAAGTTGCGAGAATTGCGCTTGAGAAGCTGATCGTTGACGGACGTATACATCCGGCAAGAATCGAAGAGATGGTAGAAAAAGCGCAGAAAGAAGTCGATTCTATGATTCGCGAGGAAGGAGAGTCAGCTGCACTTGAAGTTGGTGTTCATGGAATTCATCCAGAGCTTATCAAGCTTCTTGGTAGAATGAAGTTCAGAACAAGCTATGGACAGAATGCGTTGAAGCATTCTATTGAAGTGGCACAGTTATCCGGACTTCTTGCTGGAGAAATCGGTCTCGATGTCAGAGTGGCTAAGAGAGCCGGACTTTTACATGATATCGGTAAATCAATCGATCATGATGTGGAAGGATCACATATCCAGATCGGTGTTGACCTTTGCAGAAAATACAAAGAGTCCGCAACCGTTATCAATGCGGTTGAAGCCCATCACGGCGATGTAGAGCCGGAATCCCTGATTGCATGTGTTGTACAGGCTGCTGATACGATTTCTGCAGCAAGACCGGGTGCAAGAAGAGAAACATTAGAAACATACACAAACAGGTTAAAACAATTAGAAGATATCGCCAATCAGTTTAAAGGCGTTGAGAAATCTTTTGCAATTCAAGCAGGTAGAGAGATTCGTATCATGGTAGTTCCAGAACAAGTATCTGATGCAGACATGGTATTGCTGGCCAGAGATATTGCGAAACAGGTTGAATTTGAACTTGAATATCCAGGTCAGATTAAGGTAAATGTAATTCGTGAATCAAGAGTTACAGATTATGCCAAGTAGAAGATAAATGATAAGGAATCATCACATATAAAGCATAAAAGCTTATGGTGATGGTTTCTTTTTTTGTATAATAAGAAATTGCTATAATAGTCCTAAAATGCTACAATTATGATTGATAGTAAATAAAAGGAGATGTATGTGATGGATTTCAAAGAATATATCGTACAGAGAATCGAAGAGATGCCGCTTGTGACGCTGGCAACGGAGGAAAAAGATGGGGCAGTCTGCATCGATTTTACAAAAGTGGATGAGAAGATGTACAATGGAGTTCTGATTGGAAATACGGCAAATGCTGCGAAGATTCTGACAGAGGAATATATGACGGCTGTGACACCGGACGCAGAAAAAGATCAGCTGCTGTGGTTCACTTATGAAGGTATGACAGAAAAAAATCTCAAGAAGAAAATGAATATGATGGAAGCATTTGTATCATCTATATAAGAAAGGTGGCTGAATTATGAGCGAAGAAGTGAAACGTATCGGAAGAGATCTGGCATATGAGGGAACAGTCATAAAAGTTTATAAAGACCATATGAAATTTGCAAATGGTAACACGGCAGAATGGGATTTTATCCATCATGACGGGGCAGCCGCAGTTGTTCCGGTCATGGATGATGGAAAAATTCTCATGGTTACCCAGTATCGTAATGCGTTGGAGCGAGATACGCTTGAAATCCCGGCAGGGAAACTGGATGCGCCGGGAGAGCCTGGAATTGAATGCGCTTCCAGAGAACTGGAGGAGGAGACGGGATATCGTTCAGAGCATCTTGAATGGTTGATTACACTTCGGACAACAGTGGCATTTTGCGATGAGAAGATCGATATTTACGTTGCGAAAAATCTGATTCCGTCACACCAGCATCTGGACGAGGATGAATTTATCAATGTGGGAGCTTACACCATTGCTGAATTAAGAAAAAAGATTTATTCCGGTGAGATTGAAGATTCCAAGACGGTGGCAGCACTTCTCGCATATGCGGACAAATATGGAAAATAGCAATCTGCAGACATCAGTGTTTGCATGAGATGGAAAAGCAGATTTTTGAACAAAGAAGAGTCACAACAAGTAAATAAGAATATCTAGAAAGTCCAGGCATATAAATAGAGGGAGACTACATGCAAAAGTATCTGAACAGGAGGTTACGTGTGTGAAGATACAAAGAAGGCAAAGGTATCCTATTCTGATTTATATGCTGGGCTTTTTTCTTGGAATCATATATTTGAATGTTGCTTCGACCAGGTATGTTGTGGATGTGGGAATCTGGAGCGAGTGGTTCAGAAGCCAGTATCTTGGCTATGATTTGAAATCTTTTGATTATATGTGGTATGTAGCGCAGATACGCCTGCTTCCGGCAGGCGGACTTGCAATACTTGGTGGGACAAAGTTCCGGAAAATAGCAGCTTATCTGTTCCTTTTATGGGCTGGACTGGCAAGTGGCATGATTCTGACATCGGCACTTCTTATGCTGGGAGTCAAAGGATTGATATTATGCGTTATAAGTATGCTTCCGCATTTTTTGTGCTATATACCGGCTTATGCAATGCTTTTACTATATTTATTCCGATATCCGGTGAGCGAATGGAATTCTACGAAGACGTTAAGTTTTGTATTATTTCTTACTATGGGAATTGCATTAGAGTGTCTGGTCAATCCGGTATTGTTGAAAATGTTTTTGAGAACATTATAAAAACTAGCATTCTTTTATGTGTTGTAATGAGAACTCAAAAGCATCTGGCGTAAATGATAGCTTATATACAAAATCCCGGTTACGAAAAGGAATATCTGGCTTGCCAGAAGGCAATGCAGGTATCCCGGGATTCCCCAATATGCTGTAAAATATAAGACGCCAATGATCCGAATGAAAAGACTTAGCGTATTTAGCAAGAAAGAAATGCCGGTTTTTCCGAGACCATGGATAATGCTGATGAGTGCACTGTTGGCGTATAAAAATGGACACATCCAGGAAAGGGTACGTATGAACTCTCCGGCAAGAGAGCTATGGAAGAGCAGTCTTCCTAATGCGGGACCAAGTAGAAAGAATCCGGCCAGGCATCCAGTTCCAAGAAAAATGCAACCACAGATGGAACTTCGGATCATTTTCTTTATACGTTGTACGTTTTTTTGAGTCTGGGCTTCTGTGATAGCAGGTAAGAGCATTGTGGAAGCAGAATTAGTAAGAGCGGATGGAAACAGGATACAAGGAAGAGCCATGCCTGTCAGGACACCATAAGTACTCAGGGCATCTGAGGTGGAAAGCCCATAAATTAGTAAAGAAGCAGGGATAGAGACTGCTTCGATACTTTGCAGTATATTTAAAAGTATACGATTACCGGTAAGTGGAAGAGAAAGTTTTATAAGCTCTTTTGCATCGGAAAATATTTGCTGTAAGGAAAGGGAAGACGGAATAAGAAAATAAAGCCCAGGTTTATTACGAACGCATTTTAAACTATAAAGGGCAGAAGCTATTTCACCGAATATCAACCCCAGAACAGCAATCCAGATGCTGGAAAATCCTTCTGTGTGGTTTAAAAACTGACAAATAACGAGAACACTGAAAATACGTACAGTTTGTTCTAATAATTGAGAGGATGAAGGAATTTTGGTGTCTTTTAGGCCGAGGCAGTATCCGGTAATACAGCTATGTATAGCACTGAAAGGAAAAACGTAAGAAAGCAGAATCAGAAGATGTTCACATCTTCGGTCACCAAGTACAGAGCCAGCTAAAAATGGCGCGAATTTTTGCAGAAAAATTGTAAAACAGCAGGAGACGGACAACGTGATGAGAAGTCCGGTATAGAGAAGCTGGCGGGCTTCTTTTTTTCTGCCCTGAACAAGACGGCTGGCAACACTGCGGGAGAGAATCGTCTGGATTCCGGCACAAGTTGCGGAATAGCCAAGAGCATAAATGGGGAAAATAAGCTGGTAAAGTCCGACCTGAACCGCTCCAAATGTATGGCTTAGGAAAATGCGATAAAAAAACCCCATAAATCTGGTGAGCAGCCCTGTAACGGTTAAAATAAATGTCCCTTTGATAAGTGGATTGTGTAACTCCATGAAAGTACCTCAAAAGATGCCTTTATTTCTTTATTATATACGTAGGAAAAGCTTGACAGAACGGAAAATGAGTGATATTCTACTTAAAGTAAATCCCCAGTATTTTGCTAGGGATTGGAAAAGAAGGTGAAAATATTGAAACTGTCGACAAAAGGAAAGTATGGTCTGCGAGCCATTATCGATTTGGCGAGATTTAGCGAGAAAGAACCGGTATCCATCGGCTGCATAGCCACGAGACAAAAATTGTCTGAGCGATATCTGGAACAACTTTTTGCATTACTGAAAAAAGCAGGGCTTGTAAAAAGTATCCGGGGAGCGTCCGGAGGATATGTGCTTGCCCGTGATGCGTCAGAAATATCGGTAGGTGATGTACTGCGTGCCCTGGAAGGCAATCTGGAACCAGTAAGATGCGCAGCATTTTATTCAGAAGAAGGGTGTATGGCTTCAGATGAATGCGTCACAAAGTATGTATGGCAGAAAATCAACGACAGTATTAATAAAACCGTAAATGAAATCAAGCTGGATGAGCTTGTAAAAGAAAGCAAAGAACTGAATCCGGAGGGTGTTATCCACGGAGAATGCAGTCAACAATAGAGAAAGAAGGGTAATGTAAGATGTCTAAATTAATTTATCTTGATAATGCGGCAACAACAAAGACAGCTCCAGAGGTTGTAGAGGCTATGCTTCCTTATTTTACAGAATACTATGGAAATCCTTCCAGCGTATATAGCTTTGCAGCACAGAATAAAGAAGTGATCACACAGCAGAGAGAAATCATTGCAAATGCGCTCGGTGCCAAAACAGAAGAAATTTACTTTACAGCAGGTGGCTCAGAGTCTGATAACTGGGCATTGAAAGCAACTGCAGAGGCTTATGGAAATAAAGGAAAACACATCATCACAACAAAGATTGAACACCATGCAATTCTTCATAGTGCCGAGTATCTTGAAAAGAGAGGATACGAAGTAACTTATCTGGATGTAGATGAATATGGTGTAGTGAAATTAGATGACCTGAAAGCAGCAATACGTCCGGACACAATCCTGATTTCTGTGATGTTTGCAAATAACGAGATTGGTACGATCCAGCCAATCAAAGAGATTGGTGAGATTGCTCATGAGCATGGTATACTATTCCACACAGATGCAGTACAGGCATTTGGACAGGTTCCAATCAATGTTGACGAATGTCATATTGATATGTTGAGTGCCAGTGGTCACAAATTAAACGGACCTAAGGGAATTGGATTTCTTTACATCCGTAAAGGGGTTAAGCTCCGCTCATTCGTTCATGGCGGAGCTCAGGAGAGAAAACGTCGTGCCGGAACAGAAAATGTACCGGGAATCGTGGGAATCGGAACAGCAACTGAGCGTGCGATCCGCACGATGCAAGAACGTACAAAGAAAGAAACAGAAGTACGTGATTATCTGATTAAACGTGTTTTGGATGAGATACCGTATACAAGACTGAACGGACATCCGACAAAGAGACTTCCGAACAACGCAAACTTCAGCTTCCAGTTCATCGAAGGAGAGTCACTTCTGATCAGATTGGATATGAAAGGAATCTGTGGTTCCAGCGGATCTGCATGTACATCAGGATCTTTAGATCCGTCCCATGTACTTCTGGCAATCGGACTGCCTCACGAGATCGCACACGGATCACTCAGACTGACTTTGAATGAGGAAATCACAAAAGAAGATATCGACTACGTTGTAGACAGTCTGAAAGAAATCGTGGCTTATATCCGTCAGATGTCACCACTTTATGAGGACTTCTTAAAAAAACAAAAATAGATAATAAATCACAAACGTCAGGAGGAAATATAAATGTATTCAGCAAAAGTAATGGATCACTTTGAACATCCAAGAAATGTAGGAGAGATTGAGGATGCCAGCGGAGTAGGAACTGTTGGAAATGCAAAATGTGGAGATATTATGAGAATTTATCTGGACATCGACGAGAACCAGATCATTAAAGATGTAAAATTCAAGACATTTGGATGCGGAGCTGCAGTTGCAACAAGCAGTATGGCAACTGAGATGGTAAAAGGAAAGACGGTTCAGGAAGCGATGGAGGTTACGAATAAAGCGGTTATGGAAGCACTTGACGGACTTCCGCCGGTAAAGGTACACTGTTCCCTTCTTGCAGAGGAAGCAATCCATGCAGCACTGTGGGACTATGCACAGAAGAACGGTATTACAATTGAAGGACTCCAGAAACCGAAATCAGATATTCACGAAGGTGAAGAGGATGAGGCAGAAGAGTATTAAATCGCAAAGGTAGATGTGATGGAGAAGAAAAAAGTAGTAGTAGGAATGTCCGGTGGTGTGGATTCATCGGTGGCTGCCTGGCTTTTAAAGGAGCAGGGATATGATGTGATCGGTGTGACCATGCAGATCTGGCAGGATGAAGATGAATTCAAGCAGCAGGAAGAAGGCGGATGCTGTGGACTTTCTGCTGTGGAAGATGCAAGACGGGTAGCTGCCCGTCTGGGCATTCCTTATTATGTTATGAATTTTAAAACTGAATTTAAAAAATATGTCATCGATTATTTTATCGATGACTATTTGCATGGAAGGACACCGAATCCATGTATTGCCTGTAACCGTTATGTAAAATGGGAGTCTCTGCTTACAAGAGCGATGGAGATTGGCGCAGACTATATTGCGACCGGTCATTATGCACAGGTAGAACGGCTTCCTAGTGGAAGGTATTCTATTAAGACTTCCGTGACGAGCATGAAGGATCAGACTTATGCGCTATATAATCTGACACAGGATCAGCTTAGTAAAACACTGATGCCAGTCGGAAAGTACAGCAAAGACGAAGTACGTAAGATGGCTGAGAATATCGGACTTCTGGTTGCTCATAAACCAGACAGTCAGGATATATGTTTTGTTCCGGATGGAGACTATGCCACATATATAGAAGAAAACACTGCGGCAGGTTCAATCCGACCGGGGAACTTCGTGACTTCCGATGGAACGATTGTAGGACAGCATAAAGGAATCATACATTATACAGTGGGGCAGAGAAAGGGCCTTGGATTATCTCTGGGACATCCGGCATTTGTACTGGAGATCCGTCCAGAGACAAATGAAGTAGTTGTGGGAACCAATGAAGAATCCATGTCCAGATATGTACGTGCTAATCATGTGAATTTCATGTCGGTTGCTGACATTGATGGGAAGAAGCGTGCGTGGGGAAAGATCCGCTATAATCATAAAGGTGCATGGTGTACAGTCGAACGTACAGGAGAAGACGAAATTTTATGTACATTCGATGAACCGGTACGTGCGATCACACCGGGACAGGCACTGGTGCTTTATGATGGAGAATATGTTCTTGGAGGAGGAACGATTCTATGAAAACAGATGCACATATGCACAGCAGCTTTTCTTATGATGCAGAGGTCTGTCCAAAGAAAATGATAGAAGCTTCCATCCAGAAGGGTTTAAAAGCCATCTGCTTTACAGATCATTATGACAAAGATGACGATCAGTGGGGCGAGGGAGAGCAGATTTTTGATGTAGATGAATATTTTACAACTATGACAAGGCTAAGGGAACAATATCGGGATCAGATAGAGGTCCGGATAGGGGTTGAACTTGGTCTCGGACCGCATCTTGCAGAATATTACAGCAGGTTCGTTCCAAAGTATCCATTTGATATGGTGATTGGATCGGTCCACTCGGTTCACGGCGTAGACCCGGCGTCCGAAAAGCTGTTTGAAGGAAAGACTGATGCGCAAGTATACAGGATGACCTTTGAGGAGAGTCTGGAGGATATCAGACATTTTCATGATTTTGATGTTATGGGACATCTGGATTATGTGGTAAGATATGGTAAGAACAAAGAAAAAGAATATTCGTATAAGATGTTTGCAGATGAGATAGACGCTCTTTTAAGAGAACTGATCGAACATGGCAAAGGACTTGAGCTTAATATGGCAGGACTCAAATATGGACTGCCCTTCGCACATCCGCATCCGGATATTCTGAAGCGTTACAGAGAGCTTGGAGGCGAAATTGTTACAGTTGGTGCAGATGGGCATCGGCCAGAGCATATTGCATGGGAATTTGACAAGGCGTGTGATATTTTAAAAGGGTGTAATTTTAAATATTATACAGAATTTAAGGAAAGAAAGCCGATTTTTTTGACACTTCGATAGAATTCGAAAAGAGACTTGAATTTTTGTACTTTATTTAGTACAATGAAAGAGGTTGATGAATCTTTAACAAACTTTTGTTGAAGAGATCAGCATAAAATGCAAAGAACTAAATTTAAAACTTTAGGAGGAATTAATCATGGCAGTAAAAGTAGCGATTAATGGTTTTGGACGTATTGGACGTTTAGCTTTCAGACAGATGTTTGGAGCAGAGGGATATGAGGTAGTTGCAATCAACGACCTGACATCTCCTAAGATGCTTGCACACCTGTTAAAGTATGATTCTTCTCAGGGAAGATATGCTTTAGCTGATAAGGTAGAGGCTACAGAGGATTCTATCATTGTTGACGGAAAAGAGATCAAAATCTACGCAAAAGCTAATGCTGAGGAACTTCCATGGGGAGAAATCGGTGTAGACGTTGTTCTGGAGTGTACAGGATTCTATACATCTAAAGAAAAATCCATGGCACATATCAAAGCAGGAGCTAGAAAAGTTGTTATTTCCGCACCAGCTGGAAAAGACCTGCCAACAATCGTATATAATGTAAACCACAATGAGTTAAAACCAGAGGATACAGTTATTTCTGCAGCTTCTTGTACAACAAACTGTCTTGCACCTATGGCTAAGGCACTGAATGATTTTGCACCAATCAAATCTGGTATCATGAGCACAATCCATGCTTACACAGGAGATCAGATGACTCTTGATGGACCACAGAGAAAAGGTGATTTAAGAAGATCTCGTGCAGCAGCAGTTAATATCGTACCAAACAGCACAGGTGCTGCAAAAGCAATCGGTCTTGTTATTCCAGAGCTGAATGGAAAACTCATCGGTTCTGCACAGCGTGTACCAACACCTACAGGATCAACAACAATCCTGACAGCAGTTGTAGAGGGTAACGTAACAGTAGAGCAGATCAATGAGGCTATGAAAGTAGCTTCTAATGAGTCATTCGGATACAACACAGATGAGATCGTATCCAGTGATATCGTTGGAATGAGATATGGTTCACTGTTCGATGCAACACAGACAATGGTTATGCCACTTGACAACGGAACAACACAGGTTCAGGTTGTTTCCTGGTATGACAACGAGAATTCTTACACAAGCCAGATGGTAAGAACAATCAAATACTTCTCAGAGCTTGCATAAGATTTCGAGTATTTCATAAAGACTCACAAAGGGTCCGGTCTAATATGGACCGGATCCTTTTTAAGTAATAGAAATATAATTTTATTGCTTAAAAAGCATTTGGCAGAACAAGCCAGAGTATATTCATTTTGAGAATGGAGAGAATGTTATGTTAAATAAAAAATCAGTAGATGATATCAATGTAAAAGGGAAAAAGGTTCTTGTAAGATGCGATTTTAACGTACCACTTATTGATGGAAAAATCACAGACGAGAACCGTCTTGTTGCAGCACTTCCTACAATTAAAAAGCTGATTGCTGACGGAGGAAAGATCATCCTTTGCTCACACCTTGGAAAACCTAAGGGACAGCCAGTACCGGAGTTATCTCTTGCACCAGTTGCAGTACGACTCTCAGAGCTTCTTGGACAGGAAGTAAAATTTGCAGCAGATCCTGAGGTTGTAGGAGCTAACGCAAAAGCAGCAGTAGCCAATATGAAAGACGGAGATGTCATCTTACTTGAGAATACACGTTACAGAGCAGAAGAGACAAAGAATGAAGATGCTTTCAGCAAAGACCTTGCTTCTCTTTGCGAAGTATTTGTAAATGATGCATTTGGCACAGCACACCGTGCGCACTGCTCTAATGTAGGTGTTACAAAATATGTGGACACAGCAGTTGTAGGATATTTAATGCAGAAAGAGATTGATTTTCTCGGAAATACAGTAAACAATCCAAAGAGACCGTTTGTAGCAATTCTCGGTGGAGCAAAGGTATCCAGCAAGATTTCTGTAATTGAGAACTTGATCGATAAAGTTGACACACTGATCATTGGTGGTGGTATGTCTTACACATTCAGTAAAGCTCAGGGCGGTACAGTTGGAAATTCACTTCTTGAGGCTGACTACTGCCAGTATGCACTTGACATGTTAAAGAAAGCACAGGAGAAAGGTGTAAAACTTCTTCTTCCTGTAGATACAGTCATTGCAGATGATTTCTCCAATGGAGCAAATAAAAAAGTTGTAAAAAGCGGTGAGATTCCGGACGGATGGCAGGGACTTGATATTGGACCTGAGACAGAGAAAATTTTCTGTGACGCAGTAAAAGATGCTAAGACAGTTGTATGGAACGGACCAATGGGCTGCTTCGAGATGCCGAACTTCGCACATGGAACAGAGGCAGTTGCAAAAGCACTTGCTGATACAGATGCAGTTACAATCATCGGTGGTGGAGATTCCGCAGCAGCAGTGAACCAGCTTGGATATGGCGACAAGATGACACACATTTCCACAGGTGGCGGAGCTTCTCTGGAATTTCTGGAAGGAAAAGAATTACCGGGTGTTGCAGCTGCTAACGATAAATAAGTGACGAAAACCAAGTATACACTCGTATCCAATGTTTTTCTTTGATTAATTCAGAAAAATGCTGAACAATAAATTTCAAATTAGGAGATAAAATCATGGCAAGAAGAAAAATTGTTGCAGGTAACTGGAAGATGAATAAAACTCCAAGCGAGGCAGTTGCTCTTGTAAATGAGTTAAAACCTTTAGTTGCAAATGACGAAGTAGATGTAGTGTTCTGTGTACCGGCAATTGATATTATTCCAGTTGCTGAGGCAGTAAAAGGGACCAACATTCAGGTTGGCGCTGAGAATATGTATTTTGAAGAGAGCGGGGCTTACACAGGCGAGATTTCACCAGCTATGTTAGTAGATGCAGGTGTCAAATATGTTGTTCTTGGACATTCTGAGAGAAGAGAGTATTTTGGTGAAACAAATGCTGATGTCAATAAGAAAATCCTGAAAGCATTTGAGCATGGTATTACACCAATTATGTGCTGTGGTGAGACACTGGAGCAGAGAGAGCAGGGTGTGACAATGGATTTCATCCGCCAGCAGGTGAAAGTCGGATTTCAGAATGTGACAGCAGATCAGGCAAAAACAGCAGTTATCGCTTACGAGCCAATCTGGGCAATTGGAACAGGTAAGACAGCAACAACCGAGCAGGCTGAAGAAGTATGCGCAGGTATTCGTGCATGTATCGCTGAAATCTATGATGAGGCAACAGCAGAAGCTATCCGTATTCAGTATGGCGGATCTGTAAATGCTGGAAATGCAGCAGAATTGTTCGCACAGGCTGATATCGATGGAGGACTTGTAGGTGGAGCATCTCTGAAAGCAGATTTCGGGAAAATTGTAAATTACAAGTAAGATTTTGAATCGCAGGGGGCGGCAGACACTTCCTGCGATTTTTACCCTGACTCGTCAAAGAGTCTTAAAGTATGATCAGTTTACGAAAATAAACAGCGCTAGAGGATAGTATTATGATATATAAAGAAATACCAATTCAAGTGGAAGGTTCTGATAAGACGAGCCGAGCACAGTTTTATATACTGGATACACTTCCGGACGAGATGAAGATCCAGAAACGGCCGATCATTCTGATTTGTCCGGGCGGAGGATACCACAAGGTCAGTTACCGGGAAGGAGAACCTCTTGCCATGCATTTTTTGAGTCTGGGCTATCATGCATGTGTGTTACAGTATTCTGTGTCACAGGAGGCATTTTATCCGACACAGCTTTTGGAAGTGACAGAGAGTGTCAGACAGATTCATGAACATGCAAAAGAATGGTATATTGACACAAAGAAAATTGTACTGGCGGGAGCTTCAGCAGGAGGACATCTGGCGGCTAATTACTGTGCATTTTGGAAACGCGAGTTTTTGGTGGAGAAAAGTGGTATGCAAAGAGAGATGTTAAAGCCAAGAGGCCTGATCCTCTGTTATCCGGTTATCACATCGGATCCGAAATATGCGCATACGCCAAGCTTCCAGAATCTTCTTGGAGATACAGTAGAGGAAGAGGCTTGGAACTTATCTTTGGATCATCAGATTACAGATTCCATGCCGCCTTGTTTTATCTGGCATACAGCAACAGATCAGACAGTACCGCTGCCGAATTCTCTGCTGCTTGCCATGGCATTATGGAAAGCAGGCATTTCGGTGGAGCTGCATGTGTATCCGGAAGGGATTCATGGACTCAGCCTTGCCAATGAACTGGTAGAATGTCTGGATGGCAGGGGTGTACAGGAGGAATGTACAAGCTGGATTTCACTTGTTGATACATGGCTTGACAGACTTATGAAGAAAGAAGGAGAAGAATAATGAGCAAGAGACCAACAGTTCTTATGATTTTAGATGGTTACGGTTTAAATAATAATCAGAAAGGAAATGCTGTAGCTGAAGCAAAGACTCCGGTTGTGGATAAGTTAATGGCAGAGTATCCATTTGTAAAAGGATATGCAAGCGGACTAGCTGTCGGACTTCCGGATGGACAGATGGGAAACTCTGAAGTCGGACATCTGAATATGGGGGCCGGACGTATTGTGTACCAGGAATTGACAAAAATCACAAAATCTATTCAGGATGGAGATTTCTTTGAGAACAAAGCACTGCTTGCTGCGTGTGAAAATGTAAAGAAAAATGATTCTGCACTTCATTTGATGGGACTTGTATCAGATGGAGGAGTACACAGCCATATTGAGCACATTTTCGGACTTCTTGAGTTGGCAAAAAGACAGGGACTTAAGAAAGTTTATGTACACTGCTTCCTGGATGGACGTGATACACCACCGGCATCAGGAAAAGAGTATGTAGAGCAGTTAGAAGCTAAGATGAAAGAAATAGGTGTTGGTGAAGTAGCGTCTGTTATGGGACGGTATTATGCGATGGATCGTGATAATCGCTGGAATCGTGTAGAAAAGGCATACCGTGCAATTGCATACGGAGAAGGCGAAAAGGCAACAAGCGGACCAGCCGGAATCCAGGCATCTTATGATAAAGATACAACAGATGAGTTTGTTCTGCCAACAGTTGTTGAAAAAGATGGAGCTGCGCTTGCAACAGTCAAAGAAAATGATTCCATCATCTTCTTTAATTTCCGTCCAGACCGTGCGAGAGAAATTACAAGAACATTTTGCGATGATAAATTTGAAAGCTTTGACAGAGGCGTTAGAATTAAGACAACATTCGTATGCTTTACAGAGTACGATGTGACAATTGAAAATAAACTTGTGGCATTTGGAAAAGAAAAGATTACCAATACATTTGGTGAATTCCTTGCAAAGAATGGACTTAAACAGGCACGTATCGCCGAGACAGAGAAATATGCACATGTGACATTCTTCTTTAACGGTGGAGTTGAGGAGCCGAATGAGGGTGAGGATAGAATCCTTGTGAAATCTCCGAAGGTGGCAACTTATGATCTGAAACCGGAAATGAGTGCTTATGAAGTATGTGACAAATTAGTTGAAGCAATTGAATCTGATAAATATGATGTGATTATCATCAACTTTGCAAACCCGGATATGGTCGGACATACTGGCGTAGAAGGAGCGGCAATCAAGGCTATTGAGGCGGTTGATGAGTGTGTAGGAAAAACAGTTGAAGCAATTAAGAAGGTAGATGGACAGATGTTTATCTGTGCAGACCATGGAAATGCAGAACAGTTGATCGACTATGAGTCAGGCGAACCATTCACTGCTCATACAACAAATCCGGTTCCATTTATTCTTGTAAATGCAGATCCTGCATATAAATTAAGAGAAGGCGGATGCCTTGCAGATATTGCTCCGACATTGATTGAATTAATGGGAATGAAACAGCCGGCAGAGATGACCGGAAAGAGCCTTTTAGTGAAATAGTCGGTGAAAAATTGTAAGGGGCAGAACATGAATCGAGATCAAATTAAATTTCTTGCAATCATTACCATGACATGCAACCATATTGCAAATATATTTCTGACACCGGGAACGTTACTATTTGAGGTTATGATCGACATTGGGTATTTTACTGCAATTACGATGTGTTATTTTCTGGTGGAAGGTTACGGTTATACACATGATAAGAAAAAATATGGGGAGCGGCTGCTGCTGTTCGGTGTGATATCATTCATACCATTTTGTCTGGCATTTGGCATGGTTCAGATGAATATGCTGTGTACCTTATTTTTGTGTTTCCTGATTCTTAAGGTTATGGAAATGTCCACTTTAAAATGGGAAAAATGGATTGTAATATTAATTTTAATCTTTGTATCCCTGTATTCAGACTGGGCATTACTGGCTCCTGTTTTTACAATTTTATTTGCAAAAAGTAAAGGAAATCGAATAAAAACAGCAATATCATTTGGAATAGGAGCATGTTTATTTGCAGGATTTAATTATTTGTCAAATTTAGAGAGTATGAATACGGGCAGTGCGCTGATTCATGCATTGTGTTCAGGTATCGGACCGGTTGTGGCAGGAATCATCATTTTATTCTGCTATAATGGAAAGAAATCTAATCATGCAGGGAAAGCGTCAAAATGGTTCTTTTACATATACTATCCGGCGCATCTTCTTTTCTTGTGGGCAGTACATCAGCTTTGCATGTTGTAGAGAAGTATAAATAACAGGAGTACAGGAATATGAGAAAAAAATATAAGATATTTTTATTTGATCTGGACGGAACTATCACAGATTCTGCTCTTGGAATCACCAATTCAGTCATGTATGCATTGAAAAAGTTCGGCATCGAAGAGACAGACCGGACAAAATTATATAAATTTATCGGTCCGCCGCTTACAGAATCCTTTGAAAAATTTTACGGTTTTACAAAAGAGCAGAGTCTGGATGGAGTAAAGTATTACCGGGAATATTATCATGATAAAGGCATCTATGAGAATCGTGTTTATGATGGATTAGAAGAAGTTTTAAAGAAGATAAATGAAGTCGGAAAGCAGGCAATTGTTGCAACATCAAAACCAGAGAAATATGCAAAGATTATTATGGATCATTTTCATCTGACTCAATACTTTGCATGCGTTGCAGGTATGGAGATGGACGGTGGAAGAGGAACAAAAGCTCAGGTCATTACCTATGCTCTTGAGAAAAATGATATTACAGACAAGTCTAAAGTACTTATGATCGGTGACCGCGAACACGATGTCATCGGCGCCCATGAAAATGGACTTGACTGTCTCGGCATTCTCTACGGATTTGGAAGCCGCAAAGAATTTGAAGAAGCCGGAGCGGATTACATTCGTGAAAATGTAGAAGACATTTTACAATTCGTATAAAAATTTATTCGCCAATATTAATCCAGAGAAAATTATTATTTGTCAAAGGCACGCTCGCGCTACCTTCCGCTGGTAGCGGTACATAAGGCGCTAAAAAACACCGCCTAAGTACCGACCGCTCCAGAGTACCTTTCTCCAAATAATAATTTTCCTGGATTTTCTATATTTTGAACAAAATTATAAGGTGATTTTCGCTTTTCGAAGGAATTATAAAGTGTAGTGATATTAGTGAATAAAAAGAATCCGGCAAGGTGATGTTATCTGACGGTAGAGTGATTTCTGATACATCTGCGAGTATAGTCTCATATATTTTACATTGTCTGAGTCCATACGGACGAGTTTGTAAAATATATGAGAAATAAACGACGCAGCAGATGTCAGAAATCATTCGTGTCAGGAACACATCTAGCTGGATTCTTTTTTATGTATCACTACAAATTATAAATTACGCCTCTAAGTTCTTGTTTGCTGTGGAAAGCATCAGTTTAATTCGATTCAACTGATTTACTTCACTTGCGCCCGGATCAAAGTCAATCGCTACGATATTTGACTGTGGGTAGCGTCTTCGTAACTCTTTAATAACACCCTTGCCCACTACATGGTTTGGCAGGCAGGCAAATGGCTGCGTACACACGATATTTGGTGCACCGCTGTGGATCAGCTCTAACATTTCGCCGGTCAGGAACCAGCCTTCACCAGTCTGATTTCCAAGAGATACAATGTCAGAAGCCATCTTTCCGAGATCACGGATATCTGCCGGAGGGTTAAAATGTTTGCTCTTCTTAAATGCTTCGGTAGCCGGAGCGCGGAACCAGTCTATGACCTTGATGCCCCAGTTTGCAATAGTTGCTTTTGATTTTGCAAATCCAAGCTTTTCTACTTTGAAGTTCTGATTGTAGAAGCAGTACTGCAGGAAGTCCAGAAGATCTGGGACAACAGCTTCAGCTCCTTCACTTTCCAGCAGATCAACCAGATGATTATTAGCTGCCGGAAGGAATTTGACAAGAATCTCACCGACAACGCCGACACGTGGTTTTTTAACATCTAAAAGTTCGATATTATTGTCAAAGTCTTCGATGATCTGACAGCATAACTTCTTGAATTTTCGTCTGGAAGGATAGCCGGAAGAGACAAACTCTTTACATACTTCCGCCCATTTTCTGTGCATTGCATTTACAGATCCCACAACAGCTTCGTATGGTCTTAAACGATACACACATTTCATAAAGATATCACCAAATACTACGCTGTAAATACCACGAAGTACGAGAGCGGGTGTGATCTTAAATCCAGGATTTTCTTCCAGCCCGCTTAAGTTGATGGAAATAACCGGAATATATTCGTAACCGGCTTTTTTTAGGGCACGGCGGATAAATCCGATATAATTGGAAGCACGGCAGCCACCACCGGTCTGGCTGATGATGACAGCAATCTTGTGTGTATCATATTTGCCGGAAAGGATGGCCTCCATGATCTGTCCGACAACCATAAGGGACGGGTAACATGCATCATTGTTAACGTATTTAAGCCCCACATCTACTGCCTGTTTGTTGTCATTTGGAAGGACTTCGATGTTGTATCCGGAAGCTTTAAATGCAGACTCCATCAGTTCGAAGTGGATCGGTGACATCTGTGGGCAGAGAATCGTGTAATTCTCGCGCATTTCCTTTGTGAAAGATACTTTTTCAATAGCTGCGGAATGAATCGTACGTTTGTCATTTCGCTGTTCTCTGACGCGGATAGCAGCCAGAAGAGAGCGGACACGGATCCTTGCAGCACCTAAGTTGTTGACTTCATCAATCTTCAGAGATGTATAGATCTTATCTGAATGATTTAAAATATCCGCAACCTGATCGGTTGTGACTGCATCCAGTCCGCAACCGAAAGAGTTGAGCTGAATCAGATCCAGATTGTCTTTTGTTTTTACATAGTTTGCCGCTGCATACAGACGGGAATGGTACATCCACTGATCCATCACGTTGAGTGGGTGCTCAGCTGGATTTAAGTGGGAGATGGAATCTTCAGTCAGCACAGCAATATTATAAGAATTAATCAGTTCTGGAATGCCATGGTTAACCTCCGGGTCAATGTGATATGGACGTCCTGCCAGTACAATACCTCTGTTTCCGGTCTCATCCAGGAATTTGATAACTTCCTCCCCTTTTCGACGCATATCTTCACGGCATGCTGCAAGTTCTTCCCATGCTGCATGGACGGCAGACTGAATTTCATGATCGGAAATATCAAATTTCTTTCCAAGTTCTTCCACCAGGCGATAGGAGATCGTATCCTCGCTGGCAAAAGAGAGGAATGGGTGCATAAAATCAACTTCTCCATTTACAATGGCATCAATGTTATTCTTGATATTTTCGGGATAAGAAGTAACAATCGGGCAGTTGTAATGGTTGTCAGAGTCTGCAAATTCATTGCGCTCGTAAGGAATGCTTGGGTAGAAAATGTGTTTCACACCTTCGTTGATCAGCCATTGTACATGTCCGTGAGCCAGTTTTGCCGGGTAGCATTCAGATTCACTTGGAATGGACTCAATACCGAGTTCATAAATGCTTCTTGTAGAAGCAGGAGAGAGTTTGACAGAGAATCCAAGCTGATTGAAAAATGTGAACCAGAACGGATAGTTTTCGTATATATTTAATACACGGGGGATTCCGATTACACCGCGTTTTGCAGATCCTTCCGGCAATGGTTCATAATCAAAATAACGTTTTAATTTGTATTCAAATAAATTTGGCAGCTTATTCTCGGATTTTGCTTTTCCGAGTCCGCGTTCGCATCGATTTCCGGTAATGAACTTACGTCCGCCGCTGAAATGATTGATCGTCAGACGACAGTTATTTGTACATCCTTTACATTTTGTCATAGTTGTAGAATATTCCATGGCCTCAATGTCCTCAATAGAGAGCATAGTCGTGCCTTCGCATTCTACATAACGTTCACGTGCAATGAGAGCTGCACCAAATGCGCCCATAATTCCGGCAATATCCGGACGGATCGCCTCACATCCTGCGATTTTCTCAAAACTTCGAAGGACAGCATTGTTGTAGAATGTTCCACCTTGAACTACGATATGTTTTCCAAGTTCCGATGCATCAGAAACTTTGATGACCTTGAATAACGCATTCTTAATAACAGAATATGCAAGTCCTGCGGAGATATCAGCAACCTCAGCACCTTCTTTTTGTGCCTGTTTAACCTTGGAGTTCATAAATACAGTACAACGTGTTCCAAGGTCGATTGGATTTCTTGCAAATAAAGCTTCGTGGGCAAAATCTTCAACAGAATAATTCAGTGATTTTGCAAATGTCTCAATAAATGAACCACAGCCGGAGGAACAGGCCTCATTGAGCTGTACACTGTCAACGGTCTGATTCTTGATTTTGATACACTTCATATCCTGACCGCCGATGTCCAGAATACAGTCAACATCCGGCTCAAAGAAAGAAGCAGCATAGTAATGAGAGACAGTTTCTACTTCACCTTCGTCAAGGAGAAGGGCTGCTTTGATCAGAGCTTCTCCATATCCGGTAGAGCAGGAGTGTACAATCTGTACATCCTCTGGTAATTTGCTGTAAATATCTTTGATCGCAGTAATTGTTGTACCAAGCGGATCTCCATCATTGTTGTGATAGAAGGAATATAAAAGTGTTCCGTCTTCGCCGACAAGAGCTGCCTTTGTAGTGGTAGATCCGGCATCGATACCAAGGAAAGCCTTTCCTTTATAGGTAGCCAGATCTCTGATGGGAACCTGATCCTTGTCGTGCCGCTTTTTAAACTCTTGAAAGTCAGCTTCACTTGCAAACAAAGGTTCCATACGGTCAACTTCAAATTCCATCTTAATCTTGCCTTCCAGGCGCTTTTGCATCTCCTGGATTGGTACGTCCAGATCCTTTTTTGAGTTCAGGGCAGAACCAATGGCTGCAAACAGATGGGAATGATTCGGGGCAATGATATGCTCATCATCCAGATTCAATGTACGGATAAATGCCTTACGCAGTTCAGAGAGAAAATGCAGAGGTCCGCCAAGGAATGCAACGTGTCCGCGAATAGGTTTACCGCATGCAAGACCACTGATAGTCTGGTTGACAACTGCCTGGAAAATGGAGGCAGCCAGATCTTCTCTTGCAGCACCGTCATTGATGAGTGGCTGGATATCTGTCTTTGCAAATACACCACATCTTGCAGCAATCGTGTAAAGTGCTTTGTAATTCTTTGCGTATTCGTTAAGACCGGAAGCGTCTGTCTGAAGAAGAGATGCCATCTGGTCAATAAAAGAACCTGTACCACCGGCACAGACACCATTCATACGTTGTTCAATATTCCCGCCTTCAAAATAAATGATTTTAGCATCTTCACCGCCGAGCTCAATAGCTACATCGGTCTGAGGAGCGTAGTCCTGAAGAGCCGTGGATACGGCTATGACTTCCTGAACGAAAGGTACCCCCAGATGCTTGGCAAGTGTCAGTCCGCCAGATCCGGTGATGACCGGAGAGACGTGAATGGCACCAAGTTTATGAATGGCACGACCAAGAAGATCAGATAAAGTCTCCTGGATATTGGCAAAATGTCTTTCATAATCGGAGAACAGTACTTCATTGTCCTGATCTAATACAGCAATCTTAACTGTAGTAGAACCGATGTCAATACCGAGAGTGTAAATGTCGTTTTGAACCATAATTTATGTACTCCTTATTCAATGTTTATGTTAAAAAAGATATGATTAAAATTCATTTGGCAGATATCTCTTCCTATTATAATGTAATCTGCCAATATAACTAAAATATTATACGACAGTTTGCGCCAAATTACAATTAAGAAATCGTGTTCTTAACATAAAAGAAACATAAAAGAAATATGAAATGTGAATAAAAAATTGTAAAAAATGTAAAATTACAGAAAGCTGGGGAGCGTATGATTGACAAAATAATAGCAAGACGATAGAATGGCTATGTGTGAAAATAATTTTAACAGGAGTTAGGACAATATGAATTGGATGGACAAACTGGAACGAAAGATCGGAAGATATGCAGTTCCGAATCTGATGTTGTACATTATCATCATGTATGGAGCCGGATATGTGCTCTACTTGATAAATCCGGCATTTTATGCACAGTATCTCTGCCTGAATGCACAGGCAATTCTGCACGGACAGGTCTGGAGGATCATTACATTTATCATTCAGCCTCCGTCATACAGTCTGATCTGGATGCTGGTGGCATTATCTCTTTATTATTTTATCGGGAAAGAACTGGAACGGGCATGGGGGACTTTCCGTTTTAACCTCTACTTCTTTGCCGGAGTTCTGTTTCATGTGATCGCTGCCATTTTGGTCTATGTACTGACAGGGCTTGTATTGCCGCTTGGAACAGGATATCTGAACATGTCGTTATTCCTTGTATACGCAGCTATGAATCCGAATGCACAGTTCATGCTATATTTCATCATTCCGGTGAAAGCCAAATGGCTGGCGTGGCTGGACGGAGCGTATTTTATCTGGGCAGTTATCCAGGCATTTCTCCCGGCGTATGGAGGAAGTGCCTATGGAATATACTATAAAGCAAATGCACTGGCGGCAGTTGTCTCAATCTTGAATTTCCTGATATTTTTCCTGAATTCAAGAAATGTAAGACCATACCGTCCTTCACAGGTGAAGCGCAAAAATGATTTTCACAGACAGGTTCATAAGGCACGCCCGGTCAATTACTATAAAGACGGTGCAAGACATAGATGCGCAGTCTGCGGAAGAACCGAACTGGATGACCCAAAACTGGAGTTTAGATATTGTTCCAAGTGCAATGGAAATTATGAATATTGCCAGGAGCATTTATTTACTCATAAACATGTAATTTAGAAATTGAACAACAAAAGGAGAACAGGAATGAAGAAAACAAAGATTGTCTGCACAATGGGACCGAATTCAAACGATGAGAATATCATGAGACGGCTTGTAAAAGAAGGCATGGATATCGCAAGATTTAACTTTTCACATGGCTCACATGAAGAACAAAAAGGCCGTATGGACATGTTGAAGAAGATTCGCGAAGAAGAGAAGAAACCAGTGGCAATCCTTCTGGATACAAAGGGACCGGAAATCCGTACAGGTGTTTTGAAAGACGGAAAGAAGGTATTGTTAAAAGAAGGCGAGACAATCACTCTGACGAATGAAGAAATCGAAGGAGATGAAACAAAAGTTTCTCTGACATACAAAGGTCTGGTCGATGATGTGCAGATCGGGAACATGATTCTGATCGATGATGGTCTGATCGGACTTAAAGTAAAAGAAAAGACGGAGACAGATATTATCTGTACAATCGTTAATGGTGGTGAACTTGGCGAGAGAAAGGGAGTCAATGTCCCGAATGTTCCAGTCAGACTTCCGGCAATTACAGAAAAGGATAAAGAAGACCTGAAATTCGGTGTTGAGCAGAAAATTGACTTTATTGCAGCATCATTTGTAAGAAATGCTGAGTGTATTTTGGAAATCCGTTCTTACTTAAATAAATGCGGAGCACCATATATTCCAATCATTGCAAAGATTGAGAATTCGGAGGGAATTGATAATATTGATGAGATTATCCGCTGTGCAGACGGTATCATGGTTGCCAGAGGAGATCTCGGTGTAGAAATCCCGGCAGAAGAAGTTCCATATCTCCAGAAATTGATCATTCAGAAATGTAATGATAATTACAAGCCGGTCATTACAGCAACTCAGATGCTGGATTCTATGATCCGTAATCCACGTCCGACAAGAGCAGAGGTTGGAGATGTGGCAAACGCAGTTTACGACGGAACAGACGCTGTCATGCTTTCAGGTGAGACTGCACAGGGAAAATATCCGGTTGAAGCACTGAAGATGATGGTACACATTGTAGAAAGTACGGAGCAGCATCTGGATTATAAGGAGATGCTGGAAAAAGCAGGTGCGCACAGAATGAGAAATGCTTCCAGTGCTCTGGCATATGCAACTGTAACAACTGCAAGAAATCTGAAAGCAGCGTGTATTATTACACCAACTGTATCAGGAGCAACTGCAAGAGTTGTATCCAAATTTAAACCGAAGACAGAGATTATCGGTATATCACCAAACGAAGAAACACTTCGCAGAATGCAGATTTACTGGGGAGTACGTCCGTATTGCTCTATTAATGCAAATTCTACAGATGAAATCTGTAGCAGCGCGTTAGATCTTGTAAGAGCAAAACAGATTGCAGAGACTGGGGACACTGTAGTCCTGACAGCAGGAATCCCTTCCCCGAATATTTCCGGAAATGTTGCCGGAGTCAGCAATATTATGAAAATAGCAGTGATAGATTAAGAATTATTGAAAACGAACAACAGATGAGAGATTTCTTTCATCTGTTGTTCGTTTTTTGAATATATTTCTCATTTAAGTACTTGACTGATAGCAAGAAATATACTATAGTGTTCCGTGAGAGAACTACTACAAAAGGACAAAAATGAGAACAGGTGAAAAAATGGAAGATAAATCATATATCGAACGCCTGATGGAATTTGGGCTTACAAGGCAGGAAGCAGGAATTTACGGCTGCCTGATCAGTGAAGGAAAGACGACAGGCTATGAAGTTGCAAAGCAGCTTGGAATATCTAGATCCAATGCGTATAATTCGCTTGCAAGTATGACTGAAAAAGGCGCGGCTTATCTGGTGGAAGAAGGAACAACAAAAAAATATGTGTCTGTGCCATTGGACGAATTTTGCCGGAATAGAATCCGGAGGCTGGAAGAGTCCCAAAGATGGCTAAAGAAGCATATGCCATCTGAAAAAGATCATGTAGAAGGGTACATTACAATAGAAGGTTCTTCTAATATTTTGGATAAGATTCGTAATCTTCTGGCAAAAGCCGAAGAGAGAGTATACATTTCCTGTACAAGAAATTACCTGTTATTGTTCGTGGATGAGCTGGAAAGTCTGATCCGGGCTAAAAAGAAAGTCGTAATTGTGACAGATCAACCTGTGAATTTTAGAAATGCCAGAGTCTATATTGGAAACAATCGTGGAATGCAGATTGGTGTGATTACAGATTCCAGATATGTGCTGACCGGAGAGTATGGAGAAGGAAGCATTAATACATGCCTTTATTCCGGACAGAAAAATTTTGTAGAGTTATATAAAAGTGCTCTTAGTAATGAAATAAAACTTCTGGCAATACGAGAGGAGAACATGCAATGAAGAAAAAACCATTTGTAACAAAAGAACAACTGGATGAAATCATGAAAAAATATCCAACTCCATTTCATCTTTATGATGAGAAGGGAATCCGCAAGAATATGCAGGCACTAAAAGAAGCATTTGCATGGAATCCGGGGTATAAAGAGTATTTTGCAGTTAAAGCAACGCCGAATCCGTTTTTGATTGATATTTTGAGAGAGTATGGATGCGGATGTGACTGTTCTTCTTATACAGAACTTCTCCTTTCAGATGCAATGGGAGTAAAGGGAGAGGACATTATGTTTTCTTCCAATGACACACCGAGAGAAGAATATGAACTTGCACACAAGTTAGGAGCAATTATTAATCTGGATGATATTACGCATATCGATTTCCTTGAAGAGACAATTGGCGAGATTCCAGAAACGATCAGTTGCCGGTATAATCCGGGCGGACTGTTTAAGATTAGTAATGATATTATGGATAACCCGGGAGATGCCAAGTTTGGTATGACAACTGAGCAGCTTTTTGAAGCATTTAAGATTTTAAAAAGCAAAGGTGCGAAGGAATTTGGAATTCATGCCTTCCTTGCAAGTAATACTGTAACAAATGAATATTATCCGATGCTTGCAAAAGTATTATTTGAAGTGGCTGTAAAGCTTCAGAAAGAGGTAGGCATTCATATCAAATTTATTAATTTGTCAGGCGGTATCGGAATTCCGTATACACCAGATCAGGAGCCAAATGATATCCGTGCGATTGGAGAAGGTGTGCGGGAAGTTTATAATGAGGTTCTTGTGCCTGCAGGCATGGGAGATGTAGCTCTTTATACAGAACTTGGAAGATTTATGTTGGGACCTTATGGCTGTCTTGTAACAAAAGCAATTCATGAGAAACACACCCATAAGGAATATATTGGGGTAGATGCATGTGCAGTAAATTTGATGCGTCCGGCTATGTATGGTGCATATCATCATATTACAGTCATGGGAAAAGAAGATGCGCCGTGTGATCACAAATATGATGTAACAGGTTCCCTTTGTGAGAATAATGACAAATTTGCAATTGACCGTATGCTTCCGAAGATTGATATGGGAGATGTTCTTGTGATTCATGATACAGGAGCACATGGATTTTCTATGGGATACAATTATAATGGGAAATTAAAATCCGCAGAGGTGCTCTTAAAAGAAGATGGAAGCACACAGCTTATCCGAAGAGCTGAAACACCAGCAGATTATTTCGCAACCTTTGATTGTTTTGATATTGGAAAAAAATTAATAAAATAAATGTTGTATTTCACGCAGTTGTGTGTTACAATTAATCTCGGCTTGAAAAAGCTGGGATATGCGGATGTGGCGGAATGGCAGACGCATCAGACTCAAAATCTGACGTAGGTGACTATGTACGGGTTCAAGTCCCGTCATCCGCAGTTGATTTATGAAAGAGCATCGAAGACTTAAGGTTTTCGGTGCTTTTTTGCCCTTGCACATTTATTAGATATTCATTATAATAAAACCGATGTTTTTAGAGGAACAAAAGAAGAAAGAATGAAATGACGAAAGGAAGAAGATTATGGGATTTACAGTACAGGATATGCTTGATATGAAATTATTTCAGAAAGCGAATCTGCTCTGGGGCAAAGGTGGTATTGGCCAGGAAATCCGTGGTGTTACGATTATTGAATCTCCAGATATTGTTCGTTTTATCAGTGGTGGAGAGGTCCTTCTGACCGGATTGAATGCATTTCAGAATTGTTCCCCGGAAGAGTTCCGCAGTTATATCGCGGAGCTTGCAAAGAAAAAAGTAAGTGCACTTGTGATTAAGCAAGGAAGAACCGTAGACTTCATGGAGGAAAAGATGGCGGTCATACAGGAGTATGCTCAAAAGACAGAAATTCCTGTCATTGAGATTCCGTTTGAAATGCCATTTCGAGAAATTCTTAATACGATCATGGAGCATATTTTCAGTGAGGAAGTTATCAGACTTAAGTATTTTAAGACAACTCATGATAATTTTACGGCGCTGTCACTTTCTTTTCATTCCATGGAAAATGGAGTGCAGCGTATTGTAGACATTTTGTCAAAACTGATTGGAAACCCGGTGGCATTGTTTGATCAGAATCTGGAATGCCAGGCGACAACAGATACAAGAATCCGTGAATTTGAAATTCAGCCGGACGCAAAAGAGTATTCTTTGGACTTTTATTCAAATTATAAATACCGGAGACAGGAAATTACATTGGAGGAAAAACCGGAAGAAAAGATCGGGCAGTATCTTGTGCGATTGAATGTTATGTATAATGCGAGAATGTATCTGGTTGTTACTGAAACAGAACATCCGGTCAACGGTATGGATTTTATTGCAGTTGAGAATGCAGTAACAGCGTTGAAGCAGGAATTGTTCCGTCAAAGTTCACTGGCAGATCTTGAGAAAAAGTTCCAGAGTGATATTATGAACAATATTTTGAATGGAAAGGTTCACTCAATTCAGGAACTTCGAAGGGACAGTTCCCTGCTTGGGATTTCTATGGATGCGTTCTACCGTATTATTGCGTTCAATCTCGGATATGGCTCAAATCGGGTCGATCTGAATGACACGGTGAAATACACGAATATATTGAACAATGCGATCGCTATTGAATTTCCGAATGTGAAGATTCAGAATGATATGGACAGAGTCATTGTGATCCAGGAAGTAGATCCGGCGAGAAAACAGGAAGAATATCGTCACGAATTGAAAGAAATCGTCATGAAGATTCAGAAGCGTGTGGCAAGTGCGAAAAAAGATTTGAAAGTCCGTGCCGGAGTCGGACGAATGATAGAGGGGATTGAACATATTCCGAGCAGTTTTAAAGAGGCAACTGATTCATTGATGTTTATTGATATTCTTGGAGATGAAAATGAAGACAGTCAGTCCAAAATTATGATTTTCTCCGACATGGGAATTTTCAAACTGCTTTGTCAGCTCAGTGATGAGAAAGAAATGATGGAATATGTACCAGAATCTCTTCAAAAATTATATCATTACAAAAAACAGCAGCGTCAGGATCTGATCCTGACACTTAAGACTTATCTGGAACACAACCAGAATCTGACAAAGACAGCTCAGGACTTGTATATACATTATAAGACGGCGGCCTATCGTATTGAGCGGATTTCGCAGATCACAGGCATAGATTTTGATAACCCTAATGAAGTACTATCTGTCCGAATTGGCTTAGTTGTATGTAAAATGATGGAAAATTTAAAAAAATAGCAGTTTTTTGAGAAAGTAACAGAGATTTATCAGTTGTTGATAAATCTCTGTTACTTTTTTGTCCAATTATGCAGATGTGTATTGTTAAAAAAATATCTATAATAAGAGACATAGAAAAACAAAGATTCACAAGGGAGGAGGAATTCGGATGAAAGCAAATATAAATCGTGTGGTTTCCAGATTAGAAGACATTTATCAGTGTGGTAAAAAAGAAGATGGAACGTACACGAGAATGGCATTCTCCGAAGAAGATGTAAAAGGAAGAGAACTTTTTGCATCTTGGGCAAAGCGCCTTGGCATGACATGCCATGTGGACGAAGCTGGTAACCTGATTGCTCATATGGATGGGCAGGATAATGATCTTCCGGCAATTATGATGGGTTCACATCTTGACACAGTTCCGGACGGAGGTCGATACGATGGAGTGACTGGCTGCGTTGGAGGATTGGAAGTATGTGAAGTGTTAAAGGAACATGGAACAGTTCCGAAACACCCGATCGAGGTGATTGTGTTTACCGATGAAGAAGGATTCCGTTTTGGAAAAGGACTTCTGGGAAGCAGTTCACTTTGTGGACAGGACCCTGATGTCAGTGATGATGAGCTGGATATTTACGGTGAGCCACGAGGCGAAGTGATGAAATCATATGGAATCACAAGTGCAAATGTGATGAAAGCCAAAAGAGATCCAAAGACGGTACACAGTTTTATCGAACTTCATGTAGAACAGGGATCCAGACTTTATAAAGCACATACACCGGTCGGCGTTGTATCATCAATTGCAGGTGTGAACCGATATGATGTGACTGTAGCAGGCGAGGCAAATCATGCAGGAAGTACTGCGATGGCTGACAGAAAAGATGCACTCGTTGCTGCGGCTGGATTTATCAACAAGGTTCCGGAAATTGTAAAAGAGTATGGAAATGAATTTACTGTTGCAACAGTCGGAACCATTAAAGTTACACCACATTCCGTTAATGTAATTCCAGGAACTTGCACTTTCAGCCTGGAGATTCGTGACCAGAGCGCAGAAGTTATGAAACTGATTGAAAATCATCTCAGACGGCTTCTTGAGGACATCTGCAAAAAATATGGAGTAACGTCTACATTTGTTCCGACATCTTATCATGATCCGGCACCAATGTCGGAATTAGTAAGAGGAACGATAGAGGAAGCGGTAAAAGAGCTTGGAATTGATTATACAGTCATCCCAAGCGGTGCATTTCATGACTCCCTGATCATGACAAGCGTATTCCCGACAGGAATGATTTTCGTGCCTAGCAAAGACGGAATCAGTCATTCCAGATATGAATACACAGCACCGGAAGACATTGAGAATGGCTGCAATGTTTTGTTAAATACAGTTTTAAAACTGGATGAAAAATAAAAGTCGAAAGACATGATGCATTTTAAGAAAACCTAAAAAAAGAAAGGCAGGTAAAAAACTATGGCAAAGAAAAAAATTGGTATTATCGGTGGCGGAATCTCAGGAGCAGGACTGGCTTATCACTTAAGCCTCTACGAAGGAGAAGCTGATGTGACAGTATTTGAAAAGGACACAATCGGTGGAGCTTCTACAGCAAAATCAGCCGGAACAGTATGTCTTTTTGATGATTCCCTCAAGAACAGATACTGGGACGTTAGACTTTATGGTTTCGAGTCCTACCTGAAAATGGAAGCGGAAGAGAAAGGTTCAGCAGGATTTGATAAGACAGGAACTCTTGTAGTAGCAACAAATGAAGAAGTAGAGAAGGTCATTAAGACAGGAATCGCTCTTGCAAAAGCAGCAGGATATACAGGAGAGTATATTACAGATAAAGACCGTATCAAAGAAATCCTTCCAGATATTTCTACAGAAAATATTCTTGGAGCAGGATATACAGAGGATGACGGATATTTTGATGGAACAATGATTTCCAATACATATATGAAAAAAGCTCAGAAAAATGGCGTAACTGTAAAGACAGGCGTGAAAGTTACAGATGTTAAGATCGTAGATAACAAAGTAAAAGGTCTTACAACTGACGATGGAGCAGAGTATGAGTTTGATGTAGTTGTTGACTGTACAGGTCCATGGAGCAAAATTACAGGGGAAATGGTTGGACTGAACGTACCAATCTGGCATACAAAAGCGGAAGCATTCTTCTTATGCCCTCCAGGAAAGAAATTAGACTACACATTCCCAGTACTGAAATACCCAGAGTTCTATGCACTGAGAGCAGGAGACAACATTTTTATCTGCAAATCTCACTTATCTATGGATCTGAACAATCCGATGCATGCAGGACAGTGGGATCCAGACAAATTACCTGCAACAGGTGGAACAGACGATTACTTCATCGACTTCCTTCTGGATCAGTTGGATGCTAAGGTTCCGGGAATCGTAGACAGCGGACTTGTATCTTCCTGGTTATCCTACCGTGCAGAGCCAAAGGATTTCTGGCCGGTACTTGGTAAGACACCAGTAGAAGGATACATGCTTTCAACAGGATTTGGTGGAAATGGAGTCATCGAGGTTCCGGCAGCAACACGTGATCTTGCAAAACTGATCATGCGTGACGAGAGCACACCACTTCTTGAGAACTGGGCATTCGAGAGACTTCTTGAAGACTAATAAGCAAATGAAAGTTACTATTGAAAGTAACAGATGAAAGTAAAAATAATAGGAGGAAACTATGAATATAGCAGTTCTTATTAAGCAGGTTCCGGTATCTAACGATGTATCTGTAGACCCGGAAACACATGCACTTGTACGTGCAAGCTCTGAAGGAATGATCAATCCGGCAGATCTGAATGCCATTGAAGAAGCAATGCAGTTAAAAGAGCAGACAGACGGAAAAGTTGTAGTATTTACGATGGGACCACCGGATGCAGAAAAAGCATTGCGTGATGCGATGGCACTCGGATGTGACGAAAGCTGCCTGATTACAGATAGAGCAGTTGCAGGAGGAGATACCGTAGCAACAGCAAAAGTATTAGCAACAGCAATTCAGTTATATGGTGAATTTGACCTGATCTTAGGAGGTGCCCTGTCAGCAGACGGGGCAACCGGACAGGTGGCAGCAATGGTTGCAGAAGAATTAAATCTTCCACATGTTGTAGAAATCCAGTCTGTAAAATATAAGGAAGATCAGGCAGGAAAAGTTGAAGTTGTAAAGAAAATGCACGATACAAGTTTCAGGATTGCCTGCGCTACACCGGCAGTATTATCTGTAAACTTTGGCTGCAATGAGCCAAGACTTGCAACACTTAGAAGTAAACGTGCGGCAAAATCAAAACCACTTGTTACCTATACAAATGCTGAACTTGGATTTGCAGCAGAGGAAGTTGGAATCAAGGGATCACCGACAGTTACTGTTGATTCCTTCCAGCCGGAGACAAAGAGAAGTGCTAAGATGCTTACAGGTACACCGGCAGAACTTGCAAAACAGCTTTATGACCTGATTGAAGAGGAGAAAGGAAAGTAGACCTATGGCTAATGGAATTTGTGTTTATGCAGAAAGTTATAATGGTGAATTAGAGACGGTAGCTGCAGAACTGGTTTCAGCGGCAAAAGGTCTGGCTGAGACAACAAAAGAAAAAGTTCAGGCAATCGTTCTTTCCGACCATGCAGAAGAACTTGTAAAAGAATTAGATAAGCTTGGTGTAGATGAAATCTATGCAGTAAAAGCAGATCATGATATCACACTTCAGGATGATGCAGTCAGTGCTGCAATTGCTGAAATGTTAAAGAAAATCGAGCCATCCGCAGTGCTTGTTCCGGCAACACCACAGGGACGCTCTATTTTCTCAAGAGTAGCGATGCGTCTTGGTTGTGGTATGACTGCGGACTGTACAGAGGTTCTGGCTGCTCAGAGAGAAGACGGTTCTTTCTATATTAAACAGAACAAACCGTCCTACGGAGAAAATGTATTTGTTACAATTCTTACAAAAGAAGGTATTTATCCGCAGATGATGACAGTAAGACCTGGTGTCTATGCAGCCTGTGAGGCAAAAGAAAGCGGAAATGCAAATGTAACATTTTTTGATGATATCAAAATTGAAAAATCTAAAGTTGAGATTCTGGAAGAACTTCCGGCAGAAAATACAACAGACAGTATTCTCGGAGCAGAAGTTGTTGTTGTCGGAGGACGTGGAGTTCTGGAAGATGATAACTTTGAACTTCTCGAGAAATTTGCTGAGAAAGTCGGAGGAGCAATCGGAGGAACAAGACCAATGGTTGATTCAGAGATGATTCCGTTCAATCACCAGATTGGACAGACAGGACTGACAATCCGTCCGAAGATCTGTATCTCCTTTGGTGTATCCGGAGCAATTCAGCATACAGAAGGAATCAAGGATACAAATTTATATGTTGCAGTCAATACAGACGAAAATGCTGCGATTTTTGGAGTTGCAGATTACGGAATCCAGGCAGATTTAAAAGAAATTCTTGAGAACTACCTGACACTGTAATGTAAAGACAGAAATTACTTACCTCAATTTTAGAATATATGCATGCTTTAAAAGGCATGACAAAAAGGAAAGCTCATCGCCGGGCTTTCTTTTTTTGCCATCAGAGTCTTGAATGGAACAATTTGATAGAAATGTATCAAATTTAGCGTTATTTTATTTGTTTTGATAATATATAGCTTTTAAAAAAAACAGATTTGGTGTATAGTAATAAGGTAGTTTGTTTATTAACAAGGAGACTATATGAGCGAGAATACAAATAAAAAAATTGTGCTCATCGATGGGCACAGCATATTAAACAGGGCATTTTTCGGACTTCCGGATCTGACGAATTCCGAAGGACTTCATACGAATGCAATCTATGGATTTCTGACGATCATGTTCAAGATTCTGGATGAAGAAAAGCCGGATTATCTGACGGTCGCATTTGACGTGCATGCGCCGACATTCCGTCATAAGATGTATGACGCTTACAAAGGAACAAGAAAGCCGATGGCAGACGAACTGAGGCAGCAGGTTCCGGTTATTAAGGAAGTCCTTTGCTCTATGGGGATTAAGACTATAGAGTGTGCGGGATTGGAGGCTGACGATCTTCTTGGAACACTGTCCAGACGATGTGAAGAAAAAGGAATGGAAGTGTCCGTTATTTCCGGAGACAGAGATCTTCTGCAGCTTGCAACGCAACATGTTAAGATCCGCATTCCAAAGACAAAGCAGGGTCGTACTGAAGTGGAAGATTATTATGCGGCAGATGTGAAAGAACGTTATCAGGTGACACCGAAGGAGTTCATTGATCTGAAAGCGCTGATGGGCGACACGGCCGATAACATTCCAGGAGTTCCAAGCATCGGAGAAAAGACAGCGACCAAGATTATCACAGAATATCATTCAATCGAGAATGCATATGAACATGTGAGTGAACTGAAGCCGCCACGAGCGTCCAAGGCACTTGCTGAGCACTGGGATATGGCAGTTATGAGCAAGACACTTGCCACGATTGAAGTGCATGCGGATTTTCCGTATGAACTGTCTGAGGCGAAGCTTGGTAATATATTTACAGAAGAAGCATATGCATTTTTCCAGAAACTACAGTTTAAGAATCTTTTGTCCAAATTCGATGTTACTGCACCGGCAAATCAGGTGGAAGACGGATTTGAACAGATTACAGATTATAAGAAGGCAGAAAAGGTTCTGAATCAGGCAAAAGAATCCACATGTGTTGGAGCGGTGATCTTCCAGAATACGGAAAATGTACTTCCGCTTTTTGCAAATGAAGCGGCAATTGGCGGTATCGGTCTTTGCTTTGATGAAGAGCATGCATACTGTATTGAAGTGACTGAGCAGATTACAAAGGAATTCCTTCTTGAAAAGCTGAGTAAGCTGAATGAAAGTTGCGGACGTTTTGTCATGTTCGATATCAAAGAAGCTATGAAGTGGCTGACAATCAAAAATCAGAAGCATTGCTTTGATGCAACGGTTGCGGCTTACCTTTTGAATCCGTTGAAGAATGATTACACATACGAAGATGTGGCAAGAGAGCAGCTTAATATTGTAATTGAAGAAAAGTCAGAAGCCTATGTGAAGGTTTGCTATGAAGCATATACAGCGTTTAAGGGCAGTGACTTGTTATACAAGAAGTTAGAAGAAACACAGATGCTGCATCTATTTGAAGATATTGAGATGCCGCTTGTATTTACTCTTTATGATATGGAAAGAAATGGGATCCGTGCTGAAGGCGAAGCATTGAAAGTTTATAGCAGCCAGCTTGGCGGACGGATCAGTGAACTGGAAAAAGAAATTTACGAAATGGCAGGGGAATCGTTCAATATTAATTCACCAAAGCAGCTTGGCGTGATCCTTTTTGAAAAGCTTTTACTTCCGGGAAGTAAAAAGACGAAAAGTGGTTTTTCCACTGCGGCAAGTGTGCTGGACAAGCTTGCACCGGATTATCCGATTGTAAGTAAAGTGCTGGAATACAGACAGCTTACAAAGCTAAAATCTACGTATGCAGATGGTCTGGTCAATTATATTGAAGAAGATGGACGAATCCACAGCAAGTTCAATCAGACAATTACAGCGACCGGACGGATCAGCAGCACGGAGCCGAATCTTCAGAATATTCCGGTCCGGGTAGAACTGGGACGGCTGATCCGGAAGGTATTTGTGCCGGAGGACGGATACATTTTTGTGGATGCCGATTATTCTCAGATTGAACTTCGTGTGCTGGCACATTGTTCCGGTGACGCAAATCTGATCGAGGCTTACCGGGAAGAAAAGGATATTCATAGAATTACAGCTTCTCAGGTATTTCACATTCCTTTTGAAGAGGTAACTCCACTTCAAAGAAGAAATGCGAAAGCGGTCAATTTCGGTATTGTATATGGGATCAGTTCTTTTGGATTGTCTGAGGACTTGAGTATTGGCAGAAAAGAAGCTGCAAAATATATTGAAGATTACTTTAAGACATATCCGGGAATCAAGACATTTCTGGATGATACTGTGGCACATGCAAAAGAGATGGGGTATGTTGTGACATTGTTCGGAAGAAGACGTCCGGTTCCGGAACTTTCTTCCAGCAATTTTATGCAGCGTTCCTTCGGAGAGAGAGTGGCAATGAATGCACCAATCCAGGGAACCGCAGCAGATATTATGAAAATTGCCATGATCGGTGTGAACCGTAGACTGAAAGAGCAGAATCTGAAGTCCAGACTTGTACTTCAGGTACATGATGAACTTCTCATAGAAGCTTACAGACCAGAACTTCCGGAAGTAGAAAAAATCCTCCGGGAGGAGATGGAGCAGGCGGCATCCTTAGATGTACCGCTGGAGATAGATATGCATACAGGAGAAAACTGGTACGAAGCAAAGTAAGGGGTGGAGATTATGAAAATTATAGGTATTACTGGCGGAGTAGGAGCAGGAAAGACACAGATACTGGAATATTTAAGTGACAAATACGGAGCTTCCGTTTGTCAGACTGATAAGGTGGCAAAGAAATTACAGAAAAAAGGCGGAATCTGTTACGATCCGATCGTAGAACATTTTGGTACAGAAATACTGGACGAAAAAGGGGAGCTTGACAGAAAGAAGCTTTCAGATATCGTGTTCGGTGATCCCAAAGAGTTAAATGTACTCAATGAGATTGTACACCCGGCGGTAAAAGAGGAAGTAAATAAAAAAATCAAAAAAGAAGAACGCAAGAACACGAATCTTCTGATTGTAGAATCGGCTGTTCTTGTAGAAGATCATTATAATGAGATCTGTGATGAGCTCTGGTATATATATGTGGAGGATGCAGTGCGCAGAAACCGTCTTTATTATTCCAGGGGATATGATAATAAGAAGATTGATGAGATTATTGCAGCACAGCTGCCGAAGGAGATGTTCCTGAAAGCCTGTGACCGTGTAATTGATAATAGTGGAATCTTTGCAGAGACAATGATCCAGATCGATCAGATTGTAAAGGAATTATAGACAGATCTCATACCTGAGATATACGGAAGGAATTTACATATATATGAGACTATGCAGTATTGCCAGCGGAAGCAGTGGCAATTGTATCTATACGGGAGGAGAGCATACACATCTTCTTGTAGATACAGGAATCAGCAAAAAAAGAGTAGAGGAAGGTCTGAAAGCTCTGGATATCAAGGGAGAGGAGCTTAGCGGGATTCTGATCACTCATGAACATATTGACCATGTGCAGGGTCTTGGCGTGTTCAGCAGAAAGTATGAAGTGCCGATCTATGCGACAAAAGGTACAATAGAAGGAATCAAAAAGATTTCCAGTATTGGAAAGATGCCGGAAGGATTATTCCATGAAATCCAGACGGATGAAACATTTACACTGGGTGAGCTGAAAGTAGAACCATTCAAAATCTCTCACGATGCAAATGAACCGTCCGGATACCGGATCGGTGACGGGAAAAAATCCGTTGCAGTCGCAACAGATCTTGGAAAGTATGACGATTATACCGTGGAACATTTGAAAAATCTGGACGCAATCGTGCTGGAGGCAAACCATGACTTAAAGATGCTGGAGGTCGGTCCATATCCATATCCGCTCAAACGAAGAGTGGCAGGAGACAAAGGACATTTATCAAATGAATTGTCAGGAAGGCTGTTATGTGATATATTACATGATAACCTGAAACATGTTGTTCTTGGACATCTCAGTAAAGAGAACAATTATGAAGAGCTTGCCTATGAGACGGTGAAGTTAGAGGTTACTTTGGGAGATAATCCATATAAAGGGGACGATTTTCCAATCACTGTTGCAAAGAGAAGCAGTGTGTCAGAGATTATTGATCTGTAACTGTTTTGTAAAAAAATACTAGTCAAAAATGATTGATCTGTAACTGCCTTACAAAAAAGCATAGTGTCAGAAATTTTACTGACACGGAGATTACGAGGAGGAACACCATGAAGAAATGTATCATTACTGTAGTTGGAAAAGACAAGGTTGGAATTATTGCGGGAGTATGTCAGTATCTTTCTGATATTTCTGTAAACATATTAAATATTTCCCAGACAATCGTAGAGGGGTATTTTAATATGATGATGATTGTAGATGTCACAAATTGTACAAAAGAAATTGCAGTAGTTGTTAATGAGATGGAAGAACTCGGAAAAACAATTGGCGTAGATATCCACTGCCAGCGGGAAGATATCTTTGAAAAAATGCATCGTTTGTAATCTTGAATAAAGCGGAGGATTGGACATGATTAATTTTTACGAAGTAAATGAAACCCAGCAGATGATTGAACATGAGAACCTGGATGTGAGAACAATCACACTTGGAATCAGTCTTTTGGACTGTATTGATTCTAATCTTGATAAGTTGAATCAGAAAGTATATGAAAAGATTACAACAGTTGCAAAGAATCTGGTTGTGACAGGTAATCAGATTGAACAGGAGTACGGAATTCCGATTGTCAATAAACGTATTTCTGTAACTCCGATTTCATTGATCGGTGGTTCAGCATGCAAGAAACCGGAAGACTTTGTGGAAATTGCAAAGACATTGGATAGGGCAGCGAAAGAAGTCGGTGTGAATTTTATCGGTGGTTATTCTGCATTAGTGTCAAAGGCTATGACAAAAAGTGATGAGCTTTTAATCCATTCTGTTCCACAGGCGCTTGCCTGTACGGATCGGGTGTGCAGTTCTATTAATGTAGGATCTACAAAGACAGGTATCAACATGGACGCAGTCCGTCTCTGCGGAGAGATTGTAAAAGAGACTGCAGAAGCAACGAAAGACAACGATTCTCTTGGATGTGCAAAGCTTGTTATATTCTGTAATGCACCAGATGACAACCCATTTATGGCGGGGGCATTTCTTGGCGTGACAGAAGGCGATGCGGTGATCAATGTAGGAGTCAGCGGACCGGGGGTTGTAAAGCATGCCATAGAGCAGGTGCGCGGACAGGGGTTTGAAGAATTATGTGAGACAATCAAGAAGACTGCATTTAAGGTAACTCGTGTCGGTCAGCTTGTAGCAGGAGAAGCGTCAAAACGTCTCGGTGTTCCGTTTGGAATTGTCGATCTGTCACTGGCACCTACTCCGGCGATTGGAGACAGTGTCGCTGAGATTCTGGAAGAAATCGGTCTGGAGCGTGTCGGTGCACCTGGAACAACAGCAGCGCTTGCAATGCTGAATGATCAGGTGAAAAAAGGCGGTGTTATGGCATCCTCTTATGTAGGTGGACTTAGCGGTGCATTTATTCCAGTCAGTGAAGATCAGGGAATGATCGATGCGGTAACGATAGGCGCGCTGACAATGGAAAAATTAGAGGCTATGACTTGTGTATGCTCTGTAGGTCTGGACATGATCGCTATTCCGGGAAAGACGAAAGCATCTACGATTTCAGGAATTATTGCCGATGAGATGGCGATTGGAATGATCAATCAGAAAACAACAGCAGTACGTCTGATTCCTGTTATAGGAAAAGACGTTGGAGATACCGCTGAATTTGGCGGATTGTTAGGATATGCACCGATCATACCGGTGAATGAATATGACTGTAGCGCATTTGTGAGCAGAAAAGGAAGGATTCCGGCTCCGGTGCACAGCTTTAAGAATTAGGAGGAAATTGACAAGAATGGGAAAGGTAGCAATTGTTACAGACAGCAACAGTGGAATTACACAGGAGGAAAGTAAGAAATTAGGAATCCATATTCTTCCGATGCCATTCTATATTAACGGAGAATTATTCTATGAAGATATCACATTGTCCCAGGAAGAATTTTATAAAAAACTGGCAGAGGATGCAGAGATATCTACCTCACAGCCATCTCCTGGAGATGTGATGGATTTGTGGGAAGAGCTTTTGAAAAAATATGACGAAATCCTTTATATTCCGATGTCAAGTGGACTTAGCAGTTCCTGTGATACAGCCATGGGACTTGCTATGGAATTTGAAGGAAAAGTCCGTGTGGTAAATAATCAGAGAATTTCTGTTACTCAGAGACAGTCAGTTCTTGATGCGATTGAAATGGCAGAAAAAGGGATGTCTGTACAGGAAATCGAAGAAGTTCTGATGCGTGAAAAACTAGAGTCCAGTATTTATATTACAGTAGATACACTAAAGTACTTGAAAAAAGGTGGACGTATCACACCTGCAGCGGCAGCTATCGGTACTGTATTGAATTTAAAACCGGTTCTTCAGATTCAAGGCGATAAGCTGGATGCCTTTTCGAAAGCGCGTGGATGGAAATCTGCAAAGAAGACGATGCTTGATGCAATGGAAAAAGATTTGAAAGAACGGTTTGCCGGAGAAGAAGTACATCTCGAGGCTGCCTATACATGTTCTGCTGAAGAAGCACAGGAATGGAAAACAGAGATAGAGGCAAGATTCCCGGGATATGATGTGGTGATGAATCCGCTGTCACTGAGCGTATCATGTCATATTGGACCAGGGGCAAGGGCAATTGCCTGCAGTCGTAAAATTAAATTGTAATAAATGAAATTACAATTTTAATGTATGGACTCATACGGGAAGGGAAACTATGGAGATTACTGTAAGAGAATTTCGAAGTGAGGATACGAAAGAAGCGATTGCAATCTGTAATGAGGTTGTAGAGCAGGGAAAAGCATTTCCACAGATGGAAGGTCTGGGAATGGAAGATGGAGAAGCTTTTTTTAAAGAGCAGTCTTATACAGGTATTGCGGTTAACGAAAATGATGAGATCGTCGGACTTTATATTCTTCACCCGAATAATATTGGCAGATGCGGACACATCTGTAATGCCAGCTATGCGGTAAAAAGTACCGTAAGAGGGCAAGGCGTTGGAAGAGAGCTTGTGACTGATTGTCTGGGAAAAGCGAAGGAAATTGGATTTCGCGTTATACAGTTCAATGCAGTTGTAAAGAGTAATACAACTGCACTGGCACTTTACAAAAAACTTGGATTTACACAGCTCGGGACAATTCCAGGTGGATTCCTGAACAAAGATGGTGTGTACGAAGATATTATTGTACATTACAAAGAACTATAATGAAGCATCTGGCTTGCGAATGATCACGATATCATTTAATTTTAAATTGTATTTTTTTGCGGAAGCACAGAAAGATCATCACGAAGTACGAGAAATATGGTGATTTGCTGTGCTTCTTCCATATCTGGGACGAAATCTCAAAATGAATTAACGAAGGAAGGGTAGTTATGAATCAGGTTAAAGTAACAGAGCGTGTACAAAAACAGTTGTTTGAATTACAGGATTTACAATATCGGGATTTTCAGGCAAAACTCTTGCCGACAATAGAGAAAGAAACGGTTATTGGTGTGCGAATGCCTGTGCTTCGCAAATTTGCAAAAGGATATGGAAAAACAGAAGAAGCAAAAGAATTCTTGAAAATTCTTCCACATCAGTACTATGATGAAAATAATCTACACGGGCTTTTGATTGAACAGATTAAGGATTATGACAGATGTCTGGCAGAGCTGGAACGATTTTTACCATACATCGATAACTGGGCAACCTGTGATATGCTGGCAGTCAAAGTAATGAAAAATCATCTGGATACATTTATAGAAGAGGTCTGCCGCTGGATGAAATCAGACCGCACTTATACAATCCGATTTGGTATCGGTATGCTGATGCGTTATTATCTGGGAGACGAATTCCGGATCGAATATCCCAGGAAAGTAGCTTTGGTTCAGTCAGACGAATATTATGTGAATATGATGCGGGCATGGTATTTTGCAACCGCGCTCGCAAAGCAGTATGATCAGATACTCCCATTTATTGAAGAACGCAAACTTGATGTGTGGACACACAATAAGTCCATTCAAAAAGCTATTGAAAGCTATCGGATTACTCCGGAACAGAAAGTATATCTGAAAACACTCAAAATATGAAAATCATTTTCAAATTATCTTGACATATCGATTACTTATGGTAAAATGAAAATGGTTTCCAAATTGAGAGGGAGTGACAAAATGGTAAAAGCCCCATATAAAACAAAACAAATGACGGAATTACATATTTTTTTAAAATCTACAAAAGGCAGACATGTAACAGTAAATGAGATTTGCGATTATTTTAAAGACAAAGGCATATCTGTTGGAACAACAACAATTTACCGACATTTGGAAAAAATGGTGAAAGAAGGCAGTGTTGCAAAATATGTAGTTGACGGAACAAGCAGTGCATGTTTTGAATACGTTGGAGAATATAATCAGGATGAGAATCTTATTTCTTATCATTGCAAATGTGAAAAATGCGGGAAGCTGATTCATCTTCAGTGTGACGAAGTTGAGAGTCTTAGAAAACATATGATAGAATATCATGATTTTCAAATGGATCCAATTCGTACAGTTTTTTACGGAATTTGTAGTGAATGTAGAAATCAACCATAATAGAATTTGAGAAAGGAGAAGGAAATGACAGGGAAAAAGAAAAAATGTATTGCAGCAATTATATGTATACTTTTTGTGTTTGTGACATTTGCTTCTCTTTTCTATATTGTAAAAGAAGCAGACCACGAATGTACAGGTGAAAATTGTCCTATTTGTGCCTGTGTGCATCAGGCACACCAGACATTGAAAAATCTAGGGACAGGAACGATTATCTGGTCGGGTACAATTTTTACAATATTATTTACACTATGTGTTTTTATGCAGTATGTGTGCATGATTCTTAACACATCTCTTGTTAGCCAAAAAGTGAGATTAAATGATTAAAATAAAACCTTCAGTAGTCAGAAAGGGTGTGGAAAAACCGTACCTTTCTGTTATTGTACTCTTTTTTATGTAAGATAGTATATAAGACAGTGGAGGTTTTATTTTTATGAAAAAATTTATATCAATTCTATTAATTACAGTTATGGTGATTCTGTGCATATCGGCTTGCGGACAGAAAAATTCCAGTACAAAAGAAGATAATAATACCGTGCAAAATAGAGGGGCAAAGATTAAAGTCGTAACAACTATTTTTCCAGAGTATGATTGGGTAAAAGAAATTGCAGGCGATGAAATATCCAATATGGATCTGACAATGCTTCTCGATAATGGGGTGGATCTTCATAGTTATCAGCCGACGGCATCGGACATTATGAAAATTTCAGATTGTGATTTATTTATATATGTTGGAGGAGAATCCGATGCGTGGGTCGATGATGCATTAAAAGAAGCGGTCAACAAGAATATGAAAGTAATTAATTTACTGGATGTATTGGGAAATACAGTAAAAGAGGAAGAAGTAAAGGAAGGAATGGAAGCAGAAGAAGAGGAAGAGTCAGGTGAAGAGGAAGAAGAGCCGGAGTATGATGAACATGTATGGCTTTCATTAAAAAATGCAAAGATTTTAACAAAAGCAATCGCTGATGATCTCTGTGAGATTGATGAGGAACACAAGGATATATACATGCGAAATGAAAAAGCATATGAAGAAAAACTGGATACTCTTGACAAGGAATATCAGGGTACTGTCGATGCTGCATCTCAGAAGACACTACTTTTTGGAGATCGTTTTCCGTTCCGTTACCTTGTAGATGATTACGGGCTGGATTATTATGCAGCATTTGTCGGATGCTCGGCAGAGACAGAAGCAAGCTTTGAGACGGTTAAATTTTTATCAGAAAAAGTGGATGAACTTGGATTAAAAAATGTTATAACAATTGAAAAATCAGATCAGAAAATTGCAAAAACAATCGTTGAAAATACAAAAGACAAAAATCAGAATATTTTAACCTTAGATTCTATGCAGTCTACACTATCAGATGATGTAAAGAATGGAACGACTTATTTATCAGTTATGGAAAAAAATCTTGAAGTATTAAAAGAGGCTTTACAGTAGGAGGAAATATGGCACAAATTATTTGTCGGAATTTAGCAATCGGGTATGATGGTAAGGCAATTGTGCAGAATATGAATTTTTCTGTAAATACAGGTGAGTATCTTTGTGTAATTGGTGAAAATGGAGCTGGTAAGTCTACATTTATGAAAACTCTGCTCGGTCTTCAGCCGCCAATACAGGGAGAAATTTTGTTTGGCGATAATTTAAAACAAAATGAGATTGGTTATTTGCCACAACAGACAGAAGTGCAGAAAGATTTTCCGGCATCCGTGAGAGAAATTGTTCTCTCCGGATGCCAAAACCAACTTGGATTGCGTCCATTTTATAATAGAAAAGAAAAAAGTTATGCAGAAGCGATTTTGAATAAGTTACAGATTACAGATTTGGCTGAGCAATGTTACAGGGAATTGTCTGGAGGACAGAAGCAAAGAGTTTTACTTGCCAGAGCCTTATGTGCAACAAAAAAGATGTTATTGTTGGATGAACCAGTGGCAGGACTTGATCCAAAGGCCGCGAAAGAAATGTATTATTTGATTCAAAAAATCAATCGGGAAGAAAATATTACAGTTATTATGATTTCACATGATATACAGATTGCGGTAAACTATGCCAGTCATGTCATGAAAATTGGTCCGAATATTTTTTATGGAACCAGTGAAGAGTATAGAAGGGGAGGAGCGGACAATGGTGTCTAAATTGGCTTATTATTTTCAATATCCGTTCGTAAGATATGCTTTAATTGTTGGAGTACTGATTGCATTATGTTCTTCACTGCTTGGGGTTACGCTTGTCTTGAAAAGATTCTCCTTTATAGGAGATGGCTTGTCCCATGTTGCTTTCGGAGCTATGGCAGTAGCATCTGTTTTAAATCTTACGAATAATATGTTGTTTATACTGCCTGTCACGGTTATCTGTGCAATTTTATTATTGCGGACAGGGCAGAATACAAAAATAAAAGGCGATGCTGCAATTGCTATGATATCTGTTGGAGCATTAGCAATTGGTTATCTGCTTATGAATATTTTTGCAACGGGTCCGAATTTGTCTGGGGATGTGTGCAGTACGTTGTTTGGTTCAACATCTATTTTAACATTAAAAATAGAACAAGTCTGGTTATGTGTAGTTATGGCTATTGTAGTAGTCATAGTTTTTGTGGTATTTTATCACAAGATTTTCTGTGTAACATTTGACGAAACATTTGCAAAAGCTACAGGAATACAGACGGATAAGTATAATCTTCTGATTGCAGTGATTACAGCAGTGATTATAGTTCTTGCAATGAATCTGGTCGGTTCACTTTTGATTTCGGCACTTGTAATATTTCCGGCATTATCTGCCATGCGTATTTTTAAAACATTTTTTAAAGTGACAGTATGTTCGGCAGTGCTGTCTGTTTTTTGTGCAATTGTCGGAATGTTGTTATCGATTCTTGTTGGAACACCGGTTGGCTCTACTGTTGTGGCAACAGATATCGCAGCTTTTTTTATTTGTTGTGTAATTGGAAAATTTGCAGGAGGAGAATAGTGTGAAATTGTTAAAAAAACGGAGTATTACATTTTTATGTATCTGTATATGTGTGATAGGAGCCACTCATTGTGGCAAAAAGCAGGAAGACCAGAGTAACACAGCAAGATCAGTTGAACAGGTCATGGATGAACAGATAAATTCTGAAAAGGGCAATGATCAGAAAGATGCAAAGAATACAGAAAATGTGCAGAATGAAGTAGAAAAATCAAATGAAGATGATTCTTCAGATTCAGATTCAGATGTAGATTATGATCTTACGCAGATGGACAGTGATATGGTATATGCAACGATTTATCAACTTATGGTGGATCCAGACGATTATATCGGTAAAACATTTCGTATAAAAGGTACTTATTATGCAGCTGAAAATCCAAATAACGAAGAATATTATCATTGCTGCATTATTAAAGATGCAATGGCGTGTTGTGCTCAGGGACTTGAATTTGTATGGGGAGATGGCTCGCATGCATACCCAGATGAATATCCGGCAGAAGATGCAGAAATTGAAGTCCAGGGTACGCTTGAAGCTTATAAGGAAAAGAATGATGATACCACATATTGCAGACTTGCAAATGCAGATATGAAAATTATTGAATAAACGAAAAGAAGTAAGAAAATGAAAAATCTAAGTCAGAAAATAATCAAATATGTTATGAAAAGTAAAAAAAGAAAAGTATATTGTGTTTTGGGTCTGGTCTACTTTCTGGCAGTTGTATTTGTTATGAATGATGCCTGGCTATATCAGACGCCAATTGCGAAACTTACGAAGGTTGAGACGCGGATGACCGGAGAAGGGAAAAGCACTCGTGGAACGAAGGAGAAAAAATACGAGCAGAATATTCAAGGAGTTGTTCTAAACGGGAAAAATAAAGGAAAAAAAGTTTCGTTTTCTCATGAATATACTTATACAGGTATGTTGAAGCAAGGATACCATAAAGGGGAAAAAGTTTTCCTGAATGGTTCCAAAGATGATGTTGGATCGGGAATACGAGGTGTAAAAAGGGATACTGAGATTGTCATACTGCTTGGATTTTTACTTCTGCTTCTTCTTATTGTAACCGGAAGACATGGAGCATTGACTGTCGGGACAGTCATAATAAATCTAATTATATTTTTCGTGGGATTCTGGAAATGTGGAGACAGTTCGAATGTGTTATCGCTTTGTAACAAATTGGTAATACTTTTTGCAGCAGCTACTTTGATTGGGCTAAATGGAATTAATAGAAAAACATGGGCAGCATTGTTGTCCACATTGTGTGTGCTCGCAATGATTATGGGGATTTTTGATCTGGTAATGAGACATATGGAAGAACTGGATTACTCCACAATGGAATATCTTGGAAGCATTGATAATCCAGATGAAATGTTTCATGCAGAAATATTATTGTCCGGGTTGGGAGCTATTATGGATGTATCCGTTGCAATTTCTGCCGCTTTGAGTGAAATTGTCCGGAAAAAACCAGATGTAACATTTTTTGAATTGTTTAAATCAGGAAGAGAAATTGGATATGATATTATGGGGACGATGATTAATGTACTGTTATTTGTATTTGGCTGTGGACTGATTCCAATGTGTCTGATTCGGATGAATAACAGTGTGCGGTTCGTTACAATTATTAAACTTCATATTCCGTGTGAATTATGTCGATTTTTTGTTGAGAGTATTGGTATTGTATTGGCAATACCGGTATCGATTATTGTAACATCTGTTATGATGAAAATGTCTGTAAAGAAGGTGAAAAAGATATGCTGATAATACTTGGATTGATTTTGATTAGCTTGATTGTAATTGTCGGAGGAGACAGAGGAGTTGTATCTTTAATTGCCCTGGTCGGGAATTTACTTCTGCTTAGCTTTGCAATCTGGCTTATGGCAACCGGAGTACCGGTTCTATTTGTTACGGTTGGAGCGGGAATCGTGATATCCTGCATTACATTATTTTATCAAAATGGAACGAATGTAAAGACCTGGAGCGCATTTATTTCTGTGGCTATTACAATGCTGGTTTTATTTTTTGTCATTTATGTTGTAATATGGAGTACTGAGGCTGGTGGATTGAATGAAATCCAATCTGTTGGAGATGACATTTTATATTACAATATGGATTTGAATATCAGTATGCGAAATGTGATGGTTTCAGTTATTTTGCTCAGTACACTGGGGGCAATTCTCGACATGGCTCTGACAGTTACGACTTCTGTATATGAGGTGAAAAATCATAAATCCGAGATGAAATTTACAGAGCTTGTAGAAAGTGGAATGAAAATCGGAAGAGAAGTGATAGGAACAACGGTAAATACATTGCTGTTTGCATATCTTGGAGAATCACTATTGTTATTTACCTATTTGAAAATGCAAAATTATTCGTTGGAACTTTTGCTAAATTCAAAAATATTGTTTCAAAATTTTGCTTCTATGATTTTCGGTGCAATTGCCTGTGTAATGGTGATGCCGATTGCGGCAGTGCTAATGGCAAAAATGCTTGCTGTAAAATAGAAATTCAACTATACTGAAGAAAAGATTCTATTTTAAATGTAGGAGATAGGAAATGAAATCAATTTCTATTTATGCAGTGACAAGAAATCAGAACATAGAACAGTTACAAAAACTGGAACGGCAACTATCAGGAAGGGAGTATTTTCTGAAAATGCGTACATGGGAACTGGAGAGTATGAGATCTCTTGTCCGTGAACTGGAAGCGCATATGGATGAAGTATACGCCCTTCGTTTTTTTATTCCTTCCAGATTCCGAGACTTGGAAAGGAATTTGATCTGCTTCAGATCAAGGACGAGCAAATTGTGAATATTGAACTGAAAAGTGGCGCAGTATCCGATGAGACGATCCGGAAGCAGTTGACTCAGAACCGTTATTATCTGTCTGTGCTGGGGCGCCCGATTTATTCTTACACTTACATCAGCAGTCAGAACCGGCTTGTAAGGCTGACGAACCACGATCATATTGTGGAGGCCGACTGGCAGCAGTTGTGCGGGAACAGGAAAAACGCTGTTGCTTTATGATATTGCCATGAAGTTATCGCAGAAGCATAAAGTATGTATGATTCACTGTGGAGAGGCCGGAAAAAAATGGGAGATTCTACATGAACGATTACGTCGGATTGACTTTTGGCCGGATAATCAGAAAAAAAATCCAATAAACTTAGAAGATTACAGCGCTATTCTTGTAAATGAAGTACATTTGCCGGAAGTACAGATCTTTCGCCTGACAAACCGAATCCGGACCAATGCAGAGTATCTGGCAGTGGTGCTTAACGACCGGTATTATTATGACGAAGAAGGCTATCTGAGATCAAGCACACAGGCAAGAAAAGAAATGTCTGATGTTCGAAAACTTTTTCATGACTTGAATCAGGCAAAAGAAAGTCTGGCTTTGATTATACTTGGGAATAAAGAAGTGTATGGCAGACTGTTGAATCTATTGCAGGGATAATAAAATATTTTTTTCAGGCAATAAAAAGAAAAAAACACAAAATGTCACTGAAATGTTATAATCAAAATATGTTTTAATTGATAAAAATATACTGTAATCTGGCTGAGACGAGACGCCAGATTGCAGGGGGTAAATAGGAGGAATATTATGGGATTAATAAAAGCAGCTCAAGCCGCAACAGGGACGGTCATGGCAGATCAGTGGAAGGAATTCTTCTATTGTGATTCTCTTGATAACGATACACTGCTTGTAAGAGGAAAAAAGCGCACAGGAAGCCGTTCCTCAAATACAAAGGGCAATGATAATATCATTTCCAATGGTTCTGGAATCGCAGTGGCAGATGGTCAGTGTATGCTGATCGTTGATCAGGGTAAAATTGCGGAAGTGTGTGCGGAACCGGGCGAGTATACATATGATACTTCATCAGAACCAAGTATTTTTGCGGGGAATTTAAGTGACAGTATCAAGAATACATTTTTGACAATCGGAAAGAGATTCAGTTATGGCGGTGATACGGGGAAAGATCAGCGCGTATATTATGTGAATACAAAAGAAATTACAGATAATAAATTCGGAACGGCGAATCCGGTCTGGTTCCGTGTGGTAGATAAACGCATTAATCTGGATAAAGATATCGAGATCCGCTGCAATGGAGTTTACTCTTTTAAAATTACAAATCCGCTTTTGTTTTATACAAGTCTTAGCGGTAATGTAGCAGATTGTTATGAGAAAAATGAAATTATGCCACAGCTTAAGACAGAATTCGTTGATGCGCTGCAGCCGGCATTTGCTAAGATTGCAGAGATGGAGATACGCCCAAGCCAGATTCCGGCACATGCCACCGAGATTGGTGACGCCATGAACGAGATTTTGACGAAAAAATGGTCTGAGATCCGTGGACTTTCTATTGTGTCTGTTGCATTTAATCCAGTCACACTTAAAGAAGAAGATGCTGAGGCAATCCGTCAGGCACAAAATACATCTATGTATACAGATCCAAGCATGATGGCAGCCACACTTGGTATGGCACAGGCAGAGGCAATGAAGAATGCGGCCAGCAATCCGAATGGTGCTATGATGGGATTTATGGGAATGAATATGGCGAGTGGCGGCATGAATATCCAGGGACTCTATGACCAGGGAGCCGCTCAGAAGCAGGCGCAGCAAGAGCAGCAGGTACAAAAAGAGCAGAATCAGGCAAATGGACAGAATCCACAGGCGGGTGAACCCCAAAATCTGAAAAACAAAGCAGCAGCCCCGGCAGCAGGTGGAGAGATAGCGTCCTGGACTTGTTCCTGTGGTCAGGTCAACAATGGCAGATTCTGTATCGAGTGTGGTAAGCCAAAACCACAGGATGACGAAAGCTGGACTTGCAGCTGTGGAACGCTCAACAAAGGAAAATTCTGCATGGAGTGTGGCAAACCGAAACCACAGAAATTACACTATCGCTGCGATAAATGTGGCTGGGAACCAGAAGATCCTGCAAATCCTCCGAAATTCTGTCCGGAGTGCGGAGACCCGTTTACAGATGACGACAGAAGTTAACTCCAACAGGATCGCATAAAAAGAGACTTTGTAAGGAGAAACATGAATGTCAGAGATAAAAGAATACAAATGTCCGGCATGTGGCGGTGCCATGGAATTTGACAGCAAAAGCCAGAAAATGAAGTGTCCGTACTGTGATACAGAGATCTCCGTGGACGAATATGAATCGTTGATCGCAAAGGCAGATCAGGTAGTTGCCGCGGATGCAGCATCAGATGTCGAGACAGAACAGAAGAAGTCCGAAAACTATACTGCACATGACTGGAATCAGGATGAGATTGATAATATGGTTGTCTATATCTGTCAGTCTTGTGGCGGTGAAATCACGGCAGATAAAAATACAGGCGCTACAACTTGTCCGTTCTGCGGAAATCGTGTTGTTTTAAAAGGACAGTTTGAAGGAGCGTTAAAACCGGATTATGTCATTCCATTCAAATTAGATAAAAAAGCTGCAAAAGAAGCTTATTATAAGCATCTGACAGGAAAAGCATTTATCCCGTCTGTGTTCAGACAGGAGAATCATATAGATGAGATTGTAGGTTTATATGTTCCGTTCTGGGTATTCAATATCGAATCAGAAGCTGATATATCCTATGACGCAGAAAAAATCCGTGTCTGGAAGTCCGGGGATACCGAATATACAGAACACAAATATTATAAAATCCGCCGGGGAGGCACAATCTATTTTGAACATGTGCCGGAAGACGGTTCTGTAAAAATGGATGATGCATTGATGGAATCACTGGAGCCTTATGACTTTAAAGATGCTGTACCATTTAAATCTGCGTACCTGGCAGGTTATGTCGCTGACCGATACGATGTAGACCAAGATGAATGCATGAAACGGGCGAAAAAGAGAATCAGACGGAGTACGGAAGATTCTTTTCGGGAGACTGTCAACGGATATTATGCACTTTCTACGCAGAGCAGTACAGTAAATATCCGGGATTCCAAGACCAGTTATGCCATGTATCCAGTATGGCTTCTGAATACTACGTGGAAAGGACAGAAGTACACATTTGCCATGAACGGACAGAGTGGAAAGATTGTAGGAGATTTGCCGGCGGACGAAGGTGCATTCTGGAAATATGTAGGAACAAGAGGGATTCTTATCAGTGTGATCCTTTATATCATCATGATGGTTGTCATGTTTTTGTAGGAGGGTGGGAATATGAGAGAAAATAAAATAACAAGAAAAATTTTCACCCTGCTATGTGTACTGACATTGATAGTCGGGCTTAGCATTTTGAACATCCCGGTATGTGCTGAAGAAATTCCACAGGATCGTCAACTTCCCAGACTGGTAGACGATGCAGATCTTCTGACGGACAGTGAAGAGCAGGAGCTTAACACAGAACTGGACGAAATCAGTGAAAAACAGCAATGTGACGTCGTTGTAGTGACGGAAAATTCATTAGATGGAAAAAGCGCGCAGGATTATGCGGATGATTTCTTTGATTATAATGGATATGGATACGGTGATGAAGACAGCGCTGTTCTGTTTCTTATTGGGATGGACGAACGGAAATGGGTAATTACTACATACGGCTATGGTATCACTGCATTTACGGATTATGGACTGGAATATATGGAAGATGAGTTCTTGTCTTATTTAAGTGATGGTGAATATTTGGAAGCATTTTCAAAATATGCCACACTTTGCGATGATCTTCTTACCCAGGCGAGAGATGGGCATCCATATGATGTAGACAGCGATGATGATAAGCCAGGTGTTTTCACTATGATCTTCTGGGGCGTTGTGGATCTGCTCATAGGATTTGTTGTTGCATTCATAATGGCGCAGGTGAAGAAAAGCAAATTAAAATCTGTCAAAAATCAAGTTGCTGCCAATGCGTATAAGAAACAAGGCAGTATGAAAGTGACAGCAAAAGAGGATCGATATATCAATAGTATTGTGACAAAACGCCTGATTCCAAGAGATGATGAGGATCACGGCCACAGTGGCGGAGGCGGAAGTACAACACATGTCAGTTCTTCCGGCCGGTCACACGGTGGACGAAGTGGTGGTTTTTAAAAATCATTTTACTTAAAGCGTAAGTCGAATGATCTGTTTTTGGTATTCATTTTTATAAGGGGTATGATACTTGTCTGTCACAACACTTTCGTACAGATCTGATGCAAAAATATTCTGCTCCAGCATATGGATATCTATACCGGCAGGCTGTGATAATTTCGAGATAACAGGAATGCCGGTATTTTTTTTGATAGAAGTAAGTACCCATGAGGATTCTTGGCGGAAACCAAGAAGTCTGGCGTATCCACACCTGGAATCTGCTGCCTGATCCGGTACATCACATTTGCTGATGCCGAGTAAAATGTGGATCAGACATCTGCTGATGCGGGAGTAAGTTACATTTTTTGTTTTTATCAGGTCGCAGAATTGACTGAAAGTCAAAAAATCATTTCTAAATGTGATGATCCGGTTTGCAATCTCCGGTGTAATATCCAGATATCGCGTCAGTATATCTTTTGTTTCGGTCAAAAGCTTTGCTTTTAAAAGCAAGGAAAAATCATCTGCAAACACAGGAAAGCATTTGTGATAGTTTTCTTTAAAAATCTTGTGACAGTTTTGTGGCAGTTCCTGAAGTATATGATTAATAGCAGGAGTGTGATTCGCATTTTTTGTAAGTTCACAATCCTGTAATCCCTGCCGGAGTGCAGAGGCAGAGCTGAAAAGGCCACCGAGTGTCTGATCATGATATCCGGCTCCTTCGCGCGTAATTGTTACTGGTTCGATAGAACTGTTCAGACAGGAAAGCGCTTTTAGATATTCAATAGCCAGGATGTTATTTGGCGAATCCAGAATCGCGCTGATCTGTTCGGGAATCCAGGATAAGGATTTGTTTTTGCCTAAATATTCTATAAAAGCCAGTTTTCTTGCGGCAGGAAATGCATTTCCATTTTTTAAATGTTTCTGAAGGAGAACTTTGTAAAGCTCGGGTTCCTTACAAAGAACATCGGCAATCTGTTGTAATATTTTTATTTCGCCGCACTCACTTCCAAAGCACAGATAATCTACACAGCCGAGAGCTTCAAGGAGGCTGACCGCACCGGTGGCAAAGTATTCTGCACTTCCGGTTGCGTAACAGACTGGTAGTTCTAAAACTACGTCGGCACCACATGCAAGTGCCATCTGGGTACGCAGATGCTTTGGCATGATGGAAGGAATTCCACGCTGAACATAGTCGCCGCTCATAATAATAATTGCAGCATCAGCTCCTGTGATTTTCTTTGCTTTTTCTAGATGGAATTCGTGCCCTTTGTGAAATGGATTGTATTCCGCGATAATTCCAACAATTTTCATACACTTTCTCCTTGTCACTGTTAATAAAATTTATTATACTATAACTATGTTTTGCTTGCAAATGAATGACAACAGGCAGGAGGGTATGTATGGAAGAGGAACAGATGCTGACAAAAGAACAGATTCTTGATATGCTTGATGCAGGTCAGTACAAAGAATTAAAAGAAGAACTGGGAAATATGTACCCCGTCGATATTGCCGAGACACTGGAAGATTTTGAGCAGAAACCGCTCGTTATGGTGTTCCGTCTCCTGGCAAAAGAAGAGGCTGCTGAAACATTTACTTATATGAACAGTGACATGCGTGAGGTACTGATCGGAGCACTTACCGATTCCGAGTTGGAAGAGGTCATGGAAGAGATGTATCTGGACGATACGGTCGATGTCCTGGAAGAGATGCCTGCGAATGTTGTGGATCGTCTTTTGATGGCTACCGATGAAGAGACAAGAGCCCAGATCAATCAGCTTTTGCAATATCCGGAAGACAGTGCCGGAAGTATTATGAATGTGGAGTACATTGCACTCCGCAAAGAGATGACGGTCGAAGAGTCTATTTTAAAAATCCGTCAGGTTGGTCTGAACCGTGAGACTATCTACACTTGTTATGTTACGGAAAAACGAAAACTGATCGGACGGGTCGATGTCAAAGAACTTCTGACAACCGGTGAATCTAGAATAATCGAAGAGATTATGGATACGAATGTGCTTTACGCGCATACAACAGACGATCAGGAAGATGTAGCTATGATGATTAATAAATATGGTCTTATTGCCCTTCCAATCGTGGATCATGAAATGTGCATGGTCGGTATCGTAACTGTTGACGATGCCATGCTTGTAATGCAGGAAGAGACAACAGAAGATATCAGTATCATGGCCGGTATGTCTCCAAGTGAAGAGACTTATTTTGGAACATCTGTTGTGGAACATGTAAAAAGCAGACTTCCATGGCTGTTATTTCTGATGCTTTCTGCGACAGTGACACAGATGATCATGAACAGCTATGAAAGCGCACTTGTAGTTATGCCACAGCTTGCCGGTTTTATTCCAATGCTGACAGGAACCGGTGGAAACTGCGGTTCACAGAGTTCTACGTTGGTTATTCGTGGATTGTCTGTAGGAGAAATAGAATTTCGGGATTTATTCAAAGTTATATTTAAAGAAGTCCGGGTGGCAGCAGTGGTCAGCGTGATACTGGCAGTTGTGAATGGAATCAGGATCATCGTTATGGGACAAGGAGATGCGCTCATTGCATTATCCATTGGTGGAACCATGATCTGTACCGTCCTGATTGCAAAAGTCGTAGGCTGTACCCTTCCGATGCTTGCTTCCAAGATTGGACTCGATCCTGCAATCATGGCTACTCCGCTTATTTCTACCCTTGTAGATATCAGTACAGTAACCGTATACTTCATGATCGTCAGCCAAGTATTTCATTTGTAAAGACGTTTTGTATTTAATCACAAACAATTCTAATGTACTGAATTTAGTACGCAGATACAACTTGTCCATGCCAATTCTTTGTATTATAATGAAAACGTTGAAATAACTGAATACAAACGAAAGGAGTCTTTAAGTCATGGGATTTATTGATGATATTAAAGCGAGAGCAAAAACAAGTAAAAAGACAATTGTACTTCCGGAGACAGAGGATATCAGAACATATGAAGCAGCAGAAGCAGTTCTGAAAGAAGGAACAGCAAACCTGATTCTTGTCGGCAGCGAAGAAGAGATTGCGAAGAACAAAGGTTCTTTTGATATCAGCGGAGCAACAATCGTAGATCCTGCAAAGAGCGAGAAGACAGACGCCTACATCGCAAAACTTGTAGAATTACGTGAAAAAAAGGGAATGACAGAGGAAAAAGCAAGAGAACTTCTTCTGACTAATTATCTCTACTATGGTGTTATGATGGTTAAGATGAAAGATGCCGATGGAATGGTATCCGGAGCATGCCACTCAACGGCAGATACATTAAGACCAAGCCTTCAGATCCTGAAGACAAAACCGGGAACAAAGCTCGTAAGCGCATTCTTTATTATGGTAGTACCAGATTGTGAGATGGGTGCCAACGGAACATTCTTGTTTGGCGATTCCGGACTTGAGCAGAATCCGGATCCGGAGAAACTTGCAGCAATCGCACTTTCATCCGCAGACTCCTTTAGACTTCTGACAGAAAAAGAGCCAGTTGTAGCACTTCTTTCACATTCAACAAAGGGAAGCGCAAAACACGCTGACGTAGATAAAGTTGTAGAGGCTACAAAGATTGCAAAAGAGAATGCTCCGGAAGGACTTCTCATTGACGGAGAATTCCAGCTTGATGCAGCAATTGTTCCATCAGTTGGAGCATCTAAAGCACCGGGAAGCCCGGTTGCGGGAAAAGCGAATGTACTGATCTTCCCAGACCTTGATGCTGGAAACATCGGATACAAATTAGTTCAGAGACTTGCAAAAGCAGAAGCTTACGGTCCTCTTACACAGGGAATCGCAGCGCCTGTCAATGATCTCTCCCGTGGTTGCAGCGCTAAGGATATTGAGGGTGTAATCGCAATTACAGCAGTTCAGGCAATGGCAGAAGATAAATAAATTTCATATCTTTAATGATCAGTCATATGCATTTTGCACAAAAAATATGCATATGGCTGAAATTTTTTCAAATTAGGGATAGACATTAGGGACGAAAGTCCTTATTATATAAATTAAGAATTCTAATCTAAAAGAGAGGTAAATGAAATGAATGTATTAGTAATCAACTGTGGAAGTTCTTCACTGAAGTTCCAGCTCATCAACTCTGAGTCAGAGAAAGTGCTTGCAAAAGGACTTTGCGAGAGAATCGGAATTGATGGAAGCCTTACATACCAGCCAGCAGGCGGTGAGAAGGTTAAATCTGACAAAGCTATGCCTACACATACAGAGGCTATTCAGTTTGTAATCGACGCATTAACAGATGCCGAGACAGGTGTTGTTAAGAGCCTGGATGAGATTGGGGCAGTCGGACATCGTGTCGTACATGGTGGAGAGAAGTTTGCAAGCTCTGTTGTAATTACTGATGAGGTAAAAGCTGCAATTGAAGAGTGTAATGATCTTGCACCACTTCACAACCCGGCAAACTTAATCGGTATCAATGCATGCCAGAAGTTAATGCCTGGAACACCGATGGTAGCTGTATTCGATACTGCATTCCATCAGACAATGCCGGAGAAAGCTTACATGTATGGTCTTCCATATGAGTATTATGACAAATACAAAGTAAGAAGATATGGTTTCCATGGTACAAGCCACAGCTTTGTATCTAAGAGAGCTGCTGAGCTTGCAGGAAAATCTTACGATGATCTTAAGACAGTTGTCTGCCACCTTGGTAACGGTGCAAGTATCTGTGCAGTAGAGAATGGAAAATCCGTAGATACATCTATGGGTCTTACACCGCTTGAGGGACTTGTAATGGGAACACGTTCCGGAGATATTGATCCGGCTATCCTTGAGTTCGTAGCTAAGAAAGAGGGACTTGATATTTCTGAGCTTATGACAATGCTCAACAAGAAGTCAGGTGTATATGGACTTTCCAACAACCTTTCAAGCGACTTCCGTGACCTTGAGAACGCAGCTAACGAAGGAAATGCTCAGGCTAAAGTAGCTCTTGAAGTATTTGCTTACCGTGTTGCAAAATACGTTGGAAGCTACGTGGCAGCTATGAATGGTGTTGATGTAATTGCATTTACAGCAGGAATCGGAGAGAACTCAGGTACAGTTAGAAGCGCTGTTCTGAAATATCTTGGATACCTTGGAATTACAGTAGATGAGAAAGCAAATGATACTCACGGAGAAGAGATCACAATTTCTACACCAGATTCAAAAGTTCTTGTTATGGTTATTCCTACTAACGAAGAGCTTGCAATCGCGCGTGAGACAGTAGCATTAGTTTAATCTGAAACTATTGTAAAAAGTTATTGATTTGATTATTTACACCCTTCCGTACGAATACGGAAGGGTGTATGTCTGTAATAATTACAAGATGTAGAATATTTTCCGGACAGAACAAAGTATGATGTATAGTTCGAAAAGAAGATGTGTATAAAAATATTTGGAATAATCAAATAATAATTTCTAAAATGTAGTTGACAAACAGCTTTTCCATGATATAATAGACAGGTATGAATAGGGGTGATTAATATGTTGATTGACCTATCCAATGTCTTATCCGAACCACACAGATCTGTTGATGAGACAGTTCCATGTGAACTTAAAATATTTCGGAATGGGCTTGGTGAGTATCCGGTCACTGAAAGTTCTGATATTCATGTAAAGATTAATTATATGGAGAACGGAAAACTTCAGATAGAAGGAACTTGCAAGCTGACTGTAGAGATTCCGTGTGACAGATGTCTGGAACCGGTGGTAACAGTGTTTGATCTGAATATTTCACGCATTACAAAGGGAAATGTCACAGATGAGAGTGAAGTGGAATCAGAGGATTTAGACGAAGCAAATTATATTGACGGATATACACTCGATGTTGATCAACTGGTCGGCAGCGAGATTCTAATAGGGTGGCCGACGAAGATTCTGTGTAGCGAAGACTGTAAAGGGATTTGCAACGTATGTGGTCAAAACCTGAATCAGGGAACTTGTAACTGTGAAGATACGAGTCTTGACCCTAGAATGTCAGTTATCCGCGATGTTTTTAAGAATTTTAAGGAGGTGTAACCTATGTCAATTTGTCCAAAGAACAAATCTTCAAAAGCTAGAAGAGATAAGAGAAGAGCTAATTGGAAGATGAGTGCTCCGAACCTGGTAAAATGCAGCAAGTGCGGCGAATTAATGATGCCTCATAGAGTCTGCAAGGCTTGCGGAAGCTACAACAAAAAAGAAATCATTGCTCAGGATTAATGAGTAAGAAATGAACAGAAAAACTGTATTTCAAGAGTTGAGAGTTAATCAGCTTATGAAATACAGTTTTTTTATTTTATTCAAAAGACGTATGGTTCTTACTTTTTTATTGGGTTTTTGGCAAATAGTGGACAGAAAGGAACAATTAAGGTATATTTAAAATAGTTATTTTTACCATCGTTTTAGTCATATGAATCAATTAAACAACATTATGATGTCCGAGTTTGGAAACTTCAAGCTGGGCGATTTGGGAATCGCACGTACGATGGAAAAGACTACAGGCGCCTGCCATTTGTTCCGGAAAAGAAATGTTAGAAGCAATTACAGCCTGTAAGCTTTCAAAGGAAAAGGAAATTGAGCAAACAGAAGTCTATGAGGATGAGTGCTGGGATGACTATGATGGAGAGACGATTGGAAGTTAAGGATTGATAAAATGAAATTCTGTGGTATAGTAAAACCTGAGTAAAATAGAAGTAGAGGGACAGATTATGAATGACATTTTATACCGCGCAGCAGCGTATCTGCTTATTATTGCACTTGGAGTTTTTCTGAAGAAAGTCGGATTTTTTTATGAACAGGATTTCCGTACACTTGCAAAAATTTTGCTGAATATCACGTTGCCTTGTGCAATTATCTATTCATTTTCAAAAGTGGATTTTCAGATTTCGTTTTTAACAGTGACGGGACTTAGTCTTTTTGTTGGAATTCTTATGATGTTTATTGCGTTTTTTACATCGAGAATGACAGGAAAAAAAGAGAATATTCCATTTGATATTTTGAATTTGTCAGGATATAATATCGGAAATTTCTGCCTGCCGTTTGCACAGAGCTTTTTAGAGCCGCTCAGTCTTCTTGGCATCACGCTATTTGATATGGGAAATGCTTTTTATTGTAACGGTGGGGCAAAGGCAGTTGCGGAAGTATTCAAAAACTCCATACATAGAGTGCCGGGAACAGAGACCGGTATCAAAATGCAGTTAAAAAATTCGCTGAAGACTATGGGGCGGGCATTGAGTAGATCCACACCGTTTCTTGTTTATTTTGGGATGTTGATCGTTCTGATTCTTGGGATCCCGATTCCCAGACTAGTATTGTCGGTTACACAGATTGGCTCCAATGCCAATGCATTTACGGCGATGCTGATGATTGGGGTCGGATTCAAACTGAATATTAAAAAAGATGGAATCAGTCATGTGATCCGGATTTTGTTCACGCGTTATGCAGTGACCATATCATTTGCTGCGATTGCTTTTTTCTGTCTGCCATTCCCACTGCAGATCAGACAAGCACTTGTTCTTGCATTTTTAAGCCCGATTGCCAGCGCCTGTCCGGCTTATACAGATGCTCTGGGAGAAGATTATGAGCTTTCCAGTACAATTAATTCCATTTCGATGCTGATCAGTATCGGACTGATCACAGCTGCATTGATTGTCATGTTGTAAAGATACGTGTTGATTTTTCCGGTGATGTTTAGTAGAATATTACCAGTAGAGACAGGAGGAAATATCATGTCAGAAATTACAACAGTAGTACTGGATGCTATGGGTGGAGATAATGCTCCGGCTGCAATGATTGACGGCGCAATTGATGCCATTTCCAAGGAAAAGAATGTAAAAGTCATTCTGGTCGGTATTGAAGACGTCATAAGAAAAGGTCTGGAAGGCAAGACCTACAATCCAGAGCAGATCGAGATCGTGAATGCGACAGAAGTGATCGAGACAGCAGAGCCGCCGGTACATGCTATACGCAGGAAGAAAGATTCTTCCATCGTAGTCGGGATGAAGCTTGTAAAAGAGGGAAAAGCAGATGCTTTTGTGTCAGCCGGAAGTTCAGGCGCGATTCTTGTGGGCGGACAGGTGATCGTTGGCAGAATCAAAGGTGTTGACCGTGCACCATTAGCCCCGCTTATTCCAACGGAAAAAGGAGTTTCTCTTTTGATTGACTGTGGTGCGAATGTAGACGCCAGACCGGCACATCTTCTTCAGTTTGCCAAGATGGGTTCCATCTATATGGAGAATGTCCTTGGTATAAAGAATCCGAAGGTAGGTATCGTGAATATCGGTGCGGAAGAAGAGAAGGGCAATGCACTGGTCAAAGACACATTTCCACAGTTAAAAGAACTTCCGGGAATTAATTTTATCGGAAGTGTGGAGGCGAGAGAGATTCCACATGGCCAGGCAGATGTAATTGTCTGTGAAGCATTTGTGGGAAATGTGATCTTAAAGCTTTATGAAGGACTGGGGGCTGTTCTTGTCGATAAGATCAAAGGCGGTATGATGTCGACCCTTCGAAGCAAGATTGGCGCGCTTCTTGTAAAACCGGCGCTTAAGACGACTTTGAAGACATTCGATGCTACAGAGTACGGTGGAGCTCCGCTTCTGGGACTGAACGGTCTTGTAGTTAAGACCCATGGAAGTGCGAAAGCAAAAGAAGTGACGAATACGATCATTCAGTGTGTCACATTTAAACAACAGAATATCAGTGAGAAAATCAAAGCAAGTATTCAGGCGGAAGAAGCTGCCGCTGAATAAAAGAATGAACAAACAAGCAAAAGGAGACGTAATTATGGAGTTTGAAAAACTGAAAAAAATTATTGCAGAGGTCTGTGATGTTGACGAGGACAAAATTACAATGGATTCTACATTCAAGGATGATCTGGACGCAGATTCCTTGGATGTATTCCAGATTGTTACAGCTATAGAGGATGAGTTTGAACTTGAGATCAGTGATGAAGATGCTGAGAAGATCGTGACGGTAGGAGATGCTGTTGAGCAGATCCAGAATGCAACTGGAAACAACTAAGATATTATAAGTGAGAAAGTCCGGAAAAAAGGGCTTTCTCTCTTTCTGACTATAGGAGAATGAGCATGAAGAGAAATTTAAAAGAACTAGAACATAGAATCGGATATACATTTCAGGATTTTGCGCTTCTTAAGAAGGCGATGAGTCACAGCTCCTATGTGAATGAAGAGCATCTTCCGAAGTATGAATGTAATGAGCGCCTGGAATTCCTGGGTGATGCAGTACTGGAACTTGTGTCCAGTGAATTTTTATTTTTTGAACATCCGACAACTCCGGAAGGAGAATTAACAAAGACCCGCGCCAGCATGGTCTGCGAACCGGCACTCGCATTTTGTGCACGGGAGATTGAACTTGGAGAATATCTGCTTCTTGGAAAAGGAGAGGATGCAACAGGAGGAAGGAAGAGAGAATCTGTTACTTCTGATGCTATGGAGGCACTGATTGGTGCAATCTATGTAGACGGTGGTTTTGCTAATGCAAAAGAGTTTATCAACCGATTCATTTTAAAAGACCTGGAGAATAAAAAGCTCTTTTATGATAGCAAGACTATCCTGCAGGAAATTGTGCAGGCACATTTTAAAGAAGAACTTTCTTACCATCTGGTCGGGGAAGAGGGACCAGATCACGATAAAACTTTCCAGGTCGAACTTCAAATCGGAGAACAGGTCTATGGAATCGGAAAAGGACGTACAAAAAAGAGCGCAGAACAGGAAGCTGCCTACAAGACCATTCTGATGCTCCACAAAAAGAATATAAAGTAGGTGTTGTATGTATTTAAAAAGCATAGAAGTGCAGGGGTTTAAGTCCTTTGCAAATAAGATAAAATTCGATTTTCACAACGGTATTACAGGCATTGTCGGACCAAACGGAAGTGGTAAGAGTAATGTAGCCGATGCGGTGCGGTGGGTACTTGGTGAACAGCGTGTCAAGCAGCTTCGAGGCGGCACAATGCAAGATGTTATCTTTTCCGGTACAGAGAACCGTAAACCGTTAAGCTATGCGTCTGTAGCAATCACATTGGATAATTCAGATCATAAACTTGCGATTGATTTCGAAGAAGTTACGGTAACAAGAAAGTTATACCGTTCTGGTGAAAGTGAATATCTGATCAATGGCAGTGCATGCAGGCTGAAAGATATTAATGAATTATTTTATGATACAGGTATCGGTAAAGAAGGATACTCCATTATCGGACAGGGACAGATTGATAAGATCTTAAGTGGTAAACCGGAAGAGCGGCGAGAGTTGTTTGATGAGGCTGCCGGCATTGTAAAATTCAAAAGACGTAAGAGTATGTCTGTGAAGAAGCTGGAAGAGGAACAGCAGAATCTGATCCGTGTCAATGATATTCTTTCAGAGCTTGAGAAACAGGTCGGCCCATTGGAACGGCAGTCTGAGAAAGCACGAGAATATCTGAAGAAAAAAGAAGAACTGAAGACTTATGATATCAATATGTTTCTGTTAGAGGCAGACCGCCTGAAAGAGCAGATCCGGGACGTGGAAGCAAAAGATAATCTGACAAAGGCTCAGATGGGAGAAGCAAACCGCTTGTACGAAGATACAAAGCAGGAATATGAAAGCATTGAAGAACAAGTCGATACGATGGACGCATCTATTGAGACTTATAATCGCAAGCTTACTGAGACAAGCATGTTAAAACAACAGTTGGAGAATCAGATTGCTCTTTTGAAGGAGCAGATCCACAGTGCCAGAATGAATGATGAGCATTACGCGAATCGTGCCCAGTCCATTGAACGGGAACTTTCCGAGCGTGAGGAACAGCTTGGTACTCTGATTTCGGATCAGACAAGACTCCAGGCAGAATTAGATTCCGGCCGAAAAGCAGAAACACTTGAAAAAGAGAATCTGAACAAGCTTCAGATCCGTATCGCAAGTCTTAGTTCTGATATTGAAAAGAATCAGAATGATATTCGGGAAATTCTCGGAAACCGTGCATCCACAAAAGCTCAGATCCAGAAGTTCGATACTATGATGGAACAGATTCAGGTGCGGAAATCCGGACTGAACCAGAGATATTTTGGTGCGCAAAGTGAAGCCGGTTTTCAGAAAGAACAATATGAGACATTTTATGCGGAATTAAAAGAAGTATCAGATCAGATTATTTCCGTTGCAGAAGAGAAGAAGAACTATGAATCACAGATTCAGGAACTTCAAAAGTCTCTAAATGAAAAAAATGAGCAGATCCGTGCAAGTCAGAGTGCTTACCACAGAGAGCATTCACGCCTGGAGTCTCTTAGAAATATGACTGAACGCTACGACGGATACGGTAACAGTATTAAACGTGTTATGGATAACCGCAGTCATGAAAAAGGGCTGTTAGGTGTTGTTGCAGATATTATTAAAGTAGAGAAAAAATATGAGACAGCCATTGAGACGGCTCTTGGCGGCAGTATCCAGAATATTGTTACAGATAACGAACAGACAGCAAAACGTATGATTGAATTTTTGAAAAAGAATAAATTCGGTCGTGCAACATTTCTCCCACTGACGCAGATCCGTTCCCATGGAGGAATCGCTCAGCCACAGGCATTGAATGAAGAAGGAGTTATCGGTCTTGCAGACACTCTTGTTATGGTGGAAGACAAGTACCTGGAACTGGCAGGCTCTCTGCTTGGCAGAACACTGGTTGTCGATCACATTGATCACGGACTTGCCATTGCAAGAAAATACAGGCAGTCTATTCGAATTGTAACGCTGGAAGGTGATCTGATCAATCCGGGCGGTTCTATGACTGGTGGAGCATTCAAGAATTCCAGCAACCTTTTAAGCAGACGCCGTGAGATAGAAGATCTGGAGCAGGCTGTCCAAAAACTCCGTGCTGATGTAGCAAAGACAGAGCAGGAGATCGCGGAGCTGAAAAACAATCGTTCCAGTTACTATGATAAAATCGAACAGATCAAAGATTTACTACAGAAAGCATATGTCCGCCAAAATACAGCGAAGATGAATGCCGATCAGGCAAAGAGCAAGATCGAAGCAGCGAATCAGACTGCGCTGGAAATTCAGAAAGAGACGCAGCAACTGGATCAGGAGATCAGTGATATCATGGATAATCAGCAGTCTATCAATGTAGAGCTGGATACGTCTGAACAGTTAGAACGTGACCTGAATAAACAGATTGAAGAAGGGCAGACAAAGTTAGATGATCTGAAACATCAGGAAATATTACAGCAGCAGGCTTCGGAAAATGCACATTTATCCTGTGCTGCTACAGAACAAAAGGTTCTGTTCGTAATGGAAAATGCAGAACGTATTCAGGAAGAGATGCAAAAATTCCGCGAAGAGTTGAAGGGGCTGGAAGCAAGTAAAGGCGGTACGAGCAAAGAAATCGAGGAAAAAGAATCTCAGATTCAGGAACTGCGCCTGACGATTGAGAATTCCGGAGAATTATTTGTGGAAATTCAGGATGAGATTGAAAAGGCGAAGAAGACACGTGAAGATCTGAACCAGCGCCATAAAGATTTCTTACAGAAGCGTGAAGACCTCTCCAGGCAGATTTCTGATCTGGATAAAGAAATCTTCCGTCTGGAGAGCCAGAAGAACAGTTATGAAGAAGCTGCCGAGAAGCAGATCAATTATATGTGGGAAGAGTATGAACTCACTTATAATCGTGCGATGGAGCTTAGAAATGAAAATTTAACGGATGTTGCGAAAATGAAAAAGCGTATTCAGGAATTAAAAGGAGAAATACGCGCTTTGGGAAATGTTAATGTCAATGCCATTGAGGACTATAAAAATGTATCGGAGCGATATGAGTTCTTAAAGACGCAGCATGATGATCTCGTGGAAGCAGAAGCAACACTGGAAAAAATTATCGCAGAATTGGATGAAGCGATGCGAAAGCAGTTCACAGAGCAGTTCGCACACATTTGTCAGGAATTCGACCACGTATTTAAGCAATTGTTCGGAGGTGGAAAAGGTACATTGGAACTGATGGACGATGAAGATGTTCTGGAAGCAGGAATTCGTATTATTGCTCAGCCGCCTGGAAAGAAACTGCAGAATATGATGCAGTTATCTGGTGGAGAGAAGGCTCTGACAGCAATCTCATTATTATTTGCAATTCAGAATCTCAAGCCGTCCCCGTTCTGTCTGCTTGACGAGATTGAGGCAGCACTGGACGATAGCAATGTTGACCGTTTTGCACAGTATCTGCATAAGCTTACAAAGAATACACAGTTCATTGTTATTACGCACAGACGAGGTACAATGACTGCGGCAGACCGTCTGTACGGAATCACCATGCAGGAAAAAGGAATTTCGACACTTGTGTCCGTCAGTCTTCTGGAAGATGAACTGGACGATTAGAGAAAGCGCAGGTAAGATAGAACGTAGAAGTATGTCATGCAATTGCATGACGCGCACCTCGCAGCAAGAATGCCTCGGCATACTTGAATGGCAGGGGGCCGGCCTTGAAAGGAGTAAAAGTATGGCAGAAGAAAAGAAAGGTTTTTTCAGACGACTTGTCGATGGTCTCACAAAGACAAGAGATAATATTGTGTCCGGCATGGACAGTATTTTTAACGGATTTACACATATTGATGAGGACTTTTATGAAGAACTGGAGGAAGTCCTCATCATGGGCGATCTCGGAGTTCAGGCAACGTATGATATTCTGGACAAATTAAGAGAAAAGGTAAAAACCCAGCATATCAAAGAACCTGTTGAATGCAGACAAATCCTGATTGACAGCATCAAAGAGCAGATGGACGTCGGAGAAGCTGCTTATGAATTTGAAGAGAGAACTTCGGTGGTCATGGTCATTGGAGTGAATGGTGTCGGAAAGACAACTACGATTGGTAAATTAGCTGGAAAACTCCGCAGTCAGAATAAAAAAGTTGTGCTGGCTGCCGCAGATACATTTCGTGCTGCAGCGGGAGAGCAGTTGAAAGAGTGGGCGAACCGTGCACAAGCAGAATTGATCGGAGGCCAGGAAGGTTCTGATCCTGCAGCCGTTGTCTATGACGCAGTTGCAGCTGCCAAGGCAAGACATGCCGATGTACTTTTGATTGATACTGCCGGACGGCTTCACAATAAGAAGAATCTGATGGAAGAGCTTCGTAAAATGAATAAAATCATTGACCGTGAATTTCCGGACGCATATCGTGAGACACTGGTAGTGCTAGATGCCACAACAGGTCAGAATGCACTTGCTCAGGCAAAGGAATTTAATGAAGTTGCTGATATTACCGGTGTTATCCTGACAAAAATGGATGGAACTGCAAAAGGTGGTATTGCAGTTGCAATCCAGGCGGAGCTTGGTATTCCGGTAAAATATATCGGTGTCGGCGAGACGATTGACGATCTGCAGAAATTTAATTCTGATACATTTGTAAATGCATTGTTTGATGTAAAAGGAGAGAATGAAATATGTTAACATTAGAAAAATTTGAAGAGGCAAGCGAAATTGTAAAAAACGTAACTCTTCCGACGAAACTGGTATACAGTGAAAACTTAAGCCAGCAGACGGGCGGTAAGGTTTATCTGAAGCCGGAAAATATGCAGTATACAGGAGCTTATAAAGTGCGTGGCGCATATTATAAGATCAGCACAATGTCTGAAGAGGCAAGAGCAAAAGGACTGGTGGCTGCATCAGCCGGAAACCATGCACAGGGTGTTGCATACGCAGCACAGAAATTCGGATGCAAGGCTACAATCGTTATGCCAACAGTAACACCATTGATCAAAGTAAATCGTACAAAAAGCTACGGCGCAGAGGTGATTCTTTACGGAGATGTCTATGATGATTCCTGTGCGTATGCCGAAAAACTGGCCCAGGAGCGCGGAAGTACATTTGTACATCCGTTTGATGATCTGGACATCGTAGCAGGTCAGGGAAGTATTGCAATGGAAATTGTGCAGGAGCTTCCGACCGTCGATTATATTCTTGCGCCGGTTGGCGGCGGCGGATTGATTACAGGTGTATCTACACTTGCAAAAATGTTGAATCCAAAGATTAAAGTGATCGGTGTTGAGCCTGCTGCTGCGCCAAGTATGACAATGGCACTTGCTTCTGGCGAGCCGGTCACATTGGACAGTGCAAATACCATAGCAGACGGTACTGCAGTAAAACGTGTCGGAGACCACATTTTCGAGTATGCAAAGAAGAACATCGATCAGATGCTGACTGTAGAAGATGATGAGCTTGTCGGAGCTTTCCTCGATATGGTCGAAAATCATAAAATGATTGTTGAGAATTCCGGACTGCTGACAGTTGCAGCACTCAAGCAGTTAGATTTGAAAGGAAAGAAGGCGGTTGCAATTTTAAGTGGAGGCAACATGGATGTTATCACAATGTCTTCCATTGTACAGCATGGACTGATTCAGAGAGACCGTATCTTTTCGGCATCTGTATTACTTCCGGATAAACCGGGACAGCTTGCGCTTGTTGCTCAGACGATTGCTGATGCCCAGGGAAATGTTATTAAACTGGAACATAACCAGTTCGTTAGCACCAACCGTAATGCTGCCGTGGAGCTTCGTATTACAATGGAAGCTTACGGTACAGAGCATAAGAACCAGATTATGAAAGCTCTGGAAGAAAAAGGATTCCGGCCAAGAGAGATCGGTGCAAAATTGTATTAGCTGGGAGTTAATCCCCCAGCTGATATAGCCTCCGGCAGGATTGCAGAGGTGCGCAGTAGAAGTATGTCATGCAATTGCATGACGCGCACCTTGCAGCAAGAATGCCGAGGCATTCTTGAATAAAAATATCATAGAAGAGAAAACCAGAAAGAGCAAGATTCAAAAAAAGTTTCGGGTTTTCTCTTTTTGCTATGGGATTTTTGAAGGATTTTTGTTTTGTCTCTTGACATATGAGATTTGATTGTATACAATTATACACGAAGTGCATTATATAAAAAGAAAGGTGACTTTTTAGTGTCAGAAAGATTCCAGGAGGTCACGAAGAAGGTTAAAATTATGGAAGAGTATCAGGACCGTTCTCTTAGAGGAAGGGTATTTGAAAAATTGAGGGAGGATATTTTATCTGGTGTCTATAAGGATTGTGATGAACTTAGGGAGATTACAATCGGTGAGGAGATGGGAGTCAGCAGGACTCCGGTCCGTGAGGCACTTAGACAATTGGAACTGGAAGGACTTGTAAAGATTATTCCTAATAAAGGGGCCTATGTAACAGGTATTACGCCGAAAGACGTTCAGGATATTTACATGATTCGTTCTATGTTGGAAGGTATGTGCGCCAGATGGGCGACAGAGCACATCACTCCAGAACAGATTGAGCAGCTGGAAGAAATTGTTCTTTTATCTGAGTTTCATTTGAAAAAGGATAAGGACAAAGTTGTTCAGGTGTCAGATCTTGACGGTAAATTCCATCATGTTCTATATGAAGCATCCAACAGCCGGATTATGGAACATACGTTATCGGATTTTCACAAATATGTAAAGATGGCACGTATGTTGTCTGTAGGCGCAAAAAACCGGGCTGAGAAGTCCATCGAGGAGCACAAGGCAATTTTGGAAGCAATCAAAAAAGGGGATGCTGATGAAGCGGAAAGACTTGCAAATCTGCACATCATGCATGTAATGGAAAATCTTCATATCGAAATTGAAGATTAATGTTTCAAATTAAAAGAATCATATAAGTAAAGTTTATATAGTGGCAGGAGGACAAAAACATGGCGAAAATTAAAATGACAACACCAATTGTAGAGATGGACGGAGATGAGATGACAAGAATTCTCTGGAAGATGATCAAAGAACATCTTCTGAATCCATTTATTGAGTTAAATACAGATTATTATGATCTTGGACTTGAACATCGTAATGAGACGAATGATCAGGTTACATTTGATTCCACAGAAGCAACAAAGAAGTACAAAGTAGCAGTAAAATGTGCAACAATTACACCGAATGCTGCGCGTATGCCAGAGTATAATCTGAAGGAAATGTGGAAAAGCCCGAATGGTACCATCCGTGCAATTTTGGATGGAACTGTATTCCGTGCACCGATCGTTGTAAAAGGAATCGAGCCATGCGTTAAAAATTGGAAAAAGCCAATTACCATTGCAAGACATGCTTATGGTGATGTATATAAAAATACAGAAATCAAGGTTCCTGGACCTGGAAAGGTAGAGCTTGTGTATACAGGAGATGATGGAACACAGATCAAAGAACTTGTCCACAAATATGACGGACCAGGGGTTGCTCAGGGAATCCATAACCTCTGTGGTTCTATCGAGAGCTTTGCCAGAAGCTGCTTCAATTACGCATTAGACACAAAGCAGGATCTCTGGTTCGCAACAAAAGATACAATTTCTAAGAAATATGACCACACATTCAAAGACATTTTCCAGGAAATCTTTGATGCAGAATATAAAGAAAAATTCGATGAAGCCGGTATCGAATATTTCTACACATTGATCGATGATGCTGTAGCGCGTGTTATGAAATCTGAAGGAGGCTACATCTGGGCATGCAAGAACTATGATGGAGATGTTATGAGCGATATGATTTCTTCTGCATTTGGTTCTCTTGCCATGATGACATCCGTGCTTGTATCACCGGAAGGATATTACGAGTATGAAGCTGCTCACGGTACAGTACAGCGTCATTATTACAAGCATTTAAAAGGTGAAGAAACTTCTACGAACTCTGTTGCAACAATCTTTGCATGGAGCGGAGCTCTTCGTAAACGTGGTGAACTGGATCAAAATCAGGAGCTGATGGATTTTGCAGATAAATTAGAGAAGGCAACGATTGATACAATTGAGGAAGGAAAGATGACAAAAGATCTGGCTCTTATCACAACACTTCCGAATCCAACAGTGTTAAACAGTGAAGACTTTATTAAAGCGATTGCCGAAAAGTTAGTATAGAAAGAGTTGAAATGCATGGAATACTGGGATATTTATGATAAAAACAAACAGCTGACCGGGCGAAAAATGAAGCGCAATGACTGGTGCCTGAAAGAGGATGAGTATCACTTGACAGTGTTAGGTGTGATCCGCCGTCCAGATGGAAAATATCTGATTACCCGCCGCGTTCTGACAAAGGCATGGGCACCAGGCTGGTGGGAAGTTTCCGGAGGCGCTGCACAGGCAGGCGAAAGCTCCGAGGAAGCGGTACGCCGTGAGGTACTGGAAGAAACAGGATTGGATGTAAATGGCTGTGTGGGCGGTTATATGTTTACTTATCACAGAGAAAATCCTGGAGAAGGCGACAATTATTTTGTAGATGTCTATCGTTTTGAAAAGGATTTTAAAGAAGAAGACCTGCATCTTCAGACAGAAGAGACTGCAGGATATAAGATTGCAACAGCTGATGAGATCAAGGCTCTGGCTGACGAAGGAATCTTCCTGCATTATGATAGTATCAAACGTGTTTTTGAAGAGTAGAAAAATGAGCTGGCTTATTCGGCCAGCTCTTCCCATTTTTCATATAAAGTTTCAAGTTCAGCGTCAATTTCTGCACGTTCTTTCGCAAGTTCCTGACATTTTACTGAATTCGTATAAACTTCCTCCTGCGACATTAGAATATCAATTTCAGCACTTCTATCTTCCAGAACACCGATTCGTTCTTCTGTCTTTTTGAATTCATTAGCGCGTTTCCGTTCTTTTGCCTGAGCTTCTTTTTGTTCCTGCCAGCTTAACTTTGAATCAGAGGCCAAGTCAGCAGCTGCAGAAGAGGAATTATTTTCTAAGCGAGACGTATTGGAGTATGCGGCTGTCAGTTCTTCTTTTTTCTCAAGATAATAATCATAATTTCCAATATAATTTACAAACGTATGATTAACAAGATCCATGATACGTGTTGCAGTCTGATTGATAAAATAACGGTCGTGTGAAACATAAAGAACCGTTCCTGTGTATTTATTCAGTGCATGTTCCAGAATCTCTTTTGATGTAATATCCAAATGGTTGGTCGGCTCATCGAGAATCAGGAAGTTCGCTTCAGAAAGCATCAGCTTTGCAAGGGACACGCGTCCACGTTCGCCACCGCTTAAGTCACCAATAAGTTTAAATACATCATCTCCGGTAAATAAAAATGCTGCCAGCACTTTACGGATCTGCGTGTTATTAAGATTAGGATAGTCATCGGAAATCTCCTGGAAAATAGTTTTTTCCATATGCAGAACGTGATGTTCCTGATCGTAGTAACCAATCTTTACATTAGAACCGAGACGGAAACTTCCAGAATCAGCTTTGAGTACCTGATTTAAAATCTTAAGGATTGTTGTTTTTCCGGTTCCATTGTCTCCAATGATCGCGACATGTTCCCCTCGCTTGATTTCGAAGCTGATATTTTCAAATAAAATCTGTGGTGGAAATGCTTTGCTTAAATGCTCGACAATTAAGACATCATTACCGCTGACACAGGAAGGTTCCAGTGTTAAGTGCATATCTGTATGCAGTTCCATCGGTTTTTCAACCGGGGTCATCTTATCCAGCATCTTTTCACGGCTTTCTGCACGCTTAATGGATTTTTCACGGTTGAAGGAGCGAAGCTTTTCAATGACCGCTTCCTGATGCTTAATTTCCTGCTGCTGATTCAGATACTCTTTCATTCTGGCTTCGCGGAGCATTTCCTTTTTCTTGGCGTAATCTGTATAATTGCCCATGAAAGTGGTAAGCTTGCCCAGTTCGATCTCGACGACTTTTGTTACAACCCGGTTCAGAAAATACCGGTCATGAGAGACAATCAGTACTGCACCAGGATAATTCAGAAGATAAGTTTCCAGCCATGAGATGGAATTTAAATCCAAATGGTTGGTTGGCTCGTCCAAAAGCAGAATATCCGGCTTTGTGAGGAGCAGTTTTCCGAGAGAGACACGGGTTTTCTGACCTCCGGATAAAGTCGCGACCGGTTTTGCGAATTCTTCTTCTGTAAATCCAAGTCCTTTTAAAACACCAGTAATCTCACTTTCGCAGGCGTATCCATTTTCACGTTCGAATGCTGCTGTGAGCCGCTGGTATGTATTCATACGTTCTTCCAGACGTTCGCCGCTTAAATGCTTCATTTCCTGTTCAATCTCACGAATCTGCCGCTCCATGTCGAGAATATCGGCTTTTGCAGTGCGTACCTCTTGATAGATCGTATGGTCATTATTCATATCCTGATGCTGTGCCAGATATCCCATCGTCTTGCCGCGTGTCAGAACAACATTGCCGCCGTCCGCCTGTATCTCACCAACGATCATCTTAAGAAGTGTTGTCTTTCCAGCACCGTTCGGTCCTACGAGAGCTGCTTTTTCGTGGTCTTCTATATGAAAGGAGCCGCCGGAGACAATTACTTCTTCTCCAAAGGCTTTTTTGATATTGTGACATGCAAGTATCATCCTATCCTCCTTGATAAAAATCCTGTGACTTTGAGAAATAAAGATGCCGCAGGGCTGCGACCGGCGCTGCGACCGCATAATTTTGGCATCATCTTATACTATTATAACGAAAATACTACAAAAAACAACTAAAAAGTTTGACATTATACTAACGATTGCCTATAATAATGAGTAGAAATTTTTGAAGGAAGGAGGTGCGGATCATGCAAAACAGGGGAATTTCACAGGCAGTTATCCGTAGATTACCCAGATATTATAGATACCTTGGGGAGCTGATCGAGCAGGGAGTAGAACGAATCTCTTCCAATGAGCTTAGTAAAAGAATGAAAGTAACAGCTTCCCAGATTCGTCAGGATCTTAATAATTTTGGTGGATTCGGGCAACAGGGGTATGGCTATAATGTAAAATATCTGTACTCAGAAATCGGAAAAATTCTTGGATTGGAACAGGATCATAATATTATTATTATTGGTGCTGGTAATTTGGGGCGTGCACTTGCGAACTATGCATCATTTGAAAAGCGGGGATTTATCTTAAAAGGATTGTTTGATATCAATCCGGAGCTTGACGGGCAGGAAGTTCGTGGTGTTCCAATTCATATGATGGACGAGCTTCCGAAATTTGTAGATGAGAACAGTATCGATATTGCAGCATTGACGATTCCAAAGGATGAGTCAATCAAAGTCGCAAAATTTCTGGCAGATCACAATGTTCACGGAATATGGAATTTTGCACATACAGATCTGAATCTCCCGGAAAGTGTGATTGTTGAGAATGTACATTTATCCGAGAGTCTGATGAGGCTGTCATATAATATATGCCGCTACAAGGAAGAACATAATTAAGGAGATAACGTGTAAAGACAGGTTTGTTCAGATAGCATCCTGGCTTTGCACGTTTCTTTCTATCAGGAGGAATCAAAACTATGAGATATTTGCCAGATGCTAAACAGATGAAAACGGCAGATTCATTTACGATAAATGAACTTAAAATCCCGTCCCTGGAACTTATGGAACGGGCTGCCAGAGCATGTGTAGATCACATTAAAGACTGGAAAATTAATTTAAATAAAATATGTGTCCTCTGTGGTTCTGGAAATAATGGCGGGGACGGCTTTGCGATTGCCAGAATGTTTGCATGGGAAGGGTGTGACGTAACAGCAGTTCTGGTCGGAAACAGAGATCACTGCACACCAGAGACTGTCTATCAGATAGAACAGTTGAAAAATACAGGAGCACAGTTTAAGGAGCAGTTTGAGCAAGAAGCATTTGAAAGTGAACCGTATACTTTAATTATCGATGCAATTTTTGGAGTTGGACTTTGCCGGGAGGTTGGAGGCAGATATGTGCAGATTATAGAGTGTGTGAATCAGTCTGATGCAGTCCGTATGTCCGTGGATATTCCTTCCGGAATTTGCGCAACTACAGGAAATGTATTAGGAACTGCAGTGCGTGCAGACTATACTGTGACAATTCAGGAGACGAAAGTTGGTCTTGTACTTGATCCGGGAAGAAGTTATGCAGGAATCTGTGTATCCGAGGATATCGGAATTGTATCACTTCCACTGGAAAGAGATGAGGAAACAGTTTGTACACTGGAGGGAAGTGATTATGCAGCACTTCTTCCAAAACGAAATGCGGACTCTAATAAAGGAACTTACGGAAAGCTTCTTATGATCACCGGAAGCAAAGGTATGTCAGGTGCTGCATATCTTGGCGCACTTGCAGCTTACAGGACAGGTACCGGGCTGGTGCAGATCTATACTGCTAAAGAGAATCGCGTGATCTTACAGAGTCAGATTCCGGAAGCGATCATTACAACTTATGAAAAATATGATGTCAATGAACTACATCGCTTGATTGACTGGGCAGATGTCGTAGCTATAGGTTCCGGACTTGGAACAAAGAAGACTGCAAGGAAGATTTTAAAAGAAACCATTGCATATACAAAGAAACCTTGTGTCATAGATGCAGACGGACTCAATATTTTGTCTGAACATATGGATTATCTGTGTGGTGCAGATTGTGAACATTTTATCTTTACACCGCACATGAAAGAATTTGAACGGATCAGCGGTTTGAAGATTGCTGAAGTAAAAAAAGATCGTATTGCAGCACTTCGTACATTTGTTAAAGAATATGACGTTACCTGTGTACTGAAGGATTCCAGAACAACCATTGCAAAGCCGAGAGAGCGGGCAGCGGTAAATCTATCCGGCTGTGCGGCTATGGCAAAAGCCGGATCCGGGGATGTGCTGGCAGGCATTATCGCATCGTATCTCGCACAGGGACTTTCTGAATGGGAAGCAGCGCTTCTCGGTGTTTATATTCACGGAAGAGCTGGTGAGATTATAGAGAAGGAACAAGGCGCATACAGTCTTCTCGCAAGGGAACTTGCACAAAAGGCAGGAACAGCCATGACGATACAGGAGGAAAACTAGATTATGAAACAATACAGCAGAGTATGTGAACGAGTGGATCTGGATGCAATTTTTTATAATTTCCAGATGATGAAAGCAAATATCAAAGATGGGGTACAGATGATTGCAGTTATCAAAACAGATGGATACGGACATGGTGCAGTCCAGATTGCCCGGTTACTGGAACCGGTAGACTATATCTGGGGCTACGCGGTTGCAACACTGGATGAAGCTGTCGTCTTGAGAAAAAATGAAATAAAAAAACCAATTCTTGTGCTTGGATGCATTTTCCCGGATCAGTGGGAAGCAATGATTGAAAATGAAGTCCGGATGACCACTTACACAGTAGAAATGGCGAAAGGAGTTTCGAATCTTGCGGTCAAAATGGAAAAAGATGCATATATTCATATTAAGCTGGATACCGGAATGTCAAGACTTGGGTTCCAGATTCATGAAGACAGTGTAGATGCAATTGAAGAAATTTCAAAAATGCCGGGACTTAAATTAGAAGGAATGTTCACACATTTTGCAAAAGCAGATGAAACAGACAAGGCATATACAGATGTTCAGATTGGAAAATACAACTATATGCGTGATGAACTTAAAAAGCGAGGTGTCACATTTCCGATTTACCACTGCTCAAATAGTGCCGGTATCATTGATATTAAGAAAGCGAACATGGATCTGGTACGTCCCGGAATATCCATTTATGGATTGTATCCTTCCGAGGAGGTAGAAAAAAAGAATGTTCCGTTAAGACCGGCCATGGAACTGATCAGTCATGTCTCTTATGTAAAGACAGTTCCGGAAGGAACTCCGGTCAGCTATGGCGGAACCTATGTGACAGAAAAAGAGACTTCTCTTGCGACCATTCCGGTCGGCTACGGAGATGGATATCCCAGAAGTCTTTCTAACAAAGGTTATGTACTGATCCATGGCAAAAAAGCACCAATCCGCGGAAGAGTTTGTATGGACCAGTTTATGGTCGATGTGACAGATATTCCAGATGTAAAATTTGGTGATAAAGTAACACTGGTCGGTAAAGATGGTGAAGAATTTCTTCCGGTGGAGACTTTAAGTGATCTGTCTGGAAGATTTAACTATGAATTTGTCTGTGATCTCGGAAAGAGAATTCCAAGAGAATACATTCAGAATGGGCAGGTCACAGAACAGGTCGATTATTTTGATGTGTAGATGTGTAATAGTAAGAAAGGGTAAAAGCCCAGACTGGGATGCCTGCGAATGGATTTTGCTTTATTCTTGCATGAAATATAAGAATACTTCCGAAAAAGCTGGAAATACTTGTAGTATCATAGTAAAATCGGAGTGTGGACATTGTGCAGGTAAGACGTGGTGATATCTATTATGCAGATTTGAGTCCGGTGGTCGGCTCAGAACAGGGAGGGATTCGTCCGGTGCTGATCATTCAGAATGACGTAGGAAACCGTCACAGCCCGACTGTCATATGTGCGGCGATTACTTCCCGTATGAATAAGGCGAAGCTGCCGACTCATGTAGAGATAGATGCAAGAAAATATCAGATTGTAAAGAATTCTGTGGTATTATTAGAACAGATCCGAACCATAGACAAACAGCGCTTAAAGGACATGGTTTGTCACCTGGATAAAGAAATGATGTACAAAGTAGATGAAGCAATCAAAGTCAGTTTTGAGCTTCATACATAATCAAAGGAGTGAAAGAAAGTAGAATTATGGACGAGGCCAGACAGGGGACCACGGATAAGCTGATCCGTAATGTGTTCCGATACATGGATAAGAATGCCCGGGATATCATGACTCACAGGAAGAATATTGTGGCGATAGATGAGGAGGAATCTCTGGAAGATGCACTGCATTTTATGCTGGAGACGAATTATTCAAGATTTCCGATTTACAGAGAAAGTATTGATGAGATCATCGGTTTTATGCATTTGCGTGAGGCCATGACATGCTATTTGAAAAACAATTACAGAAATGTTCCGGTCAAAGAATTACATTCTTACATAAGACCTGTAGATTTTATACCGGAGTCTAAGAATATTGACCGCCTTTTTAAGGAGATGCAGGCAAAGAAAAACCACATCGTAATTGTTATGGATGAATATGGGCAGACTTCCGGTCTTGTGACACTGGAAGATATACTGGAAGAAATTGTCGGAAATATTATGGATGAGCATGATGTGGAAGAAGAATTGATCATTGTACTTTCTGCCAGTTCCTATATCGCGAGCGGTATGCTGGAGCTGGAAAAACTGGGAGACCTTTTGCATGTTACATTTGACACGGAGGAGTACGGAACACTCAATGGCTTTATGATCGACAAGCTGGAACGTATCCCGAATGAAGGCGAAGAGTGTATTGTAGTATATAAGAACTACCGATTTACCGTTCTGGAAGTGAATGATAACACAATTCAAAGAGTAAAGATTGAAAAACTTCTGATGGCGTGATAGAATAAAGAACGTGTGAAAATAGATAGAAAAGAGGAATAGAAATGTCAGGACATTCAAAATTTGCCAATATTAAACATAAGAAAGAGAAAAATGATGCAGCAAAGGGTAAGATCTTTACGAAAATCGGAAAAGAACTTGCAGTTGCCGTAAAAGAAGGTGGAAGCGCTGATCCGGCTAACAACAGCCGTCTGCGTGATGTTATTGCAAAAGCAAAAGCTAACAATATGCCGAATGATACCATCGACAGAAATATCAAAAAAGCCGAAGGGGATGCCAATGCAGCAAACTACGAGCACATTACATATGAAGGATATGGTCCGAACGGAACTGCTATCATCGTAGAGGCTCTGACAGATAACAGAAACCGTACAGCTACGAATGTAAAGAATGCATTTACAAAAGGTAAGGGAAATGTAGGAACACCTGGATGTGTATCCTTTATGTTTGATAAAAAAGGTCAGATCATTGTAGATAAGGAAGAGTTCGACGGGGATTCTGATGAACTCATGATGACCGCACTTGATGCCGGAGCAGAGGACTTCTCAGAGGAAGAAGACAGCTTCGAGATTTTTACAACACCGGAAGATTTCAGTGCTGTACGTCAGGCTCTTGAAGAAGCTGGAATTCCAATGGCAGGTGCAGAGGTTACAATGATCCCTCAGACATATGTCGAACTGACAGATGAGAAAGACATCGCAAATATTCAGAAGACTCTGGATATGCTTGATGATGATGATGATGTTCAGGATGTTTATCATAACTGGGACGAGTAAAACATAAAAAGGGGATAAGGTTATGAGTAATTACAAGATTGAAACAAAATGCATCCAGTCCGGTTATGAGCCGGGCAATGGAGAGCCGCGTGTACTTCCGATTTATCAGAGTACAACATTTAAATACAATAGCAGCGATCAGATGGGTCGTCTGTTCGCATTGGAGGAATCCGGATATTTTTATACAAGACTGCAGAATCCAACCAATGATGCAGTGGCGGCAAAAATCTGCGATTTGGAAGGCGGAGTTGCAGCAATGCTGACATCTTCTGGTCAGGCAGCGAACTTCTATGCCATTATGAATATCTGTGAAGAAGGAGATCATATTGTATGTGCTTCTGCATTATATGGCGGTACCTATAACTTGTATGCCCATACAATCAAAAAGATGGGTATTGATGCAACATTTGTTGATCCGGAATGTACGACAGAAGAGTTAAATGCCGTATTCAAAGAGAATACAAAAGCTGTATTTGGTGAAACCATTGCCAATCCGGCTCTTGTAGTATTAGATCTCGAGAAATTTGCAGCGGCTGCTCATGCACATGGCGTACCGTTTATTGTGGATAATACATTTGCAACACCGGTCAACTGCCGTCCGTTCGAGTGGGGTGCAGATATCGTAACACATTCTACTACAAAATACATGGATGGACATGCCACATGTGTCGGAGGAGCTATCGTTGACAGTGGTAACTTTGACTGGGCTGCCCATGCAGATAAATTTCCGGGACTTACAACTCCGGATGAGACATATCACGGAATCGTATACACAGAGAAATTTGGAAAAGCTGCGTATATTACAAAGGCGACTTCTCAGTTAATGAGAGATTTAGGTTCCATTCCATCACCTCAGAATTCATTTATTCTGAATCTTGGGCTTGAAACGCTTCCATTACGTGTGGAGCGTCATTGTGAAAATGCTCTGGCAGCTGCAAAATATCTGCAGGCACATGAAAAAGTAGCGTGGGTAAGTTGTCCGATGCTAGAAGGTGATAAACATTATGCACTTGCTAAGAAATATATGCCAAACGGAACTTGTGGAGTGATTACTTTTGGTCTGAAGGGTGGAAGAGAGGAAGCAGTCCGCATGATGGACAGCCTGAAGATGATTGCAATCGTGACCCATGTTGCAGATGCAAGAAGCTGTGTTCTCCATCCGGCAAGTCACACACACCGTCAGATGAATGATCAGGAGTTAAAAGAAGCTGGAGTACAGCCGGATCTGATCCGTTTCAGTGTTGGAATTGAAAATATTGATGATATTATTGCTGATTTAAGTCAGGCACTTGAACAGGTATAAAAGTATTCAAATACCTCCATACTAAGAAAAAAGTATGGAGGTATTTTTTATGGAAAAAGAAACAACTGAGGAAAAAAGAAATGAAATGAAAGAAACCGGCAGCATGAAACTTGACTCTAATAACCAGAAACATAATGTACGTCTTCTGACAATTATTGGAGAGATTGAAGGTCATGAAGCAGTATCCGGGAATACAAAAGCGACAAAATACGAACATCTTTTGCCGATGCTGGCTGAAGTAGAAGACAGCGAAGAGATTGATGGACTTCTGATCCTTTTAAATACAATGGGCGGGGATGTGGAAGCAGGACTATCTATTGCAGAGATGATTGCTTCTATTAGTAAACCGACAGTTTCTCTAGTCCTTGGAGGCAGCCATTCTATCGGAGGACCGCTGGCAGTGGCGGCAGATTACTCGTTTATCGTCCCGAGCGGAACTATGATCATACATCCGGTCAGATCAAATGGCATGTTTATTGGAGTACAGCAAAGTCTCCAAAATATGATCCGGACTCAAAAACGCATTACAGGGTTTCTTGCAGCTCATTCCCATATGAACGAAGAACGTATCGAAGAACTGATGCTTAATCCGACGGAACTTGTCAAAGATGTCGGCACACTTCTGGAAGGAGAAGATGCGGTCAGGGAAGGTCTGATTGATGAAGTTGGAGGAATGAGCCATGCATTAAGGAAACTTCACCAGATGATTGACGAAAAATAATCATTCATGTATACTATAATGTGATATGTTTTGCGCATAAGGGGGAGTAAAAAATATGGCTGCAAAGTCAAAAAAGAAAACTGGCAGAAAGCAGACAAAGAAAAAAAAGACCGAACAAAGTTTTTTAGGGGAGGAAATCTTTGTCTGGGTTACTCTGGCAGTCAGTATTTTGCTATTGATCAGTAATTTTGGATTTGGCGGAAACATTGGCGATCATGTATCCGGGGCTCTAAAGCACGGCTTTGGGATCGTTGCCTATTTTGTCCCATTTTTACTGTTTGGAATCGTATCATTTTTAATATCAAATAAAGAAAATAGAATCGCATATATAAAATCTGCGCTTGCGCTGGTTTTTATGATCCTTACCTGTACACTTTTAGACCTGATCCATGAGATGGGCGGAAGACTTGGTAGCTTTATTGCAAACCTTCTTATACCCGCAGTCGGAGTGGCAGGTACATATGTAATTGTAATAATCTGTATGATTATCTGCGGAGTGATCATTACAGGGAAATCTGCTTTAAAGGGAGTAAAAGCAAAAGGTGATCAGGCCTATGGCCGCGCAAGAGAAGATGCCAAAAGAAGACGTAAAATTTCAGAAGAACGTAAAGCCAAGCGTGCTAAGATGCGTGAGCAGGAACAAAAAGCTGCCAAAAACACAAACTCTAACGAAAAACGATCGGATCACCGCGTAACGGGAGTTTCTCTGGCAACCAGACTTTCTGATAAGTTCCAGTCACCGGAGATGAAGGAAATAAAGAGTAATCCGGAAATGATGTCGGCAGAAGATAAAAAACAACATCCGGATTTTGTGATCAACAGGGCTCCCGATATTCCAATAGAAGATATTCCGGAAGAATCAGATGTGACGGAGGAAGCTTTTGATTTTACACAGGCAGACAAGAATCCGACAGACTCTTCTTCGGGAAGTTCTGTGCGTAAAAGTAAGATGGGGGCAGCTCCGGTTGCCGATGAAGTTGCGCGTGTTGCAGCAGAAGCTGCGAAGACAACAGAGGCTGTAAGAACAAAAGCATATAAAATGCCACCGGTATCACTTCTGAATCGTGGTAGTGAAGGACGTCAGGAATCGGATGCAAAGCTTCGGGAAACTGCTATGAAGCTTCAGGAGATTCTGGCGAATTTTGGAGTAAATGTAACAGTTACAAATGTAAGCTGTGGTCCTGCTGTCACGCGTTATGAGCTTCAGCCGGAAATGGGTGTGAAAGTAAGTAAGATTGTCGGACTGGCAGACGATATCAAGCTGAACCTGGCCGCCGCAGATATTCGAATCGAGGCACCGATTCCGGGAAAAGCAGCTGTAGGAATTGAAGTTCCAAATAAGGAAAATTCTACAGTCATGCTTGGGAATCTTCTAGCGTCCAAAGAATTTAAAGACAGTACCTCTAAAATATCGTTTGCAGTTGGAAAAGATATCGGAGGTAAGGTTGTCGTTACAGATATAGCAAAGATGCCACATGTGCTGATCGCAGGTGCTACAGGTTCCGGTAAGTCTGTCTGTATTAATACATTGATCATGAGCATCCTTTATAAAGCAACTCCGGATGAAGTCAAATTAATTATGATCGATCCTAAAGTTGTGGAATTAAGTGTTTACAAAGGCATTCCACATCTGATGATCGACGTGGTGACAGACCCGAAAAAGGCAGCTGGTGCTCTGAACTGGGCAGTAGCTGAGATGACAAGGCGTTATCAGGCATTTGCGTCATTGAATGTACGTGATATCAAAGGATATAATGCGAAGATTGAATCTATGCCGGATCATGCAGATGAAGCAAAAGGACATAAGATGTCGCAGATTGTCATTATTGTAGACGAGCTTGCAGATCTTATGATGGTTGCTCCTGGCGAAGTTGAAGAAGCAATTTGCCGGCTGGCACAGCTTGCAAGAGCAGCAGGGATTCATCTGGTCATTGCAACACAGCGTCCGTCTGTCAATGTTATCACAGGATTGATTAAAGCAAACATGCCGTCAAGAATCGCGTTTTCTGTAACTTCTGGAGTTGATTCCAGAACCATCATTGATATGAATGGCGCTGAAAAATTACTTGGAAAAGGAGATATGCTCTTTTATCCATCCGGTTATCAGAAACCGGTACGAGTCCAGGGAGCTTTTGTATCGGATAAAGAGGTTCAGAAAGTTGTTGATTATTTAATTGACAAAAATGGAAATGCCAATTACGATGTAGAAGTTGTCAATCATGTAAATACATCCAATATTGGCATGGTATCTTCAAACGGACCAGGTGCCGATGAAAGTAATGGGCGAGATGCCTATTTTATAGACGCAGGTCGTCTTATCATTGATAAGGACAAGGCTTCCATAGGGATGCTGCAGAGAGCGTTCAAGATTGGCTTTAACCGTGCAGCACGTATTATGGATCAATTGTGTGAAGCGGGGATTGTCGGTGGCGAAGAGGGAACAAAACCGCGCAAAATCCTCATGACACTAGAAGAATTTGAACAATACGTACAAAATATAAATACTACTGAATAATCAGAGGAGGTCAGTATAGACAATGAAATGCAGGTATTGTAAGGCAGAAATACCAGAAGGGGAATTATATTGTAAAAAATGTGGGCGAGAGGTACAGATTGTACCAGATTACAATCCACTTGAAGAAATGCTAACGGCTCAGATCCAATTAGATGGCAATGAGCAGGAATCGGAGTTCGATCAATATATAAATCAAAAACGCAGAAATAATAACAGGACAGGACAATCTGCTGGCAGAAATACAGGTTCAACTGGACGTGGTGCAGGAAGAAATACAGGAAGAAGTGCATCACGAACAACAGCGGCTATGACTGGAAGAAGAATGACCGGGAATACTACGGGGCAGATGCTAACTGAAAAAGAAAGAAGAAAACGGCAGAGCGCAAAAGCAGCAAGAAAGAAAGCTTTGCGCAGAAAAAGACGGATCGTCCTGCTTATTATGGCTACAATCGTAGTATTGGCAGGTGCCGGATTCTATGTTGTATATCAGAATTCCTATAACGGGATTATGAAAAAAGCACAAAAAGCCGCGCAGTCAAAAGATTATACCACTGCAGAAGCTTATTATAAACAGGCAATTTCCAAAAATACTAAAAAAGCAGATGCTTACACAGGTCTTGCAGATGTCTATCTGTTACAGGATAAGGCCGATGAAGGTACAACATTATTTGAAGAAGCAGTTAGCAAGCAATCTGGTAATGTTGAACTTTATAAAGCTTGTATGGATTTTTATTTGAAATCAGATCAGAACATGAAAATTCCAGAACTTTTGGATTCTGTCAGTGACTCCATGTTGGAGAAATTAAGAGATTATGTTGTAGATGAACCAAAGTTCAGTCTGGAGGATTCTACGACTTATGATGATGTCCAAAAATTACTTTTGACTGCAGATAAAGATATAATCTACTATACAACGGATGGTACAGATCCTGATCTGACAAGTACGAAGTACACCAGTGAAGGCATACAGATCAGCGAGGGTGAGACAACCATAAAAGCAATTGCTGTCAACAAAAAAGGGGTGCCGAGTGCAATCGGTAAGAAGTCTTATACGGTAGAATTCCCTGTAGAAGATGCACCGGCGGTCTCCCCGTCAACAGGCCAGTACGATGAAGCAGTTCAGATTGAAGTAAAAGTACCGGAGGGATATACTGCATATTACACGACAGACGGTACAGACCCGACAACAGCATCTACAAAATATACCGGGCCAATCGACATGCCAAAGGGAGAAACTCTTTTTAAAGTCGTACTTGTCAATGGAAAGGGGCGTATGAGTGGTATTACCACTAGAAATTATATGTATGATAACCAATAATTGTAATCTTATTATGTAAAAAAAAGAAAAAATTACCAGAAAAATATTGCGTTAAATTATTATCAATGTTATAATGTAACTGTGATAATTTTTTAACGCAATTATTTTATGGAGGAGAAAAATCATGGCAAGATTTACATTACCAAGAGACATTTATCATGGAGAAGGAGCTTTAGAAGAGCTGAAGAACTTAAAAGGTAAAAAGGCAATCGTTGTTGTCGGTGGCGGCGCAATGAAACGCCAGGGATTCCTTGCAAAAGTTGAAGACTACTTGAAAGAAGCTGGAATGAAAGTTGCTCTTTTCGAAGGTGTAGAACCAGACCCGTCTGTTGAAACTGTAATGAAAGGTGCAAAGGCTATGCAGGAATTCGAGCCTGACTGGATCGTAGCTATGGGTGGTGGATCACCGATTGATGCAGCAAAAGCTATGTGGGCTTTCTATGAATATCCGGGAATAACATTTGAAGATCTGATTACACCATTCAGTTTCCCGGAATTAAGACAGAAAGCAAAATTTGCAGCAATCCCTTCAACCTCCGGAACTGCAACTGAAGTAACAGCATTTTCTGTTATCACAGATTATGCAAAAGGAATCAAGTACCCACTGGCAGATTTTAACATCACACCGGATGTGGCAATTGTTGACCCGGCTCTTGTAGCTGAACTTCCTGTAAATCAGGTTGCTTACACAGGTATGGACGCCTTGACACATGCGATTGAGGCATATGTATCTACATTGAACTGTCCATATACAGATCCGCTTGCACTCAAAGCAATCGAGATGGTATTTGATTATCTTCCGGCATCCTACAGATGCAATATGGAAGCAAGAGCAAAAATGCACGATGCACAGTGCCTGGCTGGAATGGCATTCTCTAATGCATTACTTGGAATCGTACATTCTATGGCTCATAAAACAGGAGCTGCATTCTCTACAGGACATATTACACATGGACTTGCAAATGCAATGTATCTTCCATATGTAATCAAATATAATGCAAAAGATCCTGTAGCAGCTAAGAGATATGCTGAAATTGCAAGGTTTGTAGGACTTGGTGGAGCATCTGAAAAAGCACTCATCAACAGTCTTTGTGAGAAGATCAATGAATTCAATGTTATCTTAAATATTCCGGCTACATTAAAGGATTTCGGGATCAAAGAAGATGAATTTAAAGAAAAAATTGCTACAATCTCTGAAAATGCTGTGGGTGATGCCTGTACAGGTTCTAATCCAAGAACAATTGATCCAGCTACAATGGAAAGACTGTTTACATGCATTTATTATGGAACAGAAGTTGATTTTTAATTAACGATAATGTTAAAAAAATAATTTTAATAAAATAATGATGAAACGGCAGGTATTGTAATAATATTTGCCGTTTTTGGTGCGTTTTTCTGAATTTATTTTAGAAATTAAATTCACAGCAAGTTACTTGATATTTTCATAACAATGTTGTATCATTAAATAGATGATTATTATTATTCCCGGTATTTCAATGGGGGTTAGAATTAGGAGGAAGCAAGATGTATAAGATATTAAAAGCTGAAAAATTAGCTGACAAGATTTATCTTATGGATGTTGAGGCACCACGTGTTGCAAGACACTGCCAGCCTGGACAGTTCGTTATCGTTAAGATGGACGATAAGGGAGAACGTATCCCACTTACAATCTGTGACTATGACAGAGAAGCAGGTACTATTACAATCGTATTCCAGGAAGTCGGAGTATCTACTGTAAAGATGGCTGACTTAAAGGCCGGGGATTCATTCCGTGATTTCACTGGACCTCTTGGTTGTGCTTCAGAGCTCGTTGGAGAAGACATAGAAGACTTGAAAAAGAAAAAAATCTTATTCGTAGCAGGTGGAGTTGGAGCTGCTCCTGTATATCCACAGGTAAAATGGTTACATGAACACGGCGTAGCAGCAGATGTTATTGTCGGAGCAAAGACAAAAGATATGCTGATCCTTGAAGATGCTATGGAAGCTGTATCTGGTAACTATTACCCATGTACAGATGATGGTTCCTACGGACATGCCGGAATGGTTACAACAATGGTCGAAGAACTTGTAAATAATGGAAACAAATATGATGTATGTATTGCAATCGGTCCAATGATCATGATGAAATTTGTCTGTCTCCTTACAAAGAAACTGGAGATCCCGACAGTTGTCAGCATGAACCCGATCATGGTTGATGGTACAGGAATGTGTGGTGCCTGCCGTCTGATCGTTGGAGACGAAGTGAAATTCGCATGCGTAGACGGACCAGAGTTTGACGGACATCTCGTTGATTTTGATAACGCTATGAAGAGACAGCAGCTTTACAAGACAGAAGAAGGTCGTGCAATGCTGAAATTACAGGAAGGTGACACTCATCATGGTGGATGCGGAAACTGCGGAGGTGACAAATAATGGCAAATGTATTAGAGAGAGTTCCTGTAAGAGAACAGGATCCAAAAGTAAGAGCAACAAACTTCGAAGAAGTATGTTATGGATATAACAAAGAAGAAGCAATGGAAGAGGCACAGCGCTGTATCAACTGTAAGAATGCAAGATGTATCCAGGGCTGTCCTGTATCTATCAATATTCCAGGATTTATTAGTCATGTAAAAGAAGGTAATATTGAGGAAGCTTATAAAGTAATCGGAGAGTCCTCAGCACTTCCTGCTATCTGTGGCCGTGTATGTCCACAGGAGTCCCAGTGCGAGAGCAAATGTATCCGTGGAATCAAAGGTGACCCGATTTCGATCGGTAAACTTGAAAGATTCGTTGCTGATTACGCTCTTGAGCATGACATTAAACCTGCAAAACCTGAGAAGACAAATGGACATAAGGTTGCAGTTATCGGTTCTGGTCCGTCCGGACTTACATGCGCCGGAGACCTTGCAAAGCTTGGTTATGAAGTAACAGTATTTGAGGCACTTCACGAGCTTGGCGGAGTACTTGTATATGGTATTCCAGAGTTCCGTCTTCCAAAAGAGAAAGTCGTAAAGAAAGAAATCGAAAAAGTAAAAGAATTAGGTGTACATTTTGAGCCAAACGTAGTAATCGGTAAATCAACAACAATCGATCAGTTGATGGAAGAGGAAAACTTTGAAGCTGTATTCATCGGTTCCGGAGCAGGTCTTCCGATGTTCATGGGAATTCCGGGAGAGGCATCAAACGGAGTATTCTCTGCAAACGAGTATCTGACAAGAAGCAACCTTATGAAAGCTTTCGATGATTCTTATGATACACCGATTGCAGCAGGTAAGAAAGTTGCAGTTGTCGGTGGCGGTAACGTAGCAATGGATGCTGCCAGAACAGCACTTCGTCTTGGAGCAGAAGTACATATAATCTACCGTCGTGGCGAGGAAGAACTTCCAGCCAGAGTTGAAGAAGTACATCATGCAAAAGAAGAGGGCGTTATCTTTGATCTTCTTACAAATCCAAAAGAAATTCTTGCAGATGAGAATGACTGGGTAAAAGGAATGAAGGTTGTTAAGATGCAGCTTGGAGAGCCTGATTCATCAGGAAGACGACGTCCAGAAGAAATTCCAGGATCAGAGTACGAGATTGAACTTGATACAGTTATCATGTCTCTTGGAACATCTCCAAACCCATTGATTGCTTCTACAACAAAAGGTCTTGAGACAAACAAGAGAAAATGTATCGTTGCAGAAGAAGAAAATGGACAGACATCAAAAGCATGCGTATTCGCTGGCGGAGATGCTGTAACAGGAGCAGCAACAGTCATCCTTGCTATGGGTGCCGGAAAAGCCGGAGCAAAGGGAATTCATGAATTATTAAGCAACAAATAAATTATATCAGCCGGGAGATGACTCCCACCTCGCAGCAAGAATGCCGAGGCATTCTTGAATGGGGACGTAGTAAAATTTTAAAATACTACGTCCCCATCATTGATGAAGGGTGTCCCTTTTTTCATAAAAGGGGTGCCCTTAATTTATGAAGTTGACTTTTTTATTGACACTTCTAAGTCTTTTGTATAAAATAATATCAGAATTAGTTTAGCCTAACCTCCGTAGATTAATTTAATACTGTTATTCTAGGATATCGAGATTCTGAATATAATACTAATAGATAATAAAAAGGAGTGTTTGATACATGACAATTTTCTGGGGACTAATGATACCGTTCATCGGAACAACTCTTGGGGCATTATGCGTATTATTTATAAAAAATGAATTAAAACCTGTGATTCAAAAGTCTTTACTTGGTTTTGCAGCGGGAGTTATGGTTGCGGCCTCTGTATGGTCACTTTTAATTCCAGCTATGGAAATGTCTGATTATCTTGGACAACTGGCATTTTTACCGGCTGCTGTTGGCTTTCTTGTCGGCATTGTATTTCTTCTTGCATTGGACCGCCTCATTCCACATCTGCATCTTGGGAGTGAAGAATCAGAAGGTCCTAAAGCTTCATTAAAGAAATCGACGATGCTGATCTTGGCAGTTACAATTCACAATATTCCGGAAGGAATATCTGGTGGCGCAGTATTTGCAGGACTTCTTATGAATAATTCAAAAGTGACACTTGCCGGAGCATTTGCACTGTCTATCGGCATAGCAATTCAAAATGTACCAGAGGGCTTTATTGTTTCACTGCCTGTCAGAAGTGAAAAAGGGCGGATAAAAGCTTTTTTATATGGTATGTTTTCTGGGATTGTGGAACCAATTGGCGGTGGAATAACAATTCTGCTTGCATCTAAAATTACACCATTATTACCGTATCTTCTTGCATTTGCAGCGGGAGCTATGATATATGTAGTAGTAGAAGAATTAATTCCAGAATCTGCCGAAGGCACTCACAGTAACATCGGGACCATTGGTTTTGCACTTGGCTTTGTACTGATGATGATGCTTGATGTGGCATTTGGTTAAATAAAGGAGTTTATATGAAAATTACACTAATTACCGTCGGAAAAATAAAAGAAAAATACTTAAAAGATGCAATTGCGGAATATTCAAAAAGATTAAGCCGCTATTGCAAACTGGAAATTATAGAAGTTGCAGATGAAAAAACACCAGATAACGCCAGTGAAATTGTAGAAGCCGGAATCAGAGATAAGGAAGGCGAACGAATTTTAAAATACGTAAAAGATGATGCTTATGTAATCACACTGGAGATTAACGGTAAGATGTTGACCTCAGAAGAGCTTTCTGAAAAAATTGATACACTAGGTGTACAGGGCACAAGTCATATTATTTTCATAATTGGTGGTTCTATAGGACTTGGGAATGCAGTTCTGAAACGTTCTGATTATGCACTTAGCTTTTCGAAAATGACTTTTCCACATCAATTGATGCGTGTAATTTTGCTAGAACAGATTTATCGCAGTTACAGAATTATAAACGGAGAACCATATCACAAATAAGAAATACGAATCTTTCGAAGAAGTTGAAGTATAAAAAATACTGATTTCTACGGAAGATTCGTATTTTAAGGTTTATAGCCTAAAAATCGGTATTAACTGAAAGCCCCATTTTTTATTCATCCCATCCTTCGTAAAATCGAATATTAACAGAAATATTACGAATGAACTCGCCATCTTTTAATTCGATATCTTCTTCGTCGGAAACATATGGAATGAAAGGCTCTTCTTCTGTAAGTTCCAGACTCAGCCAATTTCTGGCTGCCTCATTGGAATCATCAATTGCATCATCTAAAGTGTCGCCTTCGCCGTAACAACATTCCAGATCCGGGAAATAGCTTTTGTATCTTCCTTCTTCAGTTTTTCGAAATACTGCCGGATATATAAATTTCATATCTAATGTCCTTTCTATATATTATTACAAGTCTTTTTCCATTATAGCATGATTTGTGCTATGATAAAAGAAATGATCATAATTTTTCAGATAACAGAAATGATCATAATTTTTTAGATAACAGGAGGATATCATCATGACTAAAACCGGAGAACGTGAAATTGCCAAAAAGGAAAATGTAAATGGTGGAGCAGGTTATGTACTTATGGAAGCTCTTTTGAATGAAGAAGAACGAGCAGAGCACTGCCGAATCTTTTCACAGGTAACGATTCATCCAGGGTGTGAATTAGGATATCATGAACATCATGGAGAGACAGAAACTTATTATGTGCTTTCTGGTAGTGCAACATATATCGATAATGATAAAGAATATGAAATCAAAGCAGGAGATGTAACATTTTGTAAAGATGGGGATGGTCATGGAATTAAAAATCATGGAACAGAACCAATTATATTCATCGCCCTTGTGTTAAAAAAATAGTCATTATATCAACTAAGCAGGAGACACCATGTTAGAAGAAGCACTCGCACGAAAACTGATAGAACATGTGACAAAATATACAACTTATAATGTTAATATTATGAATGAAAAAGGAATTATAATTGCCAGTTGTGACCCCAAACGTGTTGGTTCTTTTCACGAAGCAGCATATCAGATTCTTCACACCTCTGAAAATATAATTACGGTTGAAAATGACTTGGATTATCAAGGTACTTTAAAGGGGATTAACATGGTCATTGAAATAGATGACAAACGTGAAGGAGTAGTAGGCGTAACTGGGAAGCCAGATGAAATTCGTCCAGTTGCCAATATCACGAAACTTGCAATTGAAACATTATTAAAGTATGAAACCCAGAAGTTACAATCTATCAGAAGACAAACAAAAAAAGAACGTTTTATAGAGATGATTACAGGTGAGCAAAATGCTGATCCGAATGGTCTTCGAAGACTTGCAGAAGAATTGAGTTACAAAGAAGAACTTATACGTATACCTATTCTTTGTTATCTTGAAGATCCTAAATATCAAAAAGTACTTTTAGAATCCATAAAGCAAGGAATTCTGCATAAAAGCGAAGACATCAGTTTTCCTTTGGAAGATCAATATATATTAATTTTTAAAACAATTGATTCAAAAAATAAACGTTTTTTTGCTGAATACAAATATATGCTGGCAGAATATTTGCAGCCAACCTTACAATGGATTAAGAAAAAAGAGATTTCCTGCAAATTTTACATAGGAACATTTCAAAATAATTTTCCTCAGTATTATTATGCTTATCGGCATTGCAAGTGGTTGGAAAATAATATCAAGACTGAGCATAATAGTATATATTTTTATGATTATATTTCTGAATATATTCAGGCAATTGTTCCGATTAATGAAATGAATCAGATATTCAATGTTTTTGGGAACTTTTTGCCGATCGATATACAAAAACACTGTCTGGAACTTGTTGATACGTTGATAGATACAAACTTCAATACAGCTAAAGCTTCCGAAGAGCTTTTTATGCACAAAAATACATTTGCATATCAATATAATAAACTTCGAGATATGCTAGATGTTAATCCTCAAAATTCAGCAAAAGATAAATGGTTTTTAATATTCCTATATATATATCTATCACGAAGATAAGTATTCGATATATGTAATCGTATGAACTTGAGTCTTTATGTAATGTCAAATCAAGAACAAATGTTTTGTGATATGGTAACAATTTTTATGCTTTGATTTGTGGTAAGAGCTTTTGTTGTTCGAATCTTTTTTTGTTAAACTCTTTCTTAAGAAACCTGATAGGAAATATCAAATAGAAAAGGGGGATTTATATGACAGGTTTACCACTTATCATCGCATTTATTATTGCGATAGTTCTTATGATTTTGGCAATTTCAAAATTCAAGATTCATCCATTTCTTGCAATTATGGCTATTTCATTAATACTTGGTCTGGTTGCGGGAATTCCGCTTACAAATGTAACCGAAGCAGATGGAACTGTAAAAACGCTGGGTCTTGCGAATGTAATTGGACAAGGTTTTTCAGGAACATTTACAAGCATTGGTATTGTAATTATTCTTGGAGCATTGATTGGAACAATTCTCGAAAAAACTGGTGCAGCATTGAAGCTTGCAGACATGGTAATACACCTTGTCGGTAAGAGCCATCCGGAATTAGCTATGGAATTAATGGGCTGGGTAGTATCAATTCCGGTATTCTGTGATTCTGGATTTGTTATTTTGAATCCAATTCGTAAAGCACTTGTTAACCGAACAGGTGCATCTTCCGTAGCAATGTCAATTGGACTTTCATCTGGACTTTATATTGCACACGTATTTATTCCACCTACACCCGGACCAATTGCAGCTGCATCAACGATGGGAGTAGGAAATAATCTTTTACTTGTAATGGGAATGGGTGCTCTTTGTTCTGTTTTTCCATTAATAGCAGGTTATTTCTTTGCAAAACATATTGGAACAAAAGTAACAGCAAATGATGAAGCCAACCAAAATGAAGTTCATAAAACTTATGAAGAACTTGTTGCTGAGTATGGAAAACTTCCAAATGGTTTCAATGCACTTGCACCAATTATAGTTCCGATTATTCTGATGGCAATTGGTTCTATTGCAAGTATGGCAGGTCTTACTGGTACAATAAACAGCATTCTGCAGTTCCTTGGAACACCGATTATTGCTCTTGCTGTTGGAACTATTTTTGGCATCATTCAGTTGTCAGGAGCCGGAAAAATGAATGAGTTCTACGAACTGACAAATGAGACATTAAAAACTGTAGGACCTATTCTTTTTGTTACAGCGGCTGGTGGAGTACTTGGTAAAGTCATTTCCTCTACAGATATGATTAATTATATTACACAAAATGCTACGTTACTTGAAAAGATTGGAATTTTCTTCCCATTCTTATTAGCAGCTATTTTGAAAACTGCACAGGGTTCATCTACTGTTGCAATTACAACAACTGCAGGAATCGTGGCACCACTTCTTCCGGTTCTTGGTCTTGGAAGTCCGGTTCGAACAGTTCTTGCTGTAATGGCAATTGGTGCTGGTGCAATGACTGTATCCCATGCGAATGATTCTTATTTTTGGGTAGTTACCAATTTTGGTGCGATGACACCTGAAAAAGGATATAAAACTCAGACAGTAGCTACATTGATTCTTGGAATCAGTTCTATGGTAGAAATTTTTATTTTATCATTATTTTTATAAAAATGCGGTTAGAATTCGAAAGACATTTATAAAATTGCAGGAGGAAGCTTATGAAATTTTTATTTGCTTCAGATTCATTTAAAGGAACATTATCCTCACAAAAAACTGCAGAACTTTTAACACAGTCAGCCCGGGAGATATTCCCGGACTGTCAGTGTGACAGTATTACGGTTGCTGACGGTGGCGAAGGTACGACAGACGCAGTACTTGCGGCTACAAATGGGAAAAAAATATCTGTGCAAGTTCATGGACCTCTCTGGGAGGATATTACAAGTAATTATGGCATGCTGGATGAAACTCGTGCAGTAATGGAAATGGCTGTAGCTTCCGGACTGCCTCTCGTTCCAGAAGAGAAAAGAGATCCACGCTATACTACCTCTTATGGAACTGGAGAAATGATCGCAGATGCTCTTAGAAGAGGATTCCGGGATATATCCATAGCCATCGGCGGCTCTGCTACAAACGATGGTGGAATCGGTTGTATACGCGCCCTTGGTGGAAAATTTTTAGATGAGAATAACCAGGAATTAAAGGGTTGCGGCGAGGATTTGATGAAAATTAGAAAAATAGATCTTTCTGGACTGAATCCATTGATAAAAGAATGTAAATTCACGGTAATGTGTGATGTCACAAATCCGCTTTGCGGAAAAGACGGAGCTACTTATACATTTGGAAGACAGAAAGGTGCACCCCCCGAGATTCAAAATGATCTGGAAGCTGGTATGTGTAATTACCGGGACATTATTAAAGAGCAATTTGGACTGGATATGGATCAAATTGCAGGTGCAGGTGCAGCTGGTGGTCTCGGGACTGCTCTTATGGTATTTTTAAACGGAACATTGAAATCTGGAATAGAAACTGTACTTGATCTTGTAGATTTCGATGAACATCTGAAAGATGTAGATATCGTGGTAACTGGAGAAGGCGCTACAGACTGGCAGTCTGTATTTGGTAAAGTCATGCAGGGTGTTGGTGTTCATTGCAAAGATCACCATATACCAGCTGTTGCAATCGTCGGAAGCATGGGAAAAGGTGCGGAAGACATCTATGCGTATGGAATCGAATCTATCATCACTACTGTAAATGGTATTATGCCCCTTTCGGATGCATTGGAACATGCAGAAGATTTGTATCTAGGGGCTGCCAGAAGGCTATTTAAGCTTTTGAAAGCCGGGATGCAGATTTCAAAAGCTTAATTATTAATGTTGAATAAATTCAATCATTTTACGAACGGCGGTACTCTTGGCGGCACTGCCGTTTGTAACTAAATAGATTCTTCTAAGTGGCAGCTTTTCTTCCAACGGTATCTGGTAGACATCGCCTTTTGCAAGAGCAAGTTCTGCCATCTTTTTTGGATAAAACCCAATGCCAAGATTATGTACGATGAGCGGCAACATCTGATCGGTAGTTGCAGTTTCCATATCTGGTGCAAAAGAAAGTCCATGTTCTAAAAAGAAACTATTGTATAATTCTCTGGTTCCACTATTTTCATCCAGACTGACAAATGGAAGAGAAGCAATATCTTTCAGTTTTTGCGTCTGTTCTGCCAATTTTTTATATTTTTTTCCACCAATTAATATTTCACGATAAGAAGCTAATGGGATTTTTTCAAGTGGACCTTTAATATCAAGTGGTGTCGTTACCGCCGCAAAATCCACAATATCACTTCTTAATGCCTGGATTGCCTGTGGCGTCGAATGATTCGAAATACGAAGTCTGACATGCGGATATTGTTCATGAAATTTTTCAAGTCTTGAAAGTAGTACCAGTCTCAGCGCGTTTTCGCTGGCACCGATGGATACTAATCCATTCTCCAGTTCACCATTCTGACGGATTTCTTCTTCGCCAATCTGTAACTGTTCATATGCAATTGCTACATGCTCATATAATTTCTTTCCCTCTGGTGTTAACGAAATACCACGGTTAGACCGTAGGAAAAGAGTGCATTTTAATTCTTGCTCCAGGATATTCATGCAGCGTGTAATATTGGGCTGATTGTTGCCAAGCATTTTTGCTGCTTTTGTAAAGCTCTTATAACGTGCTACAAAATAAAATATGCGGTAATAATCGTAAGTAATCATATCTAGTCCTCTCATTCCAAATTGATATATCCATGATACTAAATATATCTTTTACATTTTGACGTAAGACAACTATAATATATAGCAGATAAAAAATCAATAAGAAAAGAGATGAATAACAATGGCAACCATATTTCCAAGAGAAGAAAAAGCAGAATACTTATTTGACAAAATTCTGGAAAATTCGCAGGCATGCGAACGGTTGATGGAAACATTTTATGAATCAGTAGAATCTGACGGCGAATATTCAGGAGAAGTATTGCCGCCGGAGAAATTTGCAAAAGCTTTATTTGACGCTTATAAGAATAAAGATCTGACCGCTTTCCTTCTGGCAATCTGTCAGCACAGCATGTTCGATCTTCTTAGGAATGCATACCTTGTTCCGTTTCGTTTTAACGCTGACGGACATACCAATCCTTATATTTTAACGGATGGATCCGGCAATCTGTTAAATGATTGCAAGAAAGCTGTACCTGACAAAATGTATCATAAATTCCAAAAAGTCTACGCACAAAATGATGATGTGAAAATGTATCTGGCAGAAGGATATCGAAAAAGGCATTGTTATGATGAAGTGACTATGGAAGTAAAAGATTATCGAATGGGAGAGCAGTTAGGTGTTTTGCTTGTATATGAACTGCCGGATACTATCAAAATGAAAGAGACTGAAGCTCAGTCTTATGTCGCCGTTATGGATCTGGTTATGCAATTGCAGGAAGAACTGCCAAAATCCATTGTTTATTATGGACAAGAACGTCTTGAAGAAAAAGGTGAGCATTTTGATGAACTTGGAATTTTTCTTCCATTTACACATTTTTCAGAACGACTGGAAAAACATATTGAGACAGCGAAGAAGATTGTTTATCAATATAAAGAATAATTTGTCATATAATCTATAAGAAAGAGGAACTATTCACTTGAAAATGAACGGTTCCTCTTTTAGTTCAGTTGAGAAGACTCCCAATTATATAAGTGACAAGTGAACTTATATAATTGAGAGTCGAATCTTTGAATTTACGTGCAATAACGAAATGTTTTATCTGTCAAAATCCTTGCAAAAATCAATCCAAGCGGCAATGCAAGTATGATCATAAATGCGGCAGCGAACCACTCTGCTGATGTATGCAGAGACATGATTCCCAGATTATAAATAGCACGGTACAAATAAAGGCCAGGTACCATAATTACTATAGAAGGTACCGTTACGGATATTCTTGGAAATCCCGCAACATTTTTAATCATAGAAGCAAGAATTCCTGCGACAAGCGCGCCGATAAATGCAGCAGCAGCTGGGGGCATATTTGCAAGGTCCACCATTTCCAGACGAAGAGTATTGGCAACTGCTCCGATACATCCGGCTGTAGCTGCCAGTTTTCTTGGACTGTTAAACATAACAGAGAATCCGAAAACTCCACAAAAGCTTGCTGCCAGTCGGAAGAGAATTTGTACCGGGACTTGCAAATTTAATGTTAGAAAATCCACCGGCTGCAATTTTAAGATAAGTGCCATAATCCAGGCAGTCATTGTTGCAACAGTGATAATAATGATTGCATAAGTTAATCGTTCCAGACCTGATCTCATATCCAATTTTGCAAGGTCAATACCGCTGGTAATGAATGGAAATCCTGGAATGATAAATAACATAGAACAAATATATCCTGCTTCATGTTGTTCTGACACCCCAAGTATCAGTTTCATCACTTCAAATAATCCTGCATAGACCAGACAGGCTGATGTTACGGAAACGAAGATACATAAAAATAGTGTAAAATGATGCTTTCCCAGTTTGCATCGGACAAAATTCCCGATACCGGCACCTGCAAATGCACAAAACATTTCTACCGGTCCGCCTCCAAGTAAAAAGGTAAATGCGCCACAGGCAAGTGCGGCTGCAAAACCAAGTGCGGTCGGAGAGTAGAGACCATGTATTTTTTCAATCTGATCCAAATGAGAATGTAATTCCTCACCAGTCATGTATACACCTTCGGATGAAAATTTATTAATAAACTGTTCCAGACGATTCAGTTTTGATGTGTTTACTCCTGTATTTGTAAGACATAAGGACTGCGAGTAACATTCCTCTCCATCGAAACAGGTGTATTCAATGGACATTAATCCGATGTCTGCAGTACAAGTCAACCCTAACTGTTCTGCGAGTGTATTCATAGATTGTCTGACACGCCAGGCTCCGGTTCCACATGACAGAAGCATAAGACCTGTCCGTCCGATCACAGAAGATTTTTCAATAATTCCAGCACTTGTAATCGGGATATCATCAATTGCTTCTGCATAATCATGCCATAAAATTTCCATGTGATTTTTGTGGATCACTTGCATATAAATCACTTCTTTCTTCATTGAACTGACCATATCGTCAGTTTAGTATAAATATTTTCTTCAGCCATATAAATTATGTATGTTTGATATTTTAATTATACATATATAGCATATTATGTTCAGCTTTAGTATAGTCTTTATTTCTTGTTTGTCAATAATTACTTACTGTCTTGTCACATGTAAAAACATGTGTTATAATTGTCTGCAATGAAATTTCAGATCATATGGGAGGAAAAACATATGACAATTGTAGAAGAAATACAAAAACTAAAACAAGAAAAAAATGCAGTGATCCTGGCTCATTATTATGTCAGACCTGAAGTTCAGGATATTGCAGATTACATAGGAGATTCTTTCTATCTAAGCCGTGTTGCAACAGAGCTTTCTGAGAGTACGATTGTATTTTGCGGCGTTTCTTTTATGGGCGAGAGCGCAAAGATCTTAAATCCGGACAAAACTGTTCTGATGCCGGATCCGACTGCTGACTGCCCGATGGCACATATGGCAGATGTAGAATCTATTAAAAAAGTCCGCGAAGAGTATGAAGATGTAGCAGTGGTCTGCTATATTAATTCTACAGCAGCTTTAAAAGAATATTCCGATGTATGTGTGACGTCAGCAAATGCTGTCAAGATAGTAAAAGCGTTACCGAATAAGAATATCTACTTTATTCCGGACCGGAATCTGGCTCATTTTGTAGCAGATCAAGTTCCGGAGAAACATTTTATCTATAATGAAGGATTCTGTCCGACACATGAGCGTATGGAAGCTGATGAAGTCCGCGAAGCAAAAGAAGAACACCCGGATGCACTGGTGTTATCTCACCCGGAATGTAATACAGAAGTATTAAAATTATCCGATTATATAGGAAGTACTTCAGGAATTATTAAATATGCAACGGAAAGTCCATGTAATGAATTTATCATCTGTACAGAAGAGGGTGTACACTATAAACTCGTTCAGAATAATCCGGATAAACATTTTTACTATCCGAAGACTGTTCCAGTATGTCCGAACATGAAAAAGAATACTTTGGAAAAAGTGCTTCATGTATTGAAGACCGGCAAGAACGAAGTTCATGTCAGTGACAGCCTTCGTGAAAATTCAAAAAAACCTCTGGAACGTATGTTAGAGCTTGGAAAGTAGGCATTTGAATATGAATCAAACAGATAATATGAAAAATGTAAGTAAAAGTAAGGAAAATAATTTGCAAGCTGATGTGGTCATTGTCGGCACAGGCGTAGGCGGCTGCTTTTCAGCCCTGAATTTGTCCGAAGATTTATCCATTATTATGATTACAAAATCAGATCTTGAAAGCAGCGATTCATTTCTCGCACAAGGAGGAATCTGTGTGTTACATGATGACGATGATTATGACAGTTATTTCGAAGACACAATGCGGGCTGGTCATTATGAAAACAGGAAAGAGTCTGTAGATATTATGATCCGCGGTTCACAGGATGTAATTCATGATCTGATCGGGTATGGTGTGGATTTTGCAAAGGAAGATGGTAAACTTCTGTACACAAGAGAAGGCGCCCATTCCAGACCTCGAATTCTGTTTCATGAAGATATTACTGGTAAAGAAATCACAAGTAAGCTTCTTGCACAGATAAAGACACGTAAAAATATCCAGATTATGGAATATACGACGATGACTGACATCCTCATTTCCAAAGGGGCATGTGCCGGGATTGAGGCTGAAACATCTGATCATAAAAAGATTTATATCCACGCTGATCAGACTATTTTTGCAAGCGGCGGTATCGGAGGTCGTTATAAGCATTCTACAAACTTTCCGCATTTAACTGGAGATGCCATTGATATTGCAAAAAAGCATGGCATCAGACTGGAACATTTAGATTATGTACAGGTCCATCCAACAACACTTTATTCTAAAAAACCGGGACGCAGATTTTTGATTTCCGAATCTGTGCGTGGTGAAGGCGCTCTTCTGTATGATAAAAACGGAAATCGATTTATAGATGAACTGCTCCCAAGAGATGTTGTCACAAAAGCCATTCAGGAACAGATGAAGAAGGATGGGACAGATCATGTGTGGCTGTCATTAGAAAAGATTCCAAAGGAAATAATCCTAAGTCATTTTCCGAATATCTACCTGCATTGCCTGGAAGAAGGTTATGATGCGACAAAAGAGTGGATTCCAGTCGTGCCGGCTCAGCATTACTTTATGGGGGGAATCTGGGTTGACTCCGATAGTCATACATCTATGCCAAATTTATATGCAGTAGGAGAGACAAGCTGCAACGGTGTTCATGGAAAGAACCGACTTGCAAGCAATTCTCTTTTGGAGAGTCTTGTATTTGCTAAAAGAGCTGCCAGGGAAATCATGTCTGAAAAACAGATGAATAAGGTAACCGCATAAAACAGTAATAAAATGCTATAAAAAAGGAGATTTTCAGAGAGTCATGAATACAATTACGATGAAACTACAGGCTGACCATCTCATCGAAGAAGCCTTAAGAGAAGATATATCAAGCGAAGATGTAACCACAAATTCAGTCATGAAAGAAGCTGTTCAAGGAGAAGTTAACCTGATCTGCAAACAAGATGGAATCATAGCCGGTCTGGATGTGTTCCAGCGTGTTTTTGAACTTTTAGACGAAAAAATAAAGGTACAATTTTATAAAAAAGACGGTGATGAAGTAAAAGTGGGAGAGCTTCTTGCTGTAGTGACCGGAGATATTCGAGTTCTGTTGTCTGGAGAAAGGGTAGCTTTAAATTATCTGCAACGCATGAGTGGAATTGCCACATACACGAATACTGTTGCAAGATTGCTTGTCGGAACTAAAACGAAACTTTTGGATACAAGAAAAACAACTCCGAATATGCGTATTTTCGAAAAATATGCAGTTCGCGTCGGAGGCGGATATAATCACCGCTATAACCTATCTGATGGCGTCCTTTTGAAGGATAATCATATTGGTGCAGCCGGAAGCGTCACAAAAGCAATACAGATGGCAAAGGATTATGCACCGTTTGTTCGGAAAATCGAGGTGGAAGTAGAAAATCTTGACATGGTAAAGGAAGCGGTAGAAGCAGGTGCAGACATCATTATGTTAGACAACATGTCTTATGACGAGATGAAAGAAGCTTTATTAATCATTGATGGACATGCCGAGACAGAATGTTCCGGAAATGTTACAAAGGAAAATATTGAAAAACTGACCGGACTTGGTGTGGATTATATTTCCAGTGGAGCACTGACCCATTCTGCACCGATTCTTGATATTTCCTTAAAAGGACTTCATGTACTTTAATAAAGAAGTCTGTTTATCTGCACAAATCAGAAATTCTTACACAAGCCATAAATATTTTTAATAAGTGTAAATGAAAAATACGCGCTAATTGAGAAATGTTTTCAATTAGCGCGTATTTTCTTGACGTCCTTTTTAAGTATATGCTATAGTGTCTAATGGTTAGATAATGCTAACTTTTTTGGAAATGATTAAAGAAGAATGGAATATGAACTATATGAAACGAATTAAAGAAATTATTTTATTTACCATTGTCTGTTTTATGATAACTTCATGCAATTCAAAAACTTCTGATACAATAGTGGATCAATCTGTCACAGACAAGAACGCCTCTTCAGAGACGCAGGCTTCAAGTACTGATGAACCACAAAGCAGAGATGTCTTTGCGATGGATACTTATATGACACTGACTGCATATGGTGACAATGCAGAAAATGCGCTTGATAAAGCCGAAGCAGAGATTGAACGTCTAGATAATTTGTTGTCTACAGGTGATGGAAATAGTGAAATCTATGCACTGAATCAGAACGGTACAGGAACGATTTCAGAAGATACCGAAACGCTTTTAAATGAGTCTGAAAAACTTTATACAGATACAGAAGGTGTTTTTGACATCACAATTTATCCGGTTATGGATGCATGGGGATTTACAACGCAGAATTACAGAATCCCGTCTGAGGAAGAGTTAAAAGGGCTTCTTGAAAATGTGAATGCTTCTAAAATTCAATATGACAAAGCTTCAAAGAAAGTCACTTTGCCAGCCGGTGTGAAGATTGATTTTGGTGGGATTGCAAAAGGATATACATCCTCAAGAATTATGGATATCTACAAAAAATGTGGCGTTACAAGCGGCATGGTAAGCCTTGGAGGAAATGTGCAGTTGCTGGGAGCGAAGCCTGACGGCTCATTCTGGCGTGTTGCAGTACAGAGCCCGGATGATACCAATGACTATCTGGGGGTTCTTGAGGCGGAAGATAAGGCTGTTATCACTTCTGGCGGATACGAGAGGTATTTTGAAGAAAATGGAAAGATTTATCATCACATTATTGATCCTGCAACGGGTTATCCGGCTGAAAATGGATTGAAGTCTGTGACGATTGTAAGTGATGACGGAACCCTTGCAGATGGATTATCAACATCATTATTCATAATGGGAAAAGACAAAGCCTGTGATTTCTGGAAAGAACACAGCGATAAATTCGATATGATTCTTATGACAGATGACAACGAGTTATACGTGTCAGAGGGAATTGCAGATGTATTCAGTTCTGATCTGACTACGAATATTGTCAAAAAATTATCTGAAAAGTAAAGGGAATGATTATGGAAAAAGAAAAAATCATGAAGAAAATAAAAGAATATGCTCCGGCTGCTTCTATTGTACTGGTAGCTGCCTGTGTTGGAACTACACTTGGAAACTACTCACCTCCGACTTATGAAGTTCAGGCGAAGGAAACAGTAAATGAAGAACAGGCTGGTCAGACAAATGATGAAGCTGAGACAGTAAAAGGCTCTTTTAATCTACCGGACGGCGTATACAAAGGAACCGGAACCGGTTACGCAGGAGAGATTACAGTCGCAGTTCAGATTCAGAATAAAGAAATCGTGTCCATTGACATATTGAGTTTCTCTGATGATGCAGCATTTTTTAACCGGGCGAAAGCTGTGATTGACCGGATTATTGAAAAGCAATCTCTGGATGTGGATGTTGTTTCGGGCGCCACATATAGCTCGAATGGAATTATAAGTGCTGTAAAAAATGCGCTGACCGGAGAAGAAGACAGCGGTGAAACCGGGCAATCTCAATCCGGCAATCAGGCAGCAGAAGGAAGTTCGAAAACAGTAGAAGCAGTAACGGATGCGGCCGCATATAAGGACGGAGCTTATTACGGAACTGGAACCGGATTTGGTGGAACACTGAAAGTAAAAGTGACCATTTCCGGTGGAAAGATTAATGCAATTGAAATCGTAGAAACAAAAGACGGCAGTGAGTACATAAAAAAAGCTGCCGTGCTTCTGGATAAGATCATAGCCGGGCAGACAACCAATGTTGACACAGTATCTGGCGCGACCTACAGCTCATCCGGATTGATTCAAGCAGTGAGAGATGCGCTAAAGCAGGCTGCAATCGACCTGGCAGATACATCATCAAACTTAGATACCGACAGCACGACGGATAACAATACCGAAGGAATCACAGGTACGATTCCGTATAACGAAGGGATTTATTATGGATCTGCCGAAGGCTACAATGGCGATGTGAAGGTTGCAGTTGTAATACAGAATCACACTATAAAGGCGATTCTTGTAACGGAGAAAAATGATGATGCAGATTTCTTTAACCGTGCAATGACAGTTGTTAAAAATATTATGAAGCAGCAGAGCACAGATGTAGACATTGTATCTGGTGCAACTTACAGTTCCAACGGCTTGATCGGTGCCGTGAAAAATGCCCTGAAAGAGGCAGAAAAAGTCACAAACGGTGAAACCGCAGATACAAAACCGGATACTACTGCATTAGAAAAAGCACTGGAGGAAGCAGAAGCACTTCAGGAAGAGCAATATACAGAAAGTACATGGGCTGTCCTTACGGTTCGTATCCAGGATGCTAAAGCAGTGCTGGCATCTGAGTCGGATCAGACAACAGTTGATCAGGCATTTCAAAATCTGAAACAGGCTATACGTCTTCTGGAGAAGAAAGATGGGAAAGAAGACGAAGGCATTGTTTATAACAATGGTATTTACGAAGGACGATCTCTTTGTGTGCCGGATGATGATGCGGATTTTGAACCATATAATCTTACACTAAAGATTACTGTACGAAACGATAAAATTGTCGCAATCACAGATATTCAAGGTGATGGTGCCAGTGATAATCAGTCTTATATTCAGAAAGCTGCTTATGGTAGAAGCGGAACGACCGGTGTAGTAGACCAGATTTTGAATTCTGGTGTTGCGGACAACATTGACGTAGTATCTCGCGCGACCTGTTCTTCGAATGCAATTATGGAAGCTTGCAAAAATGCGTTGGAAGGGGCAAAAAAATAATGAAAAATTTTATTATACGAGCTAGTTCACTTGCAGTGATTGTACTGATGCTATTCGGCTACAATGAAGTGTTAAATGTCCGTGCAAAGGATGAACAGATTGCAAAGCTTCAGGCATCACTGGATGAAGACACAGCGAATACTGGACAGTCACAGAATTCTTATACAGATGGTACTTATGAAGGAGAAGGAGCCGGATTTGGTGGATCAATCGATGTAAAAGTAACTATTGAAGATGGTCAGTTGAAAAATATAGAAATTATCAGTGCTGAAAATGAAGACGGAACCTATTTGGAAACTGCAAAAGGTGTCATCTCAAAAATTCTGGATGCCCAGACACCGGAAGTTGACGTAATGAGTGGTGCAACATTCAGCTCAACAGGAATCAAGGATGCAGTCGCAGATGCATTACAAAAGGCAGGAAATTAATGTGAATATATTAGAAAAATATCTGACAGATAGATTTACAATAAAACAAGTAAAAAAAATACATATATGGTTACGGACAGGAATACAACTTTTCTTCTTTTTATTGTTTCCTTCTGCATATACTGCGGCCTTTGCAGGAATTAAGTATATTTTTACCCAGATTGGTGCGGGGGAAATGGTTTCAGTATCATCCTTTGTTACAGTTCTGATCGTCCTCTGTGGTTATACGATTATTTTCGGAAGATTCTTCTGTGGCTTTGCCTGTGCATTTGGCACATTGGGAGATGCAGTACACGCAGGGTATGTCTGGTGCTGCAAAAAGCTTAAGAAAAAACCGGTTGTTCTCAGCCAGATGATAAGTACTCGCTTATCTGTATGCAAATATTTGATATTACTCATGATTGTGTTAATGTGCTATGCCGGAATTTATTCCAAAGCACAGGGAACAAGCCCGTGGGATGTATTTTCCATGATCCATGCAGGTAATCTGAAACTCGCAAACTATATACCGGGACTGATTATTTTATTACTGATCTTAGTTGGCATGTGTGTACAAGAACGCTTTTTTTGCAGATTTTTATGCCCAATGGGAGCAATCTTTTCCCTGCTTCCGGTACTGCCGATTTTTTCACTTAGAAGAGACCGCAGTTCTTGCATTCCAAAATGCAGCGGATGTACACGGAAATGTCCTTCAGATATACAGCTCCCGGATAATGGCTCCTGGGAAATCAGCGCTGATTGTTTTCAATGTCAGAAATGTATGGATGTCTGCCCGAAAAGTAATGTACATTGTGCTGTAAATGACCACTTCAGAAAGATAACTCTACGCGGAAACGAAATTATATTTACTGTACTCAGGGCATTATTGTTACTCGGCATATTTATCTTGCTTGGAATCTAGAGAATTATTTGATGAATTATTTGATGATTTATTCTGACACTATGAAGAATCCATCTGGAGAAGAAAAATGAAAATAACTGTAAACAGAAAAAAAGATTTTATACTCATTATCAGTGTATTACTTCTTGCCGTAGCGCTTTTGGGAATCCAGAAAGCATATGGAAGCAGTGGGAATACAGTAACGGTCACGGTGAATCATAAAGTATATGGCACCTTTAGCCTCGATCAGGACAAGACCATACAGATTAAAAATGAATACGGAATGAATATAGTCCGGATTCAGAATCATGAAGTCTGGATGGAAGAGGCTGACTGTCCGGACGGCTATTGTATGGAGCAGGGACATATCAGCCATAGTCACCAGACTCTGGTCTGCCTGCCACACAAACTGGTCGTAGAAATATCGAATGATTCTGAAAATGAGACATCTGAGGAAATAGATATTGTATCAAATTAATCCTTCAACGAAATGGGGTGAAAAGAGAATGACAAGAAGTCAAAAAATATCTTACTGTGCAGTCTTTACAGCACTTGCGATGATATTCAGCTATGTTGAAGCGATTTTGCCGATTAATTTCGGAGTGCCCGGAATGAAACTGGGACTTGCGAATCTGGTGATCGTAGCGGGATTATATTATCTGAATGAAAAAGATGTATTAATTATTTCCGTGACCCGTATTTTACTGATGGGGCTGTTATTTGGAAATGGCATGTCCTTGATCTACAGTCTTACCGGTGGAATGCTCAGCTATCTGATTATGATATTAATGAAAGAGAAAACAAACTTATCTGTATTAGTGATAAGTATCAGTGGTGGAATTACACACAATATCGGCCAGTTAATAGCGGCTTCACTTGTAGTAAGTAATTTCCATATCTTTTATTACTTCCCGGCACTTCTGATTGCCGGAACCATTACAGGCTTATTGATTGGAATTGTATCTGAACGAATATTGAAAATCCTGAAGCCTAATTTTTTTGATTAATGGTTAGATGTTTCTAACTATTAATAAATTTTATCAATAACTAATTTTAAGGAGGAGACAATGAAGAAGAAAAATGTCGAGACCAAAGTAATTACTATTATGATGGCTGCTTCCATGGCAGCAAGTATCTGCCCTGCAGTACCTGCACTTGCTGTTACAAAGAATCAAGTGGCTGCAGACGGAACCTACACAAAAACAGCACACGTTACAAAAACAGAAGAGGATGTCGATGATAATTGGAATGAATATGATGTTGAGGTCACTTTATCTGTAGAAGATGGTAAGCTGAAAGATATTTCTGTATCACCGAAAAACGGATATGATTCTGGAAATGATTCATATTTCAACAAGGCTTATAACAAGTCGAAAGGAATTAAAACAAAATTAGCAGGCACAGACGCAACAGAAGATTCCATTAACAGCTGGGATACTGTATCTGGTGCAACCAGAACTTCTAAGGCAATTAAAGAAGCTGCGTTAGAAGCCATCCAGTCAGCTCCTGAGGCGAGCGTAGCAGTGACTGTGGACACAACATCCCTGGAAGCATTTATTAAAAGTGCCGAGGCATTAACTGAAAGTGACTATACAGCAGATTCCTGGAGTGCATTAAAAACAGCACTTGCATCTGCAAAAACAGCACTTTCTGAAAAGAAATCCCAGGATGCTGTGGATAAAGCTGCTTCTGATTTGAATACTGCGATTCAGGGACTGAAAAAAGCTGAAGTTACAACAGAAAGTTATGTTCTTATGAACATTCCCTATGCTGCATTTTATGAGTCAGACGGAGTAACAAGCGTTGATAGTGTATCTTCCGCAACATTAAACAAAACAAGAAATTCAAATCTTGCAGCTGGTTCTTATCACGTTGATCCGAATGGAAGCGACATTACAGGTATTACATTCCCGGTTAAAATCAGTAATCTGGAGGCTCTGAAAAATTATACTCAGATTACCGATAAAAGCTCTGTTTCTATTACTGTAACGAATAAAGGAAAGACAAGTACAACAGAGTATAAAGGAAAAGATGCTTTGTTTGAAAGTGCCTCCTATTCTTATTATATTTTATCTGAAGCCCCATCTTATTACAAAGAGGCAACCGTAAATGCAGATGGAACATTGTCATTTAGTGAAGTGAAAGGTGCTTCTAAGACAACACTGAATGATGTAAAGTCTGAATTCACTACAAATACAAAGTATGGAGATTATCAATTGAATTTCGATAATCTGCCAGATTCTATGAAAACAGTTTTTGGTGTTGTGATCAGCACAAAAGAAGGTGGAAACTATGGCCTTCGCCAGGTAGAAAATATCTGGAGAAACTCTGAACTTGCATGGAGTACTGGCTTTGTGACAACAACACATGGATGCACACTTTCCTATGAGCCGTACAAAGCTATGATGGGACAGACCATTAACAAAGTTACTTATTATACAGATGCCGGTATTTATGAACTTCCAATGGATCAGAAAGTGCCAGTAAAATTTGATGGTGAAGTTTCAGCTGCTGATGCTTCTATAGATGTGGAAAATATTCAGAGTTCTGTTACAGTTACGGATCTTCCAGAGGATTTTCAGGAGGAATATGAATTAACAGATTCAGACAAAACGGTTGTTGCTAAAGATTCTTATACTGTAAATGTGACAACTGATGCAAAAGGAAATGTTACAAGAACACTTGTTTTTAACAGTAAGCCTAAAAAGGGAAGATATACACTTACATTAAAAGATAAATCCGGAACATATGCCGATATCTCTACTACATTTAATATGTATACAGAAGCTGTTCCGGTTCAGTATAATGAAAAGAACGATGCACCGGCATTAGAGAAAACAGATGCTGCTTCCGATGAAGATTTTAATACTTATCTGAAATCAATTAAGTCTGTAACTGTGAATGGAACGTCCTATGCAGCAAGTGGAAGAAGAGCTGTGAAACTAATTAATGAAGATGGTTCCTTAGACCTTACAAAAGATGCTTTCAAAGATAAAAAACCAGGAGATGCTTTTGCAATCACCGTCGTAGAAGATGGATATAAAGCGTATACATTTACATATCAGGTACCAGTTACAGGCAGTGACTATACTTATGTGTATGCAGGTCTTAGCTGGTCTGAATACTGGGCATCCGAAGGCGTACTAGCTGCCGGAAGTACTGAATCTTCCGAAGAGCTGGATTCCCGTGGAGAAGCAGATAAGGGAGCTTTTGACGTTGTAACAAGAGCAACTACAAATCACGGACTGCATAGAGGAAGTTTCCAGTGTACAGCTGTGATTGAGACAAAAGATGGAACTACATATAATCTGGCATACTGGAAGGATAAAGACACCTTTGTAACAACAGACGGACAGGAAGTTGCATTTGCAAATGTGAAAGCAAACATAAAAGATTACAAAGTTACAGGGCTAAAATATGTTCCTGTAAAAGTAAAGACTTCTGATTATGAAGCTTTCAAAGAAAAATATATTATTGTAGAAAAAGATGGCACATTAGCCGGTGGATATGGTGAAGTAAATCTTAAGTCTTATACAGCAACCGCTGATGTGACAGAAAATACAAATGGTTTGAAAACTGCTACAAAAAATGCGGATGGAACATTCTCATTCAGCGAAAGAGCAAATGGAACCTATTCCGGATTAAAGGACATCCAGTTAAAAACTGCAACAGACCTTGAGCCGACAGTAAAAGAAGGAGATGGAAGCTTCGGAGAATTTCTTCGTGTTGATTTCAATGGAGATTATGGTGACCTTGGCGCTAATATGCAGGCAGTAAAATGGACTTATTATGGAGATGATGCAACTTACACTAATGCTAAAGCAAGCTATGGTACTAAATTTGCTGCTGATAACTGGATGCATAAATCCATGGGAATCCAGCTTGGTCTGACAGATTCCGTCCGCTGCCAGCTCCCGTCAGGAACAGATGGGACCGGTTACTGGAGTCTGACTATATACGCACTTGGATATGAAGACTACACTTATACATTCCAGGTAAGAGAAGAAAATATCGCACAGCCAAAAGCGGCTGATCAGAAAGATATTGATGCATTACAGGCAAAAGTAGACGAAGCGAAAGGATTGAATAAAGTAAATTATACAGCTGACAGCTGGAGTTCTATGGAGACGGAGCTGACAGAATCGGAAGAATTGTTGAAAAAAGATTCTTTATTAAGTGCGGAAGTTAAAACCCAGCTCCAGCATATGACAGATGCACTTGACAGACTTGTACAAAAAGAGGCTGATCTTACAAAATTAAATGAAGCAATCGGAAGAGCAGAAGGTTCCAATTACAATGAAGCAGATTATACAGCTGACAGCTGGAAAGCTTACACAGATGCATTAGCAGCTGCAAAAGCATTAACAACAAGTGAAAATACACTTCTTCAGTCCGATGTAGATGCTGCTATGGATAATCTGAACAAAGCTATCAATGCTCTTACGAAAGCTGAAACACCTGTTGACCCGAATGTAGTTTCTACAACTTCACTTGAAAAAGCAATCAAAGCAGCAGAAGACTTAAAAAAAGCTGACTATACAGCAGACAGTTGGAAAGAACTTCAGAATGCACTTAGTGCTGCAAAAGCTGCATTAAATGAGAAGAAGGATCAGGCAACTGTAGATGCTGCAACAGAAAATCTGAACAAAGCTATCAGTGCACTTGTAAAAGCAGGTTCTGCTAAGGAGAAAAAGACTCCGGCAGCACAGACATCTGAACTGAAGAATACTTCTGGAACTGATACGAAAAAAACAAGTGGAAAAGTTAAGACAGGAGATCCGGCATCTGTATTTGGCTGGCTGACACTGGCAGTATCTTCACTTGGAGCAGGTGGATTTGCACTGAAGAGAAGAAAAAGAAGAGATGATAAATAGTATGCATAGTGTTGCTGTTGACTAACATTTATTTCTCGATCTACAATAAGAAAAAAGCAAAGAAGGTGCGAGTATGCAGGCTTTGTCAACAGCAGCACCCGGTAAAGTATATACCATCAAATGGATGTTCGGCCTCCCCGAGGTTCTGGATATCATCCGTAACTGTCAGATTGAGGAGGGCAGTGAAATCCGAGTCTTTAAAAAGTTCAATGGTGGTCTGATTATCGGGAACAAACACAAAAGAATCGCAATTAGCGATGATGCAGCGGCAAGAATACAGGTTTAAAATTGTATTTTATGATACTCTTAAAAAAGTATTTGTCGTAAGAAAAAAGAAGTATGAGAATCCATTTAAGGTGTTTCATGCTTCTTTTTCTTATATCTGAACAGCATTTTTATCATTTACATATGCAGATATCAAGGAAAAATCTAAATTATGATATCATATATTTTGAGGATAGCCGTATTACTTTTATTTGAATTTGTCAATAGTTTAACAATTATTTCTTGTATAAAATTACATACAAAACACATGAATTGCACTCTCTAAAATGCAATTTCTCAGTGAAATTGCACAAAATCAAGTACAAGCTCTTTTTGATTAATTGTACTCATTTAAATACTTGCAATCGAAAAAAACCGATGCTATACTGTGCCCGTAAAAAGAAATACATATTTAGGAAAAGGAGATGTAAAGATATGGCACAGTACGAACAGTGGGCAGGATTTAAAGGAAGAAACTGGACACATTCTGTAGATGTTAGAAGTTTTATCCAGGATAACTACACTCCATATGAAGGAGATGACTCTTTCCTGGAAGGGCCAACTGAAGCAACCAACAAATTGTGGGGAAGACTTCAGGAGCTTCAGAAAGAAGAGCGTGCAAAAGGCGGCGTTCTTGATATGGAAACAGATGTAGTATCCGGACTGACAGCATATGGCCCAGGGTATATCGATGAGAGTATGAAAGACCTTGAGCAGGTTGTAGGTCTTCAGACAGACAAGCCTCTTAAGAGAGCATTCATGCCTTACGGTGGAATTAAGATGGCAGAGCAGGCTTGTACAACTTATGGATATGAGCCAAACCCAAAACTTCATGAAATCTTTACTAAATATCATAAAACACACAACCAGGGAGTTTTCGATATCTACACACCAGAGATGAAAAAAGCTCGTCATAACAAAATCATTACAGGACTTCCGGATACTTACGGACGTGGACGTATCGTTGGTGATTATCGTCGTGTAGCTCTGTACGGAATTGATTTTCTCCTTGAGAAAAAACAGTATGATTTTGAGCGTTACGCAAGACACGGCATGAAAGGTACAGACTTCCGTCTTCGTGAAGAGCTTGCTGATCAGATGAGAGCACTTCGTGATATGAAAGAAATGGCTGCTGCTTACGGTTATGACATTTCACAGCCTGCAAAAGATGCAAAAGAGGCTGTACAGTGGTTATACTTTGGTTATCTTGCAGCAATCAAGACTCAGAACGGTGCTGCTATGAGTGTTGGACGTGTGTCTACTTTCCTTGATATATATATTGATCGTGATATTAAAAACGGTAAGCTTACAGAGAAAGATGCTCAAGAATTGATTGATCACCTTGTAATGAAGTTCCGTATGGTTAAATTCGCAAGGATTCCTTCTTACAACGAACTGTTCTCAGGAGATCCGACATGGGCAACTCTGGAAGTAGCCGGACTTGGACAAGATGGACGTTCTATGGTAACAAAGAATGATTATCGTTTCCTCCATACATTAAAGAACATGGGTCCTTCTCCAGAGCCGAACTTAACAGTTCTTTATTCTTCAAGACTGCCAGAGAACTTCAAGAAATTTGCTGCTCGCATTTCTGTTGAGACAAGTTCTATCCAGTATGAAAATGACGATGTTATGCGTCCGGTATGGGGTGATGACTACAGCATTTGCTGCTGCGTATCTGCCACAGAGACTGGTAAAGAGATGCAGTTCTTCGGAGCTCGTGCAAATCTTGCAAAATGCTTAATGTACGCAATCAACGGTGGTGTTGATGAGAAGACAAAAGCACAGGTTGGACCAAACTATCAGCCAATCACATCTGAATACCTTGACATCGATGAAGTACTTGCTAAATATGACGAGATGATGGAGTGGTTGTCCAAGTTGTATGTTGATACACTGAACATGATCCACTACATGCATGATAAATATTACTATGAAGCAGCGCAGATGTCCCTCATCGATACAGATGTAAAACGTTCATTCGCTACAGGTATCGCAGGATTCTCACATGTAGTAGATTCCTTAAGCGCTATCAAATACGCAAAGGTTAAACCAATCCGTGACGAGGACGGAATTGCCGTTGACTTTGAAATTGAGGGAGACTTCCCAAGATATGGTAATGATGATGACCGTGCAGATGACATTGCAATCTGGCTTCTGAAGAAATTTATGCACAAATTAAGCAAATGCCATACTTACAGAGAGTCTACACCGACAACATCTATCCTTACAATTACATCAAACGTTGTATATGGTAAAGCTACAGGATCTCTTCCAGATGGAAGAAAAGCAGGAGAGCCATTATCTCCAGGAGCTAACCCATCATACGGTGCAGAAAAAGCAGGACTCCTTGCTTCCTTGAACTCTGTTGCTAAGCTTCCATATGAACTTGCATTAGATGGAATTTCTAATACACAGACAATCAGCCCAGGAGCACTTGGACACAATGATGAAGAGAGAAGTGTAAATCTTGCACACGTATTAGACGGATACTTTGATCAGGGAGCTCATCATCTGAATGTCAATGTATTTGGCACAGAGAAACTGATCGATGCTATGGAGCATCCAGAGAAACCAGAGTACGCAAACTTTACAATCCGTGTATCTGGATACGCTGTAAAATTTATCGACCTGACTCGCGAGCAGCAGTTAGATGTAATTTCCAGAACATGCCATAAAGAAATGTAATTTTCGCACATATAAGACCTCGTGTTTGACAATGCTCTTCGCGGGGTCTTATAATTAATTATGTAAATTTTCAAAATAATAAACCATTATTGAAAATACATTTTTAAAAATATATAGATAGGAGATTGTTATTATGGAAGGATACATTCATTCCACAGAAAGTTTTGGTTCTGTAGATGGACCAGGAGTTCGCTTTGTCATTTTTACTGCAGGATGTCCCATGCGTTGTCAGTTCTGTCATAACCCGGATACATGGAATATGAAAGCGGGTACACTGACTTCTACGGATGACCTGATCAAAAAAGCCCTCAGATATCGTTCTTACTGGGGGGATGAAGGTGGCATTACTGTCAGTGGTGGTGAACCGCTTCTTCAAATTGATTTTCTGACTGAACTTTTTAAAAAAGCAAAGGAAAATGGAATTCATACAACACTAGATACAAGTGGTAATCCTTTCACAAGAGAAGAACCTTTCTTTAGCAAATTTAATGAATTAATGCAATATACAGATCTCATTTTGCTTGACATCAAACACATTGATGAAAAGGAGCATATACGTCTGACAGGGCATACGAATAAAAACATCTTAGATCTGGCAACTTATCTGTCTGATATGAAGAAGCCTGTCTGGATCAGACATGTTCTTGTTCCTAAGCGCAGCGACAAAGATGAATATCTGGACAGACTGCATGAATTCATTCTGACTCTTCATAATGTAGAACGCGTAGAAGTTCTACCATATCATACACTTGGTGCATACAAATGGAAAGAACTTGGTATGGAGTATCCATTAGAAGGAATTGATCCTCCGACTGCTGAGCGTGTAGAGAATGCCAGAAAACGTCTTGGAGCATTTTAAATAATACCAATTTATAATTTGATAAAAGAAACATATAGCTTATGATATTTTAAAGCTGTGTGTTTCTTTTTTACTTCAGTAATGAAAGACATACCTTCATTCATACATTATTACAAACGATATTTTCATAAACTGAAAAATGGAGTTTTATGAGTATAGATTTGGAAAATAGCAAAAGAAAAGCTGCCAAAGCATCCAAATTTCCAGAAGATGTTGTTCTTGGAATGCCTAATGTTGAAATTCTGGGACATTCTGAAATGCGAATTGAAAATTATCGGGGACTGATTGAATATACAGATCAACTCGTTAGAGTTCAGACAAAAATCGGTCAGATACGAATTACCGGAAATCACCTTCAAGTTGATTCTTATACAAATGATGATATGAAAATTACGGGGAAAATTCAGAATATTGAATATCAGACATAAGGTGGAGGATTCATTCATTGCTTTTAAAAATATATCAATATATTCGCGGATATGTAAGAATCCGGATTACCGGTCATCGTATGGAACGTTTTATTAACGCATGCAATTACCGAAAAATAAAAATCTGGGATTTATCAGCCAGCGATGGCTCTTACGAAATGGATCTATGGGTAAAAGATTTCAAAAAGCTGCGTCACATTTCTCATAAAACTTCCACAAAAATTACGATTGTAAAAAAATATGGACTTCCTTTTTATCTGTTTGACCATCGAAGACGCAAGCTTTTCTTTGCTGGCATATTTGCTGCCACCGTTTTGCTATTGATAATGTCTGGTTATATCTGGGATATTGAAATCCTTGGCACACATACACAGACCGAAGAAGTCATAAGAACATTTCTAAAGGAGAATCATGTGAATACCGGCATACGGCGCGGAAACATTGATTGCGACCGTATTGTAAAAGATATTCGGAAAGGATTTGACGACATCATCTGGGTATCTGCATCTATAGAGGGAACCAGACTGATCATTCAAATCAAAGAAAACGAAGATGCTAAAATAGATAATAAAACAGATATAAAAGAGGATATATATCCAAATTCTGATGCTGGGACGGACCTTGTTTCAGATTGCACAGGGACTATTGTACGCATTATCACTCGAAAAGGTATTCCTATGGTGCGGGAGGGAACATCTGTAAATCCCGGTGATATTCTTGTTTCCGGTCAGATTCCTATTCTTAATGATGCAAAAGAGATCACAGGATATGAGTCCTGTCATTCAGATGCTGATATTTTCATCCAGACTCAGATTCATTACGAGAATACTTTGCCCAGAAAATACGTAAAAAAAACAAGTGTAAAGTTCCCCCGTTTGTTCTATCTGTATTTTCGCATTGGTAAATATCGTCTGTCACCATTTTTCATCTGGACTCCGTATGAACACTATTCAAAAAGCACAATGGAGTCACGGCTGAAACTTCTAGATCATTTTTATCTGCCGGTACATATCGGCGTTGTAGGTCTGACCCCTTATAAACCTGTTATGAAAAAATATACAGATCAACAGCTTCAAGACAAATTGAACAGATATTTCTTAAGATATTGTGAAGATTTAGATAAAAAGGGGGTAGAAATTATTCAGAATGATGTTAAAATAGACACAGGGTCAAAAGAGGGAGCTATATCTGGTACACTGACCATCATCTGCAATACCGGACAGTCCCGACAATCTGAGATTCCGCAGCTTCCGAATGATCCGGAAGAACAAATTGAACAATTAGGAGAATAAGATATATGGGAATTATGGAAACTGTTCTTGAAATCCCGGCTGAGCATGAAGCAAATGTATTCGGTCAATTTGATGCTTTTGCAAAAAAGATTGAGCGCTCCCTTCATGTGACACTGATTTCCAGAGATGGTGTTGTCAAGATCATGGGGGACAGCAATGCTGTAGAGCGCGCAAGAAATGTACTCTCACAGCTTCTTGAATTATCCCGTCGAGGTAACACGATTTCAGAACAAAATGTGAATTATACGCTGGCACTTGTCATGGAAGACAGTGAAGATAATGTCTTGGAAATTGATAAAGATATTATCTGTCACACCTTACAGGGGAAGCCGATAAAACCAAAGACACTTGGGCAAAAACAGTATGTAGATGAAATTCGGGAAAAAATGATTGTCTTTGGACTAGGTCCTGCCGGGACAGGAAAGACGTACCTGGCCATGGCTATGGCAATCACTGCATTTAAAAATAATGAAGTTGGAAGAATCATTCTGACACGGCCTGCCATTGAGGCGGGAGAAAAGCTTGGATTTCTTCCGGGAGATCTGCAAAGCAAGATCGATCCTTATCTGCGTCCGCTTTATGATGCTCTTTATCAGATTATGGGAGCAGAAAGCTTTTTAAAAAATTCTGAAAAAGGGCTGATTGAAGTTGCACCACTTGCATACATGCGTGGACGTACATTAGACAATGCATTTATCATTCTGGACGAGGCTCAGAATACAACTCCGGCGCAGATGAAGATGTTTTTAACAAGAATTGGATTTGGCTCAAAAGTTGTAATTACCGGTGATGAGACACAAAAGGATTTGCCAGGTGGTCAGACTTCCGGACTTGATGTAGCTGTCCGTGTTGTCGGCAAGATCAATGACATTGGAGTATGCCGTCTTACAAGCAAAGATGTTGTCCGCCATCCGCTTGTCCAGAAAATTGTAAAAGCTTACGAAGAGTACGAGACAAAGACACAGAACAAATCAAGAAATCGCAGCCGAGAGAAAAGGAGAAAATCATGACATTATTTTATGAAGAAGAAGGAGCATTAAAGCTCCCTTTTGATTGCCAGGCGCTTGCCCGTGAAGTCATAAATGGCGCATTGGAATATATTCATTGTCCATATGAAGTTCAGGTCAATCTCTTACTCACTATGAACGATGAGATTCATGAGATGAACCTGGATTTCCGTAACATTGATCGTGCAACAGATGTACTTTCTTTCCCGATGCTGGAATATGAAACTCCGGGAGACTTCTCTCATTTTGAAAGTGAAGAAGACTGCTTCGATCCGGAGACAGGTGAGCTTCTGCTTGGAGATATTGTGATTTCCAAAGAAAAAGTTATCGCACAGGCTGAAGAATACGGTCATTCCGTCAAACGTGAATACGCTTTCCTGATTGCACACTCGGTCCTTCATCTTTCCGGCTATGATCATATGGAAGAAGAGGAACGTATTGAAATGGAGACTCTTCAGCGTGAAATTTTAAATGAGCTAAATATATTACGTTAACATGGAGTAAATTATGAGTAAAAACAAAAGTGAAACCGGGAAGAACTTTCTCGTTCAGGGTTCCATTCTGGCTATAGCCGGAGTCATAACTAAAATTATCGGAGCAGTGTACCGAATTCCCCTCGTAAATATACTGGGTGATAAAGGTATGGGCTACTACGGAGTCGCATTTCAGATTTACGCGATCGCACTTACACTGACTTCTTACAGTCTGCCCCTTGCAGTATCCAAGCTTGTCTCTGCAAGACTTGCAACAGGACAATATAAAAATGCATATCGCGTCTTTCGGGGTGCCATGACATTTGCAATTGCAGCAGGCGGTATCGTCGGTGCCATCATATTCTTTGGCGCTGATTTTATCGCATCGAATCTGATGGCAATGAAAATGAGTGCGTTAGCTTTGCGAGTACTGGCTCCGTGCATTCTGATCGTGGCAATTCTTGGGGTATTCCGTGGATTTTTCCAGGGAAATGGATCCATGGTTCCGACGGCTGTTTCCCAGATCATCGAACAGATTGTCAATGCAGTTGTCAGCGTAGTCGGTGCTTACATGCTCCTTAAGGTTGGTAAAGAAGTTGCTGCCCAGAAAAATAATGATTCTTATGGTGCGGCTTATGCAGCATCTGGCGGTACACTAGGTACAGTGATGGGAGCACTTGCTGCGTTATTATTTTTATTTTTCTTATTTTTAGCTTTCCGGAAGAAATTCCGCCGTCAGATGGAGCGTGATCGTAGAAATAAAACTGAAAGTTATAAGAGAGTTTTTAAAGTGCTTCTGTTAACGATTGCACCTGTTATTTTAAGTGCAACGGTCTACAATCTTTGTGGTGTTGTAGATAATGCTATGTTTGGGACAATTATGTCTATTCAGGGGCATAAAGAAAGCGAATATGCCGCCCTTCTTGGTATTGTAACCGGAAAATACGATACAATGATGAATGTGCCTCTTGCGATTTCCAGTGCCTTTGGATCTTCCTTGATTCCAAGCATTGTTCTTACTGCAAAGACCGGAAACCGCAGACAGGTTCATGAAAAGATTGATATTTTTACGCGTTTTAATATGATTATTGCGATTCCATGTGCAGCCGGATTTATCGTACTGGCAAAACCACTTCTGGATTTATTATTCTTTACGGAGAATAATACTCTTGGCGGTGTATTATTACAGATGGGAGCAATCTCTGTTGTATTTTACAATCTTTCTACTGTAACGAATGCAGTGCTTCAGGGACTCGATAATATGATGGTACCGGTAAAGAGTGCCGCCATCTCTCTTGTTATACATATCATCTCCCTGTTCCTTATGATGGTTGTTTTCAAATGGGGCATTTATGCAGTTGTTTTGAGCAAGATTGTTTTTTCTCTTTCTACCTGTATTTTAAATGCACACGCATTGAGAGAACGAATCGGATATGTTCAGGAGCAGAAGAAAACATTTGTCATACCGGCAATTGCATCGATCATTATGGGGATCGTTACACTTGTTGTACATTTGTTATTTGAATTGTTCGTAGGAACAAGAATTGCAACTGTCATTGCATTGTGTGTTGCTGTTGCAGTTTACGGCGTTGCGCTTGTACTTCTTGGAGGTGTAACAGAAAAAGAGCTATCTTCCATGCCAAAGGGACCAATGTTAGTCAAAATATGCAAGAAAGCTCATTTATTCCGTTCCTAGGCTGTTCTTAATGCTGCATGACACGGATCATGAATAGAAGTAAATAATAAAGTCAATACTGTACTTAAAAAGGAGATATTTCCATGAAAAGTAAGTACAGTATTGGCTTTTTAAGTTGTTGTGCATGCCTGATCATTGCCATGACATTTGCATATCAGTTCAGTTATCAAAAAGCAAAGGCGAGAGCTGAAAAACTAAAAATAGAAGAGCAGCAGACCATGGAAAATGAAGATTCATCTTCTGTCACGACCGGCAGCAAGGCTTCCAAAAATGACTGCTATTATCTGATGGAAGTGAACGGATACATTGTTGTGTATTTCAGCGATAAGAAAACACCTTATGAGTATACAGACATTCATTATGATGAACTTCCAGAACTTTTAAGACAGGAAATCAGAAATGGAAAGTACATTGAAAGTACCGCTGAGCTTTATGGCTTTCTCGAAAATTATTCCAGTTAATGTATACAACAGAAATATCGTAAATATACAACGAATGTACAAATGTATCGTTGATTTTTCTGTAGACTTCTTGTTCCGGATAGTGTAAGATAAATAGATGACGTCTTTATTAAGAAAGGAACGAAAGCACATGGACGAAAGCAAAATTGCCCGTATTAATGAACTCTATCACAAATCCAAAGAGGTCGGATTAAGCGATGCAGAATTAAAAGAACAGCTTATCTTAAGAAAAGAATATATTGACAGCGTCCGCCGTAATCTTAGGGGACAGCTTGACAACATTTCTGTCAAAGAGGCAGATGGAAGTATTACGAATCTAGGTGAAAAATATGGAAACAAAAAAGTCCATTAGGCAGATTATCCGTAAGCAACGCAAAGAACTGGATCCTATGATCTGGCAGTCACAGACGGCTGAAATCTGTCGCAAGACATGCGAACTGGATATATTCCGGGAAGCAACAGATATTTATTGTTATATAGATTTTGGAGGGGAAGTGGGGACTCGGCCACTTATGCTGGAAGCCTGGAAACTCGGAAAAACTGTCTGGGTTCCGAAAGTTCACGGCGAAACAATGGATTTTTATGAAATTACTTCTTTTGATGAATTAAAACCTGGTGCTTATGGTATTCTCGAGCCCGATGCCGGAATACCTGCATCGGCAGACGACGGACTTATGATCATGCCAGGAGTTGCCTTTGATACAAACCGCAATCGTGTCGGCTATGGAGGCGGTTATTATGACCGATATCTGGAGTCACATCCTCAGCTTCATACACTGGCACTGGCTTTTGATATGCAAGTCTTATTTGAAGTCCCGGCAGAGGAACAAGATATTAAGCCACAGCTTCTTGTGACAGAAACAAACATTTATCAGGAAGGATAATATTATATATGGAATTACCAAAAGATCCAGTCATGCTTCTTAGCGTGATCAATACAGAACTCAGAGATAAATATCCATCGCTGGACGCACTATGCGAAGACCGCGAAATCACGAAAACATCTATTACAGATACGTTGAAAGGGATTGATTATGAATACGATAACATCAGGAATCAATTTGTCTGATCCTGCACCGCATAAGGAACCGGAAAGACAATATTATTTCATAGAAAAAGCGAAAGAATACGTAAGAAAAGAAGCAGAAGAAGCAGGAAGGCCGATGACTTTCTGCGTCACAACCTTTGGGTGTCAGATGAATGCGCGCGATTCGGAAAAATTACGTGGAATTCTACTTGAAATAGGCTACGAAGAAGCGGCGGAAGAAGAGGCGGATTTTGTAATCTTTAATACATGTACTGTCCGGGAAAATGCGAATACAAGAGTTTACGGACGCCTTGGTCAGTTAAAGTCACATAAAAAGAAAAATCCACATATGAAGATTGCCTTGTGCGGCTGTATGATGCAGGAACCTGAAGTTGTAGAAAAGCTTCGTACAAGCTATCGCTTCGTAGATCTTATTTTCGGCACCCATAACATTTATAAATTTGCGGAACTAATTACTGCAGTTTACGAAAGTGGCCGCATGGTCATTGATATCTGGAAAGATACTGATAAGATTGTCGAAGATCTTCCAAACGACAGGAAATATTCCTTTAAATCCGGAGTCAACATTATGTTTGGCTGCAATAATTTCTGTAGTTACTGTATCGTGCCATATGTAAGAGGACGTGAGAGAAGCCGCAAACCAGAAGCAATTGTACGGGAAATCGAACGTCTTGTAGCTGATGGTGTCACAGAAGTTATGCTTCTTGGACAAAATGTAAATTCTTACGGAAAGAACTTGGAAGAACCGTTGTCCTTTGCAGAACTACTACAAAAAATCGAGCAAATTGAGGGACTTCATCGAATCCGCTTTATGACTTCCCACCCAAAAGATCTTTCTGATGAATTGATTGAAGTGATGGGTAAGAGTGAAAAAATCTGTAAACACCTTCATCTTCCCGTACAATCCGGAAGCAGTCGTATTTTAAAGAAGATGAACCGCCATTATACAAAAGAACAGTATCTGGAACTGGTAGATAAAATCCGTGCCGCTGTGCCGGATATCTCTCTGACAACAGATATTATTGTCGGATTTCCTAGTGAGACAGAAGAGGACTTCCTGGAAACTTTAGATATCGTAAGAAAAGTGCGATACGACAGTGCGTTTACATTTATCTACTCCAAGAGAACCGGAACGCCTGCTGCCACAATGGAAGATCAGGTTCCGGAGGATGTTGTAAAAGATCGTTTTGACCGTCTCCTGAAAGAGGTTCAGACAATTGCAGCAGAGGTATGTGCTGTACACGAAGGAACCATTCAGGAAGTGCTGGTTGAATCTGTCAGTGACCATGATGACCATATGGTGACCGGACGACTCAGCAATAACATTCTTGTTCATTTCCAGGGAGATGCATCTATGATCGGCGATTATGTCAATGTGAAGCTGGATCAATGTAAAGGCTTCTATTATATTGGAGAACAGGTATAGAAAAATATACCAGTGATGATATTGATAAAACGAGTAGAAAACGCTCACACTATTTTGTAAGAACAGATAGTGAGGGCGTTTTTATATGAAGAATAGCTTATCAAAGAAAAACATTTATTTAAAAAATATAAGTGAATATCTTGTACTATGGGCTGTCGGAGGATGCATTTATTATGGGATTGAAATCTTATTTCGCGGTTTTTCACATATAAGTATGTTCATGCTTGGCGGACTGTGCATGCAGTTTTTTACATGGCAGGGGCGGCTGACAAATTGGCAGGACACTCTGCCAAGACAAATTACACGTTGTACGATCTTTGTTGTGAGTATGGAATTTATCACTGGAATTGTTGTTAACAAATGGTATCACCTGGCAGTTTGGGATTATTCGGATATGCCATTGCAGTTATGGGGGCAGATTTGCCTTCCCTTTGCGCTTATTTTTTCTTTTTTATGTACTATGGGTATTCTTCTGTCCGGATATCTGCTTCATTGGTTCTATAAAGAACCAATGCCACATTACCGCATTTGGTAGTATTACATCATCCGTTTTGATATTTGATAAACATGTGGCAGGTAGTGATAACTAATTTTTCCCTGTTTGTCTAAAATTTCGACTTTCATGAAACAGGATGAGATGTTATAATATAAAGATGCCGAAGTTTCGAGATTGCCAATGGCATTCCTGAATTCACAAGTTTTACACAAGAGGAGATAAAAAAGTGGCTGAATTAACACCTATGATGCAGCAGTATATGAAAACAAAAGAAGAATACAAAGACTGCATTTTATTTTATAGACTGGGAGATTTCTATGAGATGTTCTTTGATGATGCGCTGGTAGCATCAAAAGAACTGGACATCACCCTTACCGGAAAAAACTGTGGACTGGAAGAACGTGCACCGATGTGCGGTGTCCCGTTCCATGCAGTAGACGGTTATCTGAATCGGCTCGTATCTAAAGGTTACAAGGTCGCCATCTGCGAACAGATGGAAGATCCGGCAACTGCAAAAGGAATCGTCAAACGTGAGGTTGTCCGGATTGCCACACCTGGAACGAACCTGGATATGCAGGCATTAGACGAGACAAAGAACAACTACATTATGTGTATTGTTTACATGGAAGATCGTTTTGGGTTGTCTGTCGCTGATGTTACGACCGGCGATTATTTTGTTACGGAGATTAATACAGAAGAAAAACTGTTTGACGAAATCTATAAACTTATGCCGTCGGAGCTTATCTGTAATGAAGCATTTTTCATGAGTGGCATGAACATCGAAGATTTGAAGAACCGCCTTGGAATTACCATTTATTCACTGGATCCATGGTATTTTGATGATGCTATCTGTCAGGATACATTAAAAGAACATTTCAAAGTCGGATCATTGACTGGTCTTGGCCTTGCAGATTATGACTGTGGGATCATTGCTTCCGGAGCCCTTTTGATCTATCTGAAAGAGACTCAGAAGACATCTCTTTCCCATATGTCACGTCTGATTCCATATGCTGCCGGAAAATATATGCTTCTCGACAGTGCTACAAGACGGAATCTTGAACTTTGTGAGACTTTAAGAGAGAAGCAGAAGAGAGGGAGCCTTCTCTGGGTACTGGATAAGACGAAAACCGCCATGGGTGCCAGAAATCTCCGAAAGTATATTGAACAGCCACTGGTTCAGAAATATGATATTGAGAAACGTCTGGATGCTCTCAATGAGCTTTTAGATAACGCGATTTCAAGAGAAGAGATCCGGGAATATCTGTCGCCAATCTACGATCTTGAGCGTCTGGTCAGCAAGATTACATATCAGTCTGCGAACCCGAGAGATATGATTGCATTTGAAAGTTCTCTTTCTATGCTGCCTCATATCAAATATATTTTAAGTGAGATGACAAGTCCGCTTTTGAAAGAACTTTATGAAGATTTAGATACGCTGGAAGATCTGTGCACACTGATCAAAGATGCAATCAAAGAAGATCCGCCGCTTGCCATGAAGGAAGGCGGTATTATCCGCGACGGGTATAATCCGGAAGTCGATAAGCTCCGCTCGGCTAAGTCTGACGGGAAAGACTGGCTTGCAAAACTGGAAAGTGACGAGCGTGAGAAAACCGGCATCAAAAATCTAAAGATTAAATACAATAAAGTATTCGGCTACTATCTGGAAGTAACCAATTCTTTTAAAGATCTGGTTCCGGATTATTATACAAGAAAGCAGACCCTTGCCAATGCAGAGCGTTATATTATTCCGGAATTAAAAGAACTGGAGGATACGATTCTCGGTGCGGAAGATAAGCTTTATTCTCTGGAGTATGAGCTTTACAGTGATATCCGGAGCCGTGTAGCCAAAGATGTTGTCCGTGTCCAGAAAACTGCCAAAGTGATCGCCCAGATTGATACATTGGCTTCTCTGGCTCTTGTTGCAGAGCAAAATAATTATGTGCGTCCGAAGATAAATGAAAAAGGTGTCATTGACATCAAAGAGGGCCGTCACCCGGTAGTTGAGAAAATGATTCCAAATGATATGTTCATTTCCAATGATACATATCTGAACGATAAAAAAGACCGGATTGCCATTATAACCGGACCGAACATGGCCGGAAAGTCTACCTACATGCGCCAGACAGCCCTGATTGTCCTGATGGCTCAGATTGGCTCTTTTGTTCCTGCCGACAAAGCCGACATCGGTCTGGTAGACCGTATTTTTACCCGTGTAGGAGCTTCTGATGATCTGGCAAGTGGTCAGAGTACATTTATGGTTGAGATGACGGAAGTCGCAAATATTTTAAGAAATGCCACTAGCAAGAGTCTTTTAATACTTGACGAGATTGGTCGTGGAACGAGTACATTTGATGGGCTCAGCATTGCCTGGGCAGTCATCGAACATATCAGTAACAGCAAACTTCTTGGTGCTAAAACTTTATTTGCCACACATTACCATGAGCTGACCGAGCTGGAAGGCAAAATAGATAACGTGAATAACTATTGCATTGCGGTTAAAGAGAACGGCGACGATATCATTTTCCTTAGAAAAATTGTCAAAGGTGGTGCGGACAAAAGTTATGGTATCCAGGTAGCGAAGCTTGCAGGGGTGCCGGAGTCTGTTACTGACCGGGCAAAGGAAATTGTAGAAGAACTGGTTCAGACGGATATTACAAGCCGGATCAAAGATATTGCTGTTCTGGGTGCCCCAAAACCTAAGGCGAAAAAATATGATGACGTGGATCTGGCTCAGATGTCATTGTTCGATACAGTGAAAGATGATGACGTATTAAAAGAGTTAAAAGAGCTTGATCTTGGAAACCTGACACCAATTGAAGCACTCAATACCCTTTATCAGCTTCAGAACAAATTAAAAAACAGGTGGTAGACCATGAGTAAGATACAGGTATTAGACCAGATTACAATTGATAAAATTGCCGCCGGGGAAGTCATAGAACGTCCGGCATCCGTAGTCAAAGAGCTTGCTGAGAATGCAATTGATGCCGGTGCGACTGCTGTAACTGTCGAGATCAAGGAAGGTGGCATTACATTTATGCGAATCGCTGACAACGGAATCGGAATTGATAAAGAAGATGTCCGTGCTGCATTTTTACGCCATTCTACAAGTAAGATCCGAAGTGCAGAGGATCTTGCACACATTTCATCTCTTGGTTTCCGTGGCGAAGCACTTTCCAGTATTGCAGCGGTCTCACAGGTAGAGCTTCTGACCAAGACAAAGGAAGCAGAATTTGGCGTGCGATATAAGATTGCCGGTGGAAAGGAAGAATCACTTGAAGATGCCGGTGCCCCGGATGGCACGACATTTTTGATCCGACAGCTTTTCTACAACACACCTGCCAGAAGAAAGTTTTTAAAAACTGCTATGACAGAGGCAAGTCACGTCGGAGACCTGGTCACAAGACTGGCGTTGTCTCATCCGGAAGTTTCCTTTCGTTTTATCAACAACGGTCAGGTTAAACTTCATACTTCCGGCAATGGAAATTTGAAGGATGTCATCTATCATATATACGGACGGGAGATTGCATCGAATCTGATTGAAGTAGATTTTGAAAGAAAAGGAATCCACATTACCGGATATCTTGGAAAGCCCTTGATTTCCCGCGGCAACCGTAATTTTGAAAATTATTTCGTAGATGGAAGATACATTAAGAGCAGTATCATCTCCAAGGCAATTGAAGACGGATATAAAGATTTTACTATGCAGCACAAATACCCATTTGTCGTGCTTTACCTGGACGTAGACACAGAACATGTAGATGTTAATGTGCATCCGACCAAAATGGATGTCCGTTTTAATAATCAGCAGGAGATTTATAATACCCTGTTTGCGGCTGTCGATGACGGACTACATGAACGGGAGCTGATTCCCGAAGTGACATTGGATGATATAAAAATTCCAGAAGAACCGAAAGAGTCGAAGAAGGATCTGCCGAAAAAAAGTGAGGCAGAACATACCGAAAAGCTGCGAACTTCTTTGCAGTCACCACAAAATGAAGATGAAAAGCTGCAATACTTTATGAATGAGATGAAGAAGAGAGTATATTCTTACCATGAAGCGCTACACGAAAACAAGCAAGAAACAACACATGCTTCATCCTATACAGACTCCTGTAAACCGCAGAAAAATGTATCAGTGCAGGACTCCTATAAACCACAGAAAAATATACCAGCTCCTGACTCCTGTAAGCCACAGAAAAATGTGCAGGCACAAAGCTCATATGAACCACAACAAAATATGCAGGCACAAAGCTCATATGAACCACAACAAAATATGCAGGCACAAGGCTCTCAGATTGCAGAGATGCCAAATTATACTGCAAGACAAGTTCCTGCGGGAAAACCACAGCAGCTCAATTTCTTTGAAGAAAAACTTCTGGAGCCACAGGCAAAAGCTGAACATAAGATTATCGGCCAGGTCTTTGATACTTACTGGCTGGTAGAATTTCATGATAACTTATATATTATCGACCAGCATGCAGCTCATGAGAGAGTTCTGTATGAACAGACATTGAAGGGCATGAAGACACGGGAGTTTACTTCTCAGCTTATTAGTCCGCCAATCGTACTGAATCTGTCTATGCAGGAGGCAGAACTTCTCAGGCTTTATATGGATCAGTTCACGCGGATTGGTTTTGAGATAGAAGAATTCGGACAGGATTCCTATGCAGTCCGCGCTGTACCGGACAATCTGTTCAGTATTGCAAAAAAAGAACTGCTCATGGAGATGATTGACAGTCTGTCTGATGAAATCAACCGAAATGCGCCATCTAATCTGATTGACGAAAAGATTGCATCTATGTCCTGTAAGGCAGCTGTCAAAGGAAATATGCGATTGAGCGCTGCAGAAGTAGACACATTGATCACGGAACTTCTGTCACTGGACAATCCTTATCACTGTCCACATGGGAGACCCACCATTATCGCCATGTCAAGGCGCGAACTGGAAAAGAAATTCAAACGTATTGTTTAATATCGAATATGAAAAATGTAAGGGATGGTATATCATGCAAAAACAACCTTTAATCATTCTCACCGGACCTACTGCAGTCGGTAAAACAAAGGCTTCCATTGGTCTTGCAAAAGCAATCGGTGGTGAGATTATTTCTGCAGATTCCATGCAGGTCTACAAATATATGGATATTGGTTCCGCAAAAATCCGTCCGGAAGAAATGCAGCATGTTCCACATTACTTAGTAGATGAACTGGAACCAGACGATGAATTTCATGTTGTCCGTTTTCAACAGATGGCAAAAGAAGCTATGAAAAAGATCTATGCTGCCGGGCATATTCCAATCGTAGTAGGCGGAACCGGATTTTATATTCAGGCACTACTTTATGATATTGATTTTACAGATAATGATAATGACACCTCGCTCCGCGCAGAATTAGAAACATTTGCAGAAGGACATGGCGCAGAGGCACTTCATGAAAAACTTCGCGAAGTGGACCCAAAATCGGCAGATACTATCCATGCAAATAATATAAAGCGGGTCATTCGGGCATTGGAATTTTATCAGAAAACCGGAATGAAAATTTCTGAACACAATGAAACAGAGCGGCAAAAAGAGTCGCCCTATCAATTTGTATATTTTATCTTAAATGATGACCGCAAGAACCTGTACCGCCGTATAGATCTACGAGTCGACCAGATGATAGAGGATGGGCTTGTTGCAGAAGTTAAGGCTTTAAAAGCGCGTGGTTATGACCGCAGTATGGTTTCTATGCAGGGACTTGGATATAAAGAAATTCTGGACTATCTGGACGGAGCATGCACATTAGAAGATGCCATTTACAAAATCAAACGAGATACAAGACATTTTGCAAAACGTCAGATTACATGGTTCAAGCGAGAGAAGCATGTGACATGGATTAATAAAAAAGATTACAATTATGATGAAGATAAGATTCTGGAAGTGATGCTCGAATCCATTAAAAAAGATATTTTGGAGGAACAATCATGTTAAATATAGAAGATATGTATCTGGAAATGGGAATCCGCAGAGAGGTTTACGATTTCGGAATCCAGATTGAAGGAACTTTAAAAGAACGTTTTGATGCCATCGACAAAGTGGCAGAGTACAATCAGTTGAAAGTCGTGCATGCAATGCAGAAATGTAAAGTCAATGCCGGCTGTTTCAAATACGCCAGCGGATACGGTTATGACGACCCGGGACGTGACACACTGGAAGAAGTGTACGCAGAGATTTTTCATACAGAAAGTGCTCTTGTAAGACCGCAGATCACATGCGGAACTCATGCACTGGCACTGGCACTGGCTGCAAATCTGCGCCCGGGCGATGAGCTTCTATCTCCAGTCGGAAAACCTTATGACACATTGGAAGAAGTCATTGGAATCCGCCCATCGAATGGTTCTCTTGCGGAGTACGGAATTTCCTATCGCCAGGTAGATCTTCTGAAAGGCGGTGCATTTGACTATGACAATATCAAAAAAGCAATCAACGAAAAGACAAAGCTTGTAACAATCCAGCGTTCCAAAGGATATCAGACAAGACCAAGCTTTTCCGTCTCACAGATTGGAGAACTGATTGCATTTGTAAAGAGTATCAAACCAGACGTTATCTGTATGGTCGATAACTGTTACGGTGAATTTGTAGAGACGATTGAGCCAAGTGATGTGGGTGCAGATATGGTCGTTGGTTCCCTGATCAAGAACCCGGGCGGTGGACTTGCGCCAATTGGCGGATATATCGCAGGACGAAAAGATCTGATTGATAATTGTGGATACCGCCTGACTTCTCCAGGACTTGGAAAGGAAGTTGGTGCATCTCTCGGTGTCATGCAGTCCTTCTTCCAGGGACTTTTCCTGGCACCGACTGTGACAGCAGGTGCTTTAAAAGGAGCCATCTTTGCAGCAAACATCTACGAAAAATTAGGTTACAGTGTCATTCCAAATGGTACGGAGAGCCGCCACGATATTATTCAGGCAGTAGAACTTGGAACACCGGAAGGTGTCATCGCATTCTGTAAGGGAATCCAGGCTGCTGCCCCGGTTGATTCCTATGTCACACCAGAACCATGGCCGATGCCAGGATATGACAGTGATGTTATTATGGCAGCCGGAGCATTTGTTCAGGGATCCTCTATCGAGCTGAGTGCCGATGGCCCGATCAAAGAGCCATATGCAGTGTATTTCCAGGGCGGACTTACATGGCAGCATGCAAAGCTTGGAATATTAATGTCTTTAGAGTATCTGGTAAGAGAAGACCTTGTAACAGAGTTATAATATAAAGTTAAGGAGTACAGATATGAGAACACTTGCAATTATCGGAGGCGGTGCTTCCGGTATGTTGGCGGGCATCACCGCCCTTGAGACAAATCCAGACATTCAGGTCATTATCTTTGATCAGAAGGATATTCTTGGAAAGAAAATTTTGTCTACTGGAAATGGGCGCTGTAATCTGACAAATAAAAACATGTCTTTGGATTATTTCCGAAGTGATGAGCCGCAATTGATTTCTTCTGTTCTAAAAGCCTTTGGATATTCGGATACCATTCGTTTTTTCGAAAATCTGGGACTTCTGATGAAATCCAGAAATGGATACATTTATCCAAGATGTGATCAGGCATCTGTCGTCCGTTCTGTTCTGGATAATCGTTTAAAAGAGCTGGGCGCAGACATCAGACGTGAGAACGCAGTGACATCCATATGCCGAACAAAAAAAGGATTCCAGATTGAGACCGGCAGCGAAAAAATTCAAGCTGACCGCATCATTTTATCAGCCGGCGGAAAGGCTTCTTCGAAACTCGGCTCTGATGGCAGCGGTTATACCCTTGTCAAATCACTGGGGCATTCTGTTGTGCCGGTTGTTCCGGCACTGGTGCAGTTAAAAGTAAAGGATTTTGCCTTTCAAAAAGCTTCAGGAGTTAGGACAGATGCAAAAGTAACGGCCTTGATCCATGGGCGTATGGCTGCCTCAGATACCGGTGAACTTCAGATTACCAATTATGGCATATCCGGAATTCCTGTATTCCAAGTCAGCCGCTATATTTCCAGGGCTTTATATGAAAAGCAAAATGCGCAGGTTATGATTGACTTTCTGCCGGAATTAGAGGAAGCTTCACTTAGAGAACTATTTAGCAAAAAGCTTCAGCACCTGAGCGAGAACCAAAAGGCAAAACCGGAAGACCTTCTGACCGGAATTCTTCACACAAAACTAATTCCGGAGATACTCCGAATCTCAGGCATCCGTTTTTCTGCGAAACTAAATATGATCAAAGGAGCAGAACTTACAAGACTGTGTAAGGTCATAAAGTCTTGCAGGTTAAACATTTCTGATACCAACGGGTTTGACAATGCTCAAGTTAGCGCAGGCGGTGTCAGCTTAAAAGAAGTAGATATGGAGACGATGCAGTCCTGTATTACAAAAGATCTCTATCTTGCCGGAGAACTTCTTGACGTTGATGGAATTTGTGGCGGTTATAATCTACAGTGGGCATGGGCTACCGGTTATCTGGCAGGAAAACATGCAGCATCTGATCTATAACAATTGCTTTAAGATGCATAAATAAAACATGTTATATAAAAAGTATTTTTTGAAGTATAATTTTTTATATAACATGTATTTTTTTTGATAAACTTTTCTGTATTTAAAGTCTAAAATGAAATGGTAATATGTTATGATTGTCTTAATGTATCTGTCGGATAGATTCAACCTGATGCACAATCAGATAAATTCGGCCGATTCATAAAAAAGTGAGGAAAAAGAATGGAATTACTAAAACTGGTAATTGTGGACGATGAACCAATTTTATTACAGGGACTTTTAGATACCTATGACTGGGAGAGCATGGGATTTGAGGTTGTCGGATCTGCCAAAAGTGGAGTTCAGGCACTGGAAGTCATCAGGCGTGAACAGCCACATGTCGTTCTAACCGATATTCGAATGAAGCAAATGACAGGACTTATGGTTATGGAAGAAATTCAAAAAGAACAGATCTCATGTCTTTTTGTAGTACTTAGCGCATACCGTGATTTTGAATATGCAAAACATGCTTGTGATCTTGGCGCCTACGCATATCTTTTAAAACCAATTGATGATGAACAGCTTCGCTCCACAATGACCGGAGCCTATAACACATGTATCAAACAGCTACGCAGTGAAGAAAAATACGAAAGCTGGGAACAACTCCTTTTAAAAGACGGTGACAGTTTTCTGCAGGTCGTAATACAAAAATATGTTCAGAATCTGATCCCGGAGGAAAAGATTACAGAAGTATTCTCTGTACTTCATGATTTGCCGGATAATCATGATTTTTTTATCACAGTGTGCGCCGATATTGATTTAATTTATAAAATTACAAATTCTTTAGATTATGAAGCATCCAGATATGCAGTAATTCAGGAAATAGAAGCACATGTTTTTGAACATTTTTCGTGCTGGAAATTTGAAGGGGAAGACGGCAATTATGTTTTCATTATAAAGACTCAGCAAAAAAATGCAGTAAGGCAGATCAAAACTTTATTAGAACAGGCAAAGAATGAAGAAAAATGTCCGGTCATCGCTTCTATTTCCAAGCCATATAAAGGGATATCCGGAATCAGGAAAAGCTATGAAGAAGCACAAAAATTATTTGGAATTGCCAGTGCTTCCGGTGCCAGTGCGTTTACAATTCCAGAAGATTTAGAAGAACAGGAAGACGATTCGAAGCAGTTCTCTGAAGACAGGGAAATCCGGATTATGAACAGCATACGGAAAAATGATTTTGTGGAACTAAAAGAAACATTTATTGATTTTATTTACCATCTTCCAAAAGAAGAAGCACGTCAATGCCAGTACCTTCATAAAGTTATGCTCCGAGTACAGTTCATGCTTCAAGATACTTATGGTATGAACGAGGATATGAAAAATCAATTTGCAAATTATTATTCTAACCTGAATCATCTGCCGGCTGTAAAAGCAGTAGATGTCTGCTACAAAATTTTATGCCGTGCAATAGAACTGCGTCAGGAAGAAGCCGGGAAAAATGAAACGAGTTATTTTAAAGAATATATGGCAGAAGCTGTCGCTTATATCGAAGAACATCTTCAAGAGGAAGACTTGTCAATCATTGCAACAGCAGCTCATGTATATTTAAACCCGGTTTACTTTGGACGTATCTTTAAAAGCACCTTCCATATGACTTTTAAACAGTACCTGGTCAAAAAACGTATGGATAAAGCAAAAAGAATGCTGGAAGAAGGAAATACCAGTGTCCGAACAATCTGTGAAGAAGTTGGTATCAGCAATCCTTCTTATTTTTCACAATTATTCAAGCAATATACCGGAAAACTGCCAAGTGAGTATAAAAAGGAATACGAAGTATGAAGCAAAAGCATTTAAGTTCAGGTATCCAGAAAAAATATTTAAAATCTACGCTTATATTACTTCTTCTTGCACTTTTATTATCTATGATCGGAGTATGGGGTTATATGCACCATACTTTAAAAAATAATATTATAGAAAAATACGAGTTTGCAGACGAGAAGATGGGAATTTTACTGGATAATCTTTATACGAAATCGAAAGAAGTGACTGCAGAAGCTATTCTTAATGAAACGATCCAAAAAAGTCTGAACGCAGAAGAACTGACTGATAATGAAAAGAATGCCGTTGGCAAATATTTCTCATATCTGGATCTGGATTCTATTCAAGATTATTGTTATATGGATAATAAAGGAAACGTATATACCAGATCCTATGGTTATGTAGATGCTTTTGACATTAAAAACACTGTGTTTCAGAAGAAGCTTGGTACAGAGTACGCAAAAACAGTCTGGTTCATTGCAAAAGATACACTCTTTAACGGAAAAGAAGATTCCTTGTTCATCACCCGATATGTTCATTCTCTGGACTATCCAAGTGAACCGGGAATTATTATTCTGAAAATGAATCCTTCCTTTTTGAATCATATCGTAACGATGGATTCCGAAAAGGCAGATTCTTCCATTCTAACCGGAATAATGGATCAGAATGGAAATATTTATGCTCTGAATCAGAAAAACACTGTCTTGCCGGACAATGTGACGAAAACTTTGATAAGCGCATGTAAAAAATCCTCTGATACGGGAATTATTCTCAATGGAGAGGCTGTAACGGGTGGTTATCTGTCTGCTTACTATCAAAAGGACTGTTCGTTTTCCATCTTTACGTATGTGCCAAATGAAGTTGTTACAAGTCAGACCACCCAGATTTTAATTGTATTGGTTCTGATTTACCTGATTATTGTGGTATTAGCCCTATTACTCAGTATCTTGTTCTCTAATCGGTTCACCAGACCGATCCAGGAAATCACCACATATATGACTGGATTTGACGGTGGAGATTATACACATATGCCGGCACTTCACACAAACACGGAATTAGATCAGATTGGACATTCTTACAATGAAATGCTTGGCAATATTGAACAACTTGTCAACGAAATTAAATTACAGGAAAAAGAACTGCGCACCAGTGAATTAAATATGCTGATCAGTCAGATCAACCCACATTTTCTGTATAATACACTGGATACCATCTATATGCTTGCGCGTATGAACAAAGAGGAAACGACCATGCGTATGATTCAGGCTCTTTCAAAGTACCTGCGCCTCTGCCTCAGTAAAGGAAGTGATATTGTATCCGTAGAAGATGAGCTGGAAAATGTGAAAAGCTACATGGAAATCCAGCAGATCCGAAACGCAGATCTGTTTGAATATGAAATTGACTGTCAGGTCAATGCAAAAGAAAATAAAATCCTGAAGCTGATTCTTCAGCCATTAGTAGAAAATGCAGTAAAATATGGATTCAGTGAAATCTATGAAGGGGGCTATATACGGATACGGATTACAGAAGAAAAGGATGTTCTGGTGCTATCTGTCTATAATACCGGCATGCCAATGAATAAAGATATAGTAGAAAAGATCAACGGACTTACGCATTTACCTATTTCTCAGATCAAAGAGGCATTTCCTGACAAAAAACATGGATACGGTGTATTTAATATACTGACTAGACTGCGGTTAAAATACGGTGATAAGATTACATATTACTACGAAACAACCGATGCAAGTACAACCTGTACGATAAAAGTGCCAAAAGGAGGTGAGCAGGAATCATGAAAAAGCAACATATCAAAAAAACAATCCGAAGTATGTTTATACTTCTACTTATAATCTGCCTGCTGACCGGCTGTAAAACATCTGAAAAAAAACTGGCAGAAGAATCCAAAGAACCAGTAAAAATATCCATTATTCTGACCGTGGATCCATCTACCGGAACGAAAAATGAACAGAAAGTAGTAGAAGCATTTAATAAAAAATACAAAGGAACCTATGAACTGGATGTTGACTGGATCGTAGAGACAGAAGATGACTATCGTCAAAACCTGAAACGATTGAATGCAACCGATGAACTTCCGGATATTCTTACAGATCTTCGAATGCTTCCTTCTTTTTATCAGAAAATGATTGTAGAAAACCGAATTGTGGATCTGACTCCATATATTGATGCAGACGAAGAGTGGTCTTCCATGATCGAACCTGTTGTACAGGAAGGCTGCACTTACGCAGACGGAAATATTTATCTTGCACCAATTTCAACTGCGGCTTTTTCCTGCTGCGGCATATTCTGGAATCAGGAATTGTTTAACAAAGCCGGCATTGATTCCTTTCCAACAACATGGGATGAGTTCTGGGCGTGTTGTGACAAACTTACAAACGCAGGTATCACGCCACTGGCACTACATACAGATGGAACGGGATGGGCACCTATGTTACTGGCAAGTGCAGCAGTCGCTTCTTCATCGGAAGAAGGTGCTGAATTTATGAGGCTGATCTATCCGGACACCTACCAGAATGCTTCCGGGCTGGAATTGGCAAATACTTTAAAGCGACTGTTTTCCTATACAACATCGAATGCTCTGTATAATGATTTTGACACGTCATACAATAACTTTTTTACCGGGAAAGCAGCTATGGTTCCAAATGGATATTGGATGATCGACCAGATCCCTGACGGATGGGAACAGTGTGTTCGTTTTTCTTCTTTCCCTGGAAATACACTGGTTTCTTCTCCGGAAACATTTGGCTGGGCACTGACGTCTGGATGCAGTGAAGAAGTAAAAGAAGGAGCACTTGCATTTTTTAAATTCCGGACAGAATTTAATCTTCTGGAAAAAGAAACGATGTTTTCAATGGAGGAAAAATATATAAGCCAGGTGGAACGCGACTACCTGAAGGCATTTTCGAATTCCCCGACATTTGTTCCGAATTACCAGGTCAAATGGAATTCCGTTTTCCAGGAAAATACTCTCTCCAAGTACCTGCCTCAGCTTGCGGAAGGACGTATTACCCCGGAAGATTTTCTAAATTATGCAGATGACAGCATACGACAATTTGAAGAAGAACAATAACGGAAAGTTTAATTTTTTATATTAGAGGTTTTTTTATTGATACAGTTTTACGCAAATTTCCTGCTAAAATATGAGTAAATCAAGAGAACAAAAAAGATTCTCAGAAAGGCGAGGGAACAATTATGAAAATGCGTAAAGTTGTATCAATTTTACTTGTTGCAGCAATGACTATCGGAATGGTAACTGGCTGCGGCAGCTCATCGGACAAAAAAACTGCAAAGTCCGATGCAAAAGGAAAAGTGTATTACCTGAACTTCAAGCCTGAAGCTGATGAGCAGTGGCAGGAGCTTGCAGAGCAATACACAGATGAAACAGGAGTTCCGGTAACTGTACTCACTGCTGCATCCGGTGAATATGAAAAAACATTAAAATCCGAGATGGCAAAGACAGATGCTCCTACATTATTCCAGGTAAATGGTCCTGTAGGACTTGCAAGCTGGAAAGATTATTGCTATGACCTGAAAGATTCTGATATAGCAAAAGAGCTAACAGATGATGACTTTACTCTGATGGACGGAGATAAGATGGCAGGTATTGCTTACGTTGTTGAGAGTTACGGTATCATTTACAACAAAGAGCTTCTTAAAAAAGCAGGTTACTCCGCATCAGATATCACAAACTTTGACAGCTTCAAGAAAGTTGTGGAAGACATTACAGCAAATAAAGACAAACTTGGATTCTCTGCATTTACATCAGCAGGTATGGACGGTTCTTCTGACTGGAGATTTAAAACTCACCTGGCAAACCTTCCAATCTACTATGAGTATAAAGAAGACGGTATTGATAATACAGATGCAATCAAAGGTACATACCTTGACAACTATCGTCAGATCTGGGATCTGTACATCAACAACGCAACTTGCGATCCAACTGCTCTTTCTACAAAGACAGCTGATGATGCAACTGCAGATTTCGTAACAGAAGAGGCTGTATTCTATCAGAACGGTACATGGGAATACAACAACATCAAAGATATTGGTGATGATAATCTTGGAATTCTTCCTATCTACATTGGTGTAGACGGAGAGGAGAATCAGGGAATCTGTACTGGTACAGAGAACTACTGGTGTGTAAACTCCAAAGCTTCAGAAGATGACATTCAGGCTACTTTAGACTTCATGAACTGGTGTGTAACATCTGATGCAGGCGTTAATGGTCTTTGCAAAGAAATGGGATTCACGATTCCATTCAAAGCAAATCTTGATTCTGATAACGTACTTGTAAATGAAGCAAACAAATATCTGGAAGATGGCAAAACTCCTGTTTCATGGAACTTCTCAACAATGCCTTCTGAGGAGTGGAAGAATGGTGTTGGTTCTGCATTAACTGCATATGCAGCAGATCAGACAGATGCGAACTGGGCAAAAGTTGTAAGTGCTTTTGTAGACGGCTGGGCAACTGAAGCAGCAGCTTCCAAATAAGAAATATCAAATATTAATCGTAATATGTTCATGCGGCGGGCAGGGTCAATTCTCCCGCCGCTTTTAAGGAAAGGGGGCGCCTTTTATGCAAAAGGCTGTAAAACGCTATATGCCCATATTCGTACTTCCTACATTCTGTGCGTTTATCTTGGGCTTTATCATTCCTTTTATCATGGGAATCTGGCTTTCATTCTGTAAATTCACAACGGTAACAGATGCGAAATTCATCGGATTTTCCAACTACAAAAAGGCTTTTGAAGACACGGTATTCCGTCATTCTTTCTGGTACACTGCATTGTTTGCAGTTGCATCTTTAATTATTGTTAATGCCGTTGCTTTCGCTCTGGCAAGTGCACTTACCAAGAATATGCGTGGTACTAATATTTTCCGTACTATTTTCTTTATGCCGAACCTGATTGGTGGAATTGTTCTTGGTTATATCTGGCAGTTAATTTTTAATGGTATTCTTGAAAAATATGGAACTGCACTTGCATTAAACGAATGGTACGGATTCTGGGGACTGATCATTCTTGTAAGCTGGCAGCAGATTGGTTATATGATGATCATCTATATTGCAGGTCTACAATCTATTCCGGGGGATGTTATGGAAGCGGCACAGATCGATGGTGCCGGAAAATGGACAAAATTATTCAAAGTCACGATTCCAATGATGATGCCATCCATTACCATTTGTATGTTCTTATCACTGACAAACGGATTTAAATTATTTGACCAGAACTTATCACTGACAGCCGGTGAACCTTCCAAGATGTCTGAGATGATGGCACTGAACATCTTTAACACGTTTTACGGACGTACTGGATGGGAAGGTGTCGGACAGGCAAAAGCCGTCCTGTTCTTTGTTCTTGTCGTTGCAATTAGTATGATTCAGTTACATATGACTCGTTCCAAGGAGGTGCAGCAATAAATGAAAAAGGAAAGAAGTGCTCTTAGCGCAGCCGGAACCGGTATATTTACAATCTTAGGAATTGTCTATATACTGCCTATTTTAATCGTACTTATGAATTCTTTTAAAAAGAAGGTTTATATTAATAAACAGCCATTCCAGCTTCCGGATGGAAAAACGATGGCCGGACTTGAAAACTACATGACTGCAATTGATAAATATAATCTTCTAAGTGCAGTTGGCTGGACAGTATTTATTACTGTTGGATCTGTTCTTGTAATTCTTGTATGTACTTCTATGTGTGCATGGTACATTGCAAGAGTCAAATCTAAATTTACAAAAATGCTTTACCTTTTATGCGTATTTTCAATGGTCGTACCTTTCCAGATGGTTATGTTCACCCTGTCACTGGTTGCTGACCGTACCGGACTTCGTACTCCTTGGGGTATCATTATTATTTATCTGGGCTTTGGTGCAGGTCTTGCAGTATTTATGTTCTGTGGATTTGTCAAATCAATTCCAGTCGAGATAGAGGAAGCAGCAATGATAGACGGCTGCACACCGATCCGTACATTTTTCAGTGTAGTACTTCCGATCATGAAACCGACCTACATCTCTGTTGGTATTCTTGAGACAATGTGGATCTGGAATGACTTCCTACTTCCTTATCTGGTACTGGATCTGAACAAATATAAGACAATTTCTATCGCAATCCAGTATATGAAGGGAAGCTACGGCCGTGTTGATATGGGTGCTGTTATGGCTGCTTTGATTCTTGCAGTTATCCCTGTCATCATCTTTTATCTGTCCTGTCAGAAACATATTATCAAGGGTGTGGCAGCAGGAGCCGTTAAAGGGTAGGTACATGCCTGAAAAAAGGAGTTTATATCATGAGACAAAGTGGAATTTTAATGCCGGTATCTGCACTTCCTGGTGCATACGGAATCGGATCATTTTCAAAGGAAGCTTATAAATTTGTCGACTGGCTGCAAAAAAGCGGCCAGTCACTGTGGCAGATTCTGCCACTTGGCCCGACCAGTTATGGGGATTCTCCTTACCAGTCATTTTCGACTTTTGCCGGAAATCCTTATTTTATTGATCTTGAAACACTGACCCGGGAAGGACTGCTTGAAGACGACATATGCAGGCAGGCAGATTTTGGTAATAATCCGAATCAGATAGATTATGGCATGCTTTATCAGAACCGATTTCATATCTTAAAGGTAGCTTATGAACATGCAAAAGAACAGCAGATCATGAATTCTTCTGATTACGTGGATTTTCTGAACGAACAAAATGAATGGATTTCAGACTATGCTCTTTATATGTCTGTAAAAGATTATTTTCATGGAGCTGGCTGGAATCTATGGGAGAAAAATATCCGTCTTCGCAGACCAGATGCAATTTCGCATTATCAGGACTTACTTACAGATGAAATTCATTTTTATCAGTTTCTACAATACGAATTCTACAAACAATGGAACATGTTAAAAGAATATGCAAATCAAAAAGGGATTCAGATTATTGGAGATATCCCAATTTATGTTGCTTATGACAGTGCAGATGTGTGGGCACACCCAGAGTTGTTCCAATTAGATGAAAGTGGACAGCCGACAGCAGTAGCCGGATGTCCTCCGGATGGTTTTTCTGCTACCGGACAGCTTTGGGGGAATCCTTTATATCGGTGGGATTATCACAAAGAAACCGGATTTTCCTGGTGGGTAAACCGGATCCGAGGTTGTTTTAGACTATATGATATTATGCGAATTGACCATTTCCGGGGCTTTGATGAATATTACAGCATTCCTTATGGTGATCCAACTGCTGAAAACGGGCACTGGGAAAAGGGGCCTGGTATGGATTTATTTCACAAAATAAAACAAGAACTTGGTGATCTTCCAATTATTGCTGAGGATCTTGGATTTTTGACAGATTCCGTAAAACAACTTTTAAAAGATAGTGGGTACCCAGGTATGAAAGTTCTTCAATTTGCTTTTGATTCCAGGGAAGACAGTGATTATCTTCCACACAATTATCATCCAAACTGTGTTGTATACACCGGTACCCATGATAATGATACGCTTCAAGGATGGTATCAAGCTTTAAAAGAAGAAGATAAAGAAATGGCTTTGGAATATATTGGAAATCGATTTACTCCGGAAGCAGACATTCATTGGGATTATATTCGGCTCGCTATGAGAAGTGTGGCAGATACATGTATTATTCCTGTTCAGGACTACTTAGGTCTTAGCTGCGAAGCACGCATAAATACCCCTTCTACATTAGGCGGAAACTGGGTCTGGCGTTCAGACGCAGACAGCTTCACGGATAATCTGGCAGCAAAAATTAAAAAAATTACTCAATTATGCGCGCGCAGTTTACAACAAAAAGGAGAGTAACAATGAATTACAAAAAATATTTGGAAGACCAGCTTCAGACATCTATTGAAGCGGCTGATCATAAAAGTGTTTATTGTGCACTGCTTCATTTGACAAAAGAATTATGCAAAGAGAAAACAGCAAATCAAGGGACAAAAAAGATTTACTACATTTCGGCAGAATTTTTGATTGGAAAACTTCTTTCCAACAATTTGATCAATCTTGGAATCTACGATGATATAAAGAAGCTTTTACATGAAAACGGAAAATCTCTGGAGGAAATTGAAGAATTCGAACCGGAACCATCACTTGGAAATGGCGGACTCGGCCGCCTGGCTGCTTGTTTTCTTGATTCTATAGCAACACTTGGACTTCCTGGAGCGGGAATTGGTCTGAATTATCATTACGGTCTCTTCCGACAGGTTTTTGAAAACAAAAAGCAAAAAGAGTTGAAAAATCCATGGATTGAAAAAGAAAACTGGCTTATAAAAACAGATGTTCATTTTCCGGTTCAGTTTGGTTCTTTTACTTTACAGGCGTCCATGTATGATATTGACATTCCCGGATATAGTAACGGAATCAACAAACTACATCTTTTTGATGCAGACTCCATTGATGAATCACTTGTGACAGATGGCATTCATTTTAACAAAGAAAATATTGCCAAAAACCTGACTTTATTCTTATACCCGGATGACAGTGATAAAGCCGGACATCTGCTCCGTATTTATCAGCAGTATTTTATGGTCTGCTGTGGTGCAAAGCTTATTTTAAAAGAACTAAAAGAACAGAATTTTGAACTTACTTCGCTTCCTGAACATGTTGTCATTCAGATCAATGATACCCATCCATCTATGATCATCCCGGAACTTATCCGGCTTCTTATGGAGCAAGGCATTGACTTTGATACTGCAACTGATCTCGTATCCAGAACATGTGCCTATACAAATCACACGATTCTGGCAGAAGCTTTGGAAAAATGGCCGCTCGATTATCTGAATGAGGTCGTGCCGCAACTGGTTCCGATTATTGAAAAATTAGACGCTAAAGCAAAAGAAAAATATAAAGATGAGTCTGTTGCGATCATTGATTCGCAAGACCGTGTGCATATGGCTCACATGGACATTCACTATGGCTTTAGTGTAAACGGAGTTGCAGCCCTCCACACAGAGATTTTAAAAAACTCCGAATTAAAAGCTTTTTATCAGATCTATCCGGAAAAATTTAATAATAAAACAAATGGTATTACATTCCGCCGCTGGTTGATGCACTGTAATTTGGAACTTTCGGAATATATCAGCAGTCTAATCGGTGATTCCTGGAAGAAAGATTCTTCGAAACTTGAAAAACTTCTTGAGTATCAGAACGATACTAAGGTATTGAATCATTTTCTTAAAATCAAGCAGAAGAATAAGCAAAAACTATGTATGCATTTAAAAGAAAAGCAAGATTTGGACATTGATCCGAATTCCATTTTTGATATTCAGATCAAAAGACTGCACGAATACAAAAGACAGCAGTTAAATGCGCTTTATGCCATTTATAAATATAAACAGATCAAATCCGGCCAGCTTCCACAGAGGCCGATCACCATGATCTTTGGGGCAAAAGCTGCACCTGCTTATACACTTGCAAAAGATATCATCCATCTGATCCTCTGCCTCCAAAAGCTTACGTTATCAGATCCTGAGGTATCACCTTATTTAAAAGTGATTATGGTTGAAAATTATAATGTTACAGAGGCATCTCATCTAATTCCTACCTGTGATATTTCTGAACAGATTTCGCTTGCATCAAAAGAAGCAAGTGGAACCGGCAATATGAAATTCATGCTGAACGGAGCTGTGACACTGGGAACTATGGATGGCGCCAATGTTGAAATCTGTAATCTGGTCGGAAAAGATAACATTTATATTTTTGGTAAATCCAGTCAGGAAGTGATTCAATTATATGAGACGTCCGGATATCATTCTGACCAATATTACGACAATGATCCACTGATACAAAATCTCGTTGATTTTATTATCAGCAAAGAAATGATACGTATCGGTGACCCGGAAAACCTGTGCCGGTTATACAAAGATTTGATCAGTAAAGACTGGTTTATGACTTTGCTCGATTTAAAAGAATACATTGCTGTGAAAGAGAACGTAATGGCTGACTACGAGGATCGTATGAACTGGGCTGGAAAAATGTTAATAAATACTGCAAAAGCCGGATATTTTTCTTCTGACCGGACCATTGCCGAATATAACCGGGATATCTGGAAACTTTAATCGTATACTTGTCTGAAACATAAATATGAGCTATACTAAACCAAAGCATTTTTCGCGAAAGCTAAAATGGCTTTGGTTTTTTCGTTGCCAAGCATACGACAAAAAGGTCCGGTGGACCTTTTTTAGTTATCGATTACATGTACAAGGAGGAAAACATGATCAGAATCAGTCAGTTAAAGCTTCCGGTTACTCATAAAAAAAGTGACCTTGAAAAGAAAATATATACAACATTAAAAATTTCCAGCTCAGATCTTCTGACCTGGCATATTGAAAAAAAATCTCTGGATGCCAGAAAGAAACCAAATCTTTTTTATGTTTACACGATTGCAGCAAACGTTCAGAATGAAAAGCGGATCATTAAAAAGAACCGAAATAAAAATATTACAATAAAAGAAGAAAATGATAGCTATCATTGCACTCCGACTGGAACACATGTACTGACTTACAAGCCTGTTGTAATCGGGACCGGACCGGCCGGTCTGTTCTGTGGTTATGCGCTTGCACGCATGGGATACCGTCCAATTCTTTTAGAACGTGGTGCTTCTATGGAAGAGCGCCAGAAAGACGTCCAAGATTTCTGGAAAACAGGCAAACTAAATCCTGAGTCTAATGTCCAGTTCGGCGAAGGCGGTGCAGGTACATTTTCTGATGGGAAGTTAAATACGCTTGTGCACGATACCCATAACAGAGGAAAGGAAGTCCTGCGTCTTTTTGTGAAATATGGGGCACCGGAATCCATTCTTTATGATGCAAAGCCACATATCGGAACTGATATTCTGGCAAAGGTCGTTAAAAATATACGTGAGGCAATCATCTCTATGGGTGGTGAAGTTCGTTTTCATACAAAAGTGACAGGAATCCGTACAAAACGCAGCATTGATTTTTCAGATGAGCCGGCACTTGCGATGCTTCATCTGGAAGATACCAGAACAAACATCGGAGAAGATTTACTGACGGACGTTGCAGTACTTGCCATTGGTCACAGCGCCAGAGACACTTTTGGACTTTTAAATCTCTCAGATATAAAAATGGAGCCAAAACCATTCGCTGTAGGCGTACGCGTAGAACATCCACAAGATATGATTGACGAATCTCAATATGGTAAAAATGCACCCGAGAGCCTTCCTGCTGCTGCATATAAATTAGCATCTAAGACAAAAGAGGGCAGAGGTGTCTATACTTTCTGCATGTGTCCAGGCGGTTATGTAGTAAATGCTTCATCTGAAGAGAACCGACTTGCAGTAAACGGCATGAGTTATAGCGGACGAAATGGCAAAAATGCCAATAGTGCAGTAATCGTAACCGTCTCACCGGAAGATTTCCCAGAAAAAGGCATCCTCGGAGGTCTGGCTTTTCAGCGCCAATTAGAAGAGGCTGCATTTGCTGAAGGGCAAGGGAAGATTCCGGTCCAGCTTTTTGGTGACTTTAAGAAAAATGTGCCATCTTCCAGTGCAGGTGCTATAGCCCCACAGATGAAAGGTGCTTATAGTTGGGGCAATGTAAGGAGCATTTTCCCTGAGTTTATTGCGAGATGCCTGGAAGAGGGAATTACGGAATTTGGAAAGAAAATCCCAGGCTACGACCGCGATGATGCAGTCCTCTCCGGTGTAGAAAGCCGTACCTCTTCACCCGTCCGTATTCTGCGTGACGAGACCTTGCAAAGTTCTGTAAAAGGACTTTATCCATGCGGGGAAGGTGCAGGATATGCAGGCGGTATTACATCAGCCGCCATGGATGGACTGAAAGTGGCAGAAGCTGTCAGTCAAAAATACATGGCTTTCGACAATCCTAAGAATGTTTAAGAATTTTTTAAGGGTATAAGTCTATACACATTTTCAGAAATGTGCTAAAATGTATGGAGTTTTCAGATAGAAGAAACATGAGGAGGGGTACATATGAAAGGAGCAGGCGGAAAGAACTCCTGGGCACTTTTTCTGTTGTTATTAACAGGAATCGTCCTTGGAGGCTTTATTGGCATGCTGGCAGAAGGGGTGCCGGCACTTAGCTGGCTTGGCTATGGGCAGACGTTCGGGCTTGATACGCCGATTGTAGTCAATCTGGGACTTCTGGTCATTACATTTGGTCTTACGATCAAGATTACAATTGCCAGCATTATAGGCGTTGTGATTGCAATTATCATTTACCGCTTCTTATAGTCTACCGAAGAGAATCATCGAATCTAAAGGAATGTATGAATCAAAAAGTTACCATGAAAGAGATACCGAGTGCCGACAGGCCTTATGAAAAATGCGAAAAGCTCGGCGCCGGTGCTCTGAGTGACACAGAACTTTTAGCTGTGCTGCTTCGGACCGGTACGAGAGGGGAGAATGCTCTCGAGCTTGCCAGCCGTATTCTTTATCACAACGGCGAAAGTGGAATTCTCGGTATTCATCAGTTCAGTATTGAGCGATTGAAGAAAATTCACGGTGTCGGACGCGTGAAAGCAGTCCAGCTATCCTGTATCTCAGAGCTTGCGAAGAGACTTTCCAAAGCCTCTGCCGGGGAATTATTAAGTTTTGAAAATCCGGATTCGATTGCAAGGTACTACATGGAAGATCTCCGGCATGAAAAGCAGGAGATCATGAAACTGCTCATGCTGAATTCCAAATCAAAACTCATTGGCGAAACGAATATATCAAAAGGAACAGTGAATGCTTCCTTAATTACGCCAAGAGAATTATTTATTGAAGCATTACAAAAGAATGCTGTATTTGTTATTATTTTACATAATCATCCAAGTGGTGAGCCGACACCAAGCAGAGAAGACCGGCTCATTACAAGGCGCATTCAGGATGCGGGAGCTCTAATCGGGATCGAGCTTTTAGATCACATCATCATTGGGAATAATTGTTATGTGAGTTTTCGCGAAGAAGGAATGCTGTAGAAAGGATTTGAATCATATGGCAAGGAACACCTATGGACTGGATCTGGGATCCTACGAAATCAAAGTCTATGACAAAAAGCAAGATACCATCTGGAAAGAAAAGAATGTGCTTGCAGTTCAGGATAAAAAAGAAATTATTGCAATCGGTGAAGATGCTTATCAGATGTATGAAAAGACTCCACCGGATATTGAAGTTGCATTTCCAATGCGTGACGGCGTTATTTCCCATTTCAATGATATGCAGAACCTGCTTCAGAATATTCTAAAAAAGAACCGACATTTCAGCCGGGGTGCAGAATATGTGATTGCGGTACCAACTGATGTAACTGAGGTACAGAAAAAAGCCTTTTTTGACCTTGTGATCCACTCAAATGCAAAGGCACGAGAAGTTAATATCGTAGAACGTTCCATTGCCGATGCAGTCGGTCTTGGTATTGATGTACAAAATACAACGGGTGTTATGATTATTAATTTCGGTGGTGAGACAACCGAATTATCCGTCCTCACCGAAGGTGGTATCGTCTTTAACCGCCTGTTAAAGCTTGGCGGTACAACACTGGATCAGGAAATTGTGAATCTTGTACGGAACAGTCATGATTTTTTGATTGGAAGCAGAACGGCAGAAATATTAAGACAACAGTTCGATGTTTTTAACGGCGATTCTGAGACCGCTTTCTCTGTAGCAGGAAGGGATCTGATCACCGGACTCCCTATGCGAAAGACCATTTCCATCACACTTGTAAGAGCCGCATTTAAAGATACTCTTCTGGAATGTATGAAAGCCGTCCGCTCTATGCTGGACCGTACACCGCCGGAGATCCGGAAAGCTATTTACCAGAATGGGATTTATCTGACTGGTGGAATTGCGAATATGAGCGGTCTGGATGCTTATGTAGAAAGTATGACTAAAATCCACACAACTGCTGCCCAAAAGCCGGGCATTTGTGCAGTGAATGGGTTAAAGAAAATCATGCTTTCCAAGGATCTCAGTAAATTAGCATACTCAATGTTAGACGAAAGTTATAGGTGGATGAGATAATATGAAGATAAAAAACCAATCCTCAATTCCAAGTAAATACTGGCTGGCAATCATTGCAGTCATCTGTGTGATTCTTTTGGGAATCGATCAGGTGACAGACGGCGGGGGACCGCTTCGATTTATCGGTAATTATACAGTTGTCCCAATGCAGAAAGGTATCAGCTATGTCGGAAGATGGTTAAGTGATCTTTCTGATAACTTTGAGACACTTCAGGATATGAAAAAGCAAAATGAAACTTTGCAGTCCAAAGTAGATGAACTGACTATTGATAATACAAGACTTCGCCAGGACGAATACGAATTAGAACGTCTGCGCGATCTGTACAAACTGGATCAGAACTACTCTGATTACGAAAAAATCGGTGCACATGTCATTGCGAACAACGGGACGAACTGGTTCAGTGATTTTACTATAGACAAAGGAAGTGCAGACGGCATCAAAGTGAACTGTAACGTACTGGCCGGGAGCGGGCTGGTAGGACTTGTCACAGAAGTTGGTCCCCACTATGCGAGAGTACGCTCGATCATTGACAATTCCAGCAACGTAAGTGCTATGATCCTCTCTACTTCAGATACCTGCATCGTGCGTGGAGATTTGAAATTAATGGACGATGGACGTCTTCGTTTTGAAAAGCTGGCTAATAATGACAATGACATAAAGGTCGGTGAACAGGTTGTTACTTCCTATGTAAGTGACCGCTTTGTTCAAGGTCTCTTTATCGGATATATCAGTGAGATCAATGTGGATTCCAATAACCTGACTCGTTCCGGTTATATCACACCTGCGGTAGATTTTAGCAAAATTCAGGAAGTCCTTGTTCTCACAAAGACAAAAGAAGATATGACGAACGGGGCAGACAATGAGTCTGCTTCCGACACAGCAAAGGGAGAGTAGTGATCTATGAAACGAAAGCTCATAACACTGGCAATCATTATCCTGTGTTTTCTCTTGCAAAGTACCATTTTCCCATCACTGGCTTTTGCCTGCGTGCAGCCAAATCTGTTTATAATCGTAACAGCATCTTTTGGATTTATGCGAGGACGTAAAGAAGGTATGGCTGTTGGTGTGATCTGTGGACTTTTGACAGACGTTTTCTGGGGAAACACAATTGGATTTTATATACTTTTATATACTGTGATTGGATATTTAAACGGAACATTTGAACGTTTGTTTTATGATGAAGATATTAAACTGCCTTTAGTACTTATCAGTGGCAGTGAACTAATTTACGGTGGCATTATCTGCTTTTGCGGATATATCCTGAAAGGTGACTTTAGTTTCGGAACCTATCTGATTCATATTATCCTGCCAGAACTTGTATACACTATTTTAGCAACTTTGATCGTATATCAGATCATCTTACACATTAACAAAAAACTAGAAGCAGAAGAGCAAAGGAGTGCAAGCCGATTTGTATAATTTATGGAACCGGATCAAATCCGGCATAAGTGATATCGTAAAATCAAGAACATTTATTGCAATTATCATGTTCTGCGTCTTGTCAGCAGTATTACTTCAACGAGTATTTTATCTGCAGATTGTGAAAGGACAGAACTATACCGACAAATATGAACTTCAGATTCAAAAAACAAAAGAGGTCGAAGGAACCCGCGGCAATATTTATGACCGCAACGGTGTTCTGCTTGCCTACAATGAACTGGCTTATTCTGTTACCATTCAGGATAATGGAGACTATGATAAAAAATCCGAAAAAAATAAAGCTTTAAATCAAATTGTAACGAAAGTTATTAATATTGTGGAAAGTAATGGTGATTCCGTCATCAATGATTTTGGTATTATTCTGGATGCCAATAGTGAATACTCTTTTGTATCAGAAAGTGATACCCAGCGCCTGCGTTTCATCGCAGATGTATATGGCAAAAAAACCATTGATGAATTATCGGACAAGCAAAAGTCCCAGTCTGCTGCCGACATCATGCATTACTTATGTACCGATAAAACATACGGTTATGGTATCAACGAGAAAAAGCTGGACAAGACTATGATTTTGAAACTGGTCAATGTACGTTATGCAATGTCTCTGAACAGTTATCAGAAATATATCTCTACTACGATTGCATCCGATGTCAGTGATCAGACTGTGGCTGATATTATGGAAAACAGTGATTCTCTGCAGGGCGTTAACATTGAAGAAGAATCCTTACGCCGATATACAGACAGTAAATGTTTTGCAAATGTAATTGGCTATACCGGACAGATTTCAACAGACGAATATGATGCACTTAGTAAAAAGGATCAGGAAACTTATTCCAAAACGGATACGGTCGGAAAATCCGGACTTGAAAAAGTCCTGGATTCCACACTTCGCGGCAAAAAAGGTGAAGTGAAATTATATGTAAATAACGTTGGTAAAGTTCTGGACACCGTTCAGTCTACAGAACCAAAAGCTGGCAATGATGTGTATCTGTCTTTGGATGCTAATCTGCAAAAAGCAGCCTATAATATTCTGGAACAGGAGCTTGCCGGAATTCTTCTTTCCAAGATCCAGAACACTTTGGATTTTGATCGGAATTCTGTCAGTGACGGAAGTGACGTTATGATTCCAATTGGCGATGTTTATAACGCACTCATTGCTAATGATGTTGTAAATATGACTCATTTCAGTGAGAATGATGCAAAATCAACCGAACAAGAAGTTTATAATACATTTTCCGGATACAAAGAGCAGGTTCTGGCAAGTCTTTCCAGTACACTTGCAGATCCTAATGCAGCTGCATACAAAGATGATTCTAAGGAAATGCAGGCATATCTGAGTTATATTGTTACAGATATATTGACAAATACTACCGGCATTTTAAATTCCAGTGTCATCAACAAAAATGATGAAACCTATAAAGCATGGAAAACAGATGAGACCATCAATGTTTACACATTTTTAAACTATGCTGTTTCTCAGAACTGGATTGATACCTCAAAGCTTCAAAATTATACAAGCAATGGTGGTAAATATTCGGATTCCTCGGAAACTTTCCAGGCAATTATTTCATACTTAAATGAACATTTAAAATCCGATAACAGTTTTGACAAGCTGATCTACAAATACATGATCAAAGCCGGATCCATTACTGGTCGTGAACTTTGTATGATTCTCTACGAGCAGAACATACTTAACTATGATGAATCTCAATATAATGCACTCGCAAGTGGCGCAACAACAGCTTATGACTTTATGCGTGGAAAGATCCAGACACTGGAAATTACACCTGGACAGCTCGGTCTGGAACCATGTACGGGTTCTTTTGTCATGACAGATACTTCCACAGGTCAGGTTCTGGCATGTGTATCTTATCCGGGATATGACAATAACCGACTTGCAAACAATATGGACTCAACTTATTACAATCAGCTTGTAACAGCAAGTTCCCGTCCATTCTACAATAATGCGACACAGGAAAAGACCGCACCGGGATCTACTTACAAACCTTTGTCTGCTATAGCCGGACTTACCGAAGGTGTTATCAGTACAGATTCCCGTCTTCCGTGCCATGGTATTTATGAAAAGATTGAACCAAATCCAAAATGCTGGATTTACCCATATGCGCATGGCAGCCTGGATGTGTCAGGTGCAATTGAAAACTCTTGTAACAGTTTCTTTTATGAAGTCGGTTACAGATTAAGTCTGAAAGACAACGGAATCAATTCCATCAGCCAGGATAATAACCAAGGTGATGCAACGAATGCTTACTATTCCAGTGAACTTGGACTCCAGAAGCTTTCAAAATATGCTCAGATGTTTGGACTTGGAACCACTTCCGGAATGGAAATTCCAGAAGCTGATCCACAAATTTCCGATGATTCTTCTGTACCATCTGCAATTGGACAGGGTACCAACAACTACACGACAAGTCAGCTTGCCCGCTATGTTACTACGATTGCAAATAAAGGAACACTTTTTGATCTGACACTCCTGAACAAGACCACTGATGTCAAAGGCAATGTCATTGAAGAATCACAGCCAAAAATCGATAATACTCTGTCAGATATTTCTGCGAGCACATGGGATGCTGTACACGAAGGAATGCGTAATGTAGTACTTGTATCTCATAGTAGTACATTTTCGGATATTAACAGGAGCGGATTCCAGTTATCCGGTAAGACCGGAACAGCTCAGCAGAGTAAAACGCATCCGGACCATGCGCTTTTCATAGGATTTGCGCCAAGCGATTCACCGGAAGTTGCTTTTGCAACTCGTATCGCCAATGGTTATAGTTCTACTTATGCAGCAGAAGTAGCCAGAGACGTTATGAAATATTATTACCAGCTCACTCCGGAAAATGAATTGATAACCGGAACAGCTTCAAGCATTGGTTCAAATGCTTCAAATGAAGGATAGGAGCAGCTTGCCCTTCAAAAGACAAAATGGTTCATGAAACACATAGCGACAAGAAAATTCAAAAGCATGAAACAAAGCCATTGACAGGAGGAAGTTATTCATGGGCGAAGTAATTGTTATTACATCAGGAAAAGGCGGTGTAGGTAAGACCACTACAACAGCAAATATTGGTGCGGGACTCTCTTGGTTAGGAAAGAAAGTCATTGTCATTGATACCGATCTTGGTCTTCGCAACCTTGACGTAGTTATGGGACTGGAAAATCAGATCGTCTATAATCTGGTCGATGTGATTGAAGGAACCTGTCGATTGAAACAGGCAGCAATCCGGGATCGCAGATATGAAAATCTCTATCTGCTTCCATCTGCCCAGACAAAAGATAAATCAGCAATTTCACCGGAACAGATGAAAAAGCTGGCTTCAGAATTGAAAGATGAATTTGATTATGTACTTTTAGACTGCCCGGCCGGAATCGAACAGGGATTCCAAAATGCAATAGCCGGAGCTGATCGTGCTCTTGTTGTCACAACACCGGAGGTTTCCGCAATCCGTGATGCTGACCGCATCATTGGACTGTTAGAAAAAAATCAGATTCACAATAGTTCGCTAATCGTTAATCGCATCCGAATGGATATGGTAAGACGAGGAGATATGATGTCCATTGATGATGTGACTGAAATTCTCTCCATTCCACTGATCGGAGCCATTCCAGATGATGAGCAGGTTGTTGTTGCCACGAATCAGGGTGAACCGGTCATCAGCCTGGATTCCCTGGCCGGAAAAGCCTATACAAATATATGCAAGCGTATTCTCGGCCTTGAAGTACCTTTCTTGAATCTTTCCGGACATCAAGGACTATTTTCAAAACTGTCCGGTGTCTTTCATAAAAAATAGGAGGGTACATACAGCATGTTAAAAAAATCTTCTGTGTCCGTTGCGAAAAGCAGATTGAAACTGCTGATCGTGTCAGACCGCTTAAGCTGTTCTCCGGCAGAATATGAGAACATTTCCAGAGATTTATTCCAGACATTATCCAAATATCTGGAACTTACAGAAGATAACTTTCATGTTGAAATATACAGAACACATATTTTCATTTCATATGTAGGAGAAGAAACGTGAGATTACCAAGATTAACAAAACCTTATAAACTCAGAGATTACAAGTTCAGCCTTGTTCTGCTTATATTTGCATTATCTGTGATTGGCGTTATGGTTGTAGGCAGTGCGAAGGAATCTGTTCAGAACAAACAGCTTTTTGGTGTTTGTGTAGGATTCGTTCTTATGATTATTGTATCTTTGATCGATTATATATGGATTCTTAATTTTTACTGGATTATATACGCAGCCGCAATATTAAGTTTGTTATCTGTACTTGTCTTCGGACACACAGCCAACGGCGCAAAGCGTTGGATTGACTTGGGATTTACAACTTTTCAGCCATCAGAACTAGCAAAAATTCTTTTAATTTTGTTTTTTGCAAGATTTCTTATGGATCACAAAGATGATATTAACGATGCAGTCACATTGATTAAATATGCAGTGCTTGCCGGAATTCCACTTGCTTTAATTCTGGTAGAGCCGAACCTTTCTACTACGATCTGCACTGCACTTGTCATCTGCCTGTTGATCTATGTTGGAGGACTGAGTTACAAATTTATCGGAACTGTACTTCTTATATTAGTTCCAGTGGCTATTATCTTTTTAAGTATCGCCGTCCAGCCAAACCAGCCATTTTTGAAAGACTATCAGCAAAAGCGTATTCTTGCTTTCCTGGAGCCTGAAAAGTATGCCAGTGATGAAGCATATCAGCAGAATAACTCTGAGATGGCAATCGGATCTGGTCAGCTTACCGGAAAAGGTCTGAATAACAATACTACTACCTCTGTAAAAAATGGTAACTATATCTCAGAGCCACAGACGGATTTTATCTTCGCCATTATTGGCGAGGAACTTGGGTTCGTTGGATGTTGTATTATTATTGCGTTATTACTACTTGTTGTGATACAATGTATATTAATTGGAATGCGATCGCGGGATCTCGCTGGAAAGATCATATGTAGTGGCGTTGGAGGTCTGATTGGATTCCAAAGTTTTATTAATATAAGTGTAGCAACGAATATGCTTCCGAATACCGGAGTACCGTTGCCATTTATCAGTTATGGCCTGACATCACTTGTAAGTTTATATATCGGTATTGGATTTGTCTTAAATGTCGGACTGCAACAAAAAAAATATCAATAAAGGAGTGAACGCAATGAATATAGGTCTTGTCGCTCATGATTCAAAGAAAACACTGATGCAGAATTTCTGTATTGCTTACCGTGGAATTCTGAGTAAACACGAACTTTATGCTACCGGTACAACTGGAAGACTCATCGAAGAGGTAACGAATCTGAATGTTCACAAATATCTAGCTGGTCCACTTGGTGGAAAGGAACAGCTCGGAGCTCAGATTGCTCAGAATGATATTGATGCATTAATTTTTTTAAGAGAACCGATGAACCCAAAACCTCATGAGCCGGAGGTCAATGACTTATTCCGCCTTTGCGATACCTATAATATCCCAATGGCAACAAATCTTGCAACAGCTGAACTGATTATTTTAGCAATTGACAGAGGAGATTTAGACTGGCGTGAAATGTACAGATAACTCTTCCAAAAGCAGAAGAGCAAGAAATAAACGAAATAAAAGAAAAAAACAAATAAGAAACAGATGGGTCGCATGCCTGTCTGTTATTCTTATGATACAGTGTATTGCAGCTGTCAACATCTATAAAGGCAGCAACAAAACAGAAGCTCTGGTACAGGAATATGAAACTTCCAATTATACAAAAACTTTGTATCGGGGGCAGCTATTTGCCGAGAATCTGTGTACAGCATCTGAAGATATTCCGTTATCTGTTAAATCTTCCGATACTGGTTCTAACTCAGTTTCCCAAAATGCTTCTGCTGCTGGTAATCCACTTGGTTTTGAACCGGAGTCCGTACATGCAGTAGGGCTTTTTGACGTGAATAACGCCGAAACAGATTGTGCTTATAATATTCATAAGAAAATCTATCCTGCAAGTACAACGAAGATTCTGACAGCCCTGGTTGCTTTGGAGAATGGAAATTTATCTGATACGGTCACAGTGGCTGATGAAGCTGATTCTGGTAAATTTGCAGCAGATGAACAGACATGTGGCATCAAAGCAGGAGATCAGCTCACACTGGAAGATCTGTTGAACGGTCTGCTTTTATATTCCGGCAACGACAACGCTGTTGCCATTGCTGACCACATTGCAGGCAGTACAGAAAAATTTGCAGAGATGATGAATGCTGAAGCAAAAAAACTCATGGCAACAAACAGTCATTTTGTGAATCCAAGTGGTCTTCATGACGATAACCATTATACGACTGCTTATGATCTGTATCTGATTTTTAATGAATGTATCAAACATGATGATTTTGTAAAGATTATTAACAGCAGTTCCTATACTGCACATATTACCGGTGCAGATGGAACAAAGCGAGATGTGAAATGGGAGCCTACCAACTATTATGCAAAAGGAGAAGCGACTCCTCCTGATAATGTCACGATCATCGGCGGCAAGACCGGTACAACAAAAGGAGCCGGAAACTGCCTAATTCTCCTTACAAAGGACAGTTCTGGAAATCCCTACATTTCCATTATTATGGGAGCCGGATCAAAGCCTCTTCTTTATCAGGATATGACATCTATGCTCAGTAAAATTTAGTTGCACTAAAAAGGTATATCAAAAGGGGCGTCCTCATAGGGATACCCCTTGGTTTGTTCTTAGCCTGCTTTATGAGCAGACATCTGTCATATCTTTCATGCGACCGTACAAGCTGATCAGGTAAAGTCCACAGATACCTACGATTGTATAGATAATCCTGGATAACCAGGACAGATTTCCAAATAAGAAAGCTACCAGATCAAACCGGAATATCCCAACGAGCAACCAGTTGACAGCCCCGATAATTACAATTGTAAGAGCTGTATTGTCAAACCATTTCATATAGATTCCTCCTTTTTTGTACTACCTATATTATGTACAAAGTTCAAGAAATTATGCAAAAGGACCATATTTATGTATTACACTTATTCAGATTATTTGAAAAATAAATATCATGAAAAGGTTTATAAACTTCCTGTCAATCTTCCTGTTACCTGCCCAAACCGTTTAAACGGAGCATGTGGCTGCGATTTCTGTGCGGAACAGGGAACAGGATTTGAAGCTTTAAATCATCAATTATCTGTGACAGAACAATTAACTCTGACTCGAGAAAAGATTGAAAAAAAATATCATGCACATAAATTTATTGCTTATTTTCAAAACTATACGAATACATTTTTGCCCATTGACAGATTTGAAAAATATATGCGGGAAGGTGCAAGCTTTCCGGATGTTGTAGAAATTTCCATTTCGACCAGACCGGACTGTATCCGCTCTGATTATTTGGAAATTCTTGAAAAAATCCGTTCAGCATTTCAAGTAGAGATTACTTTGGAACTTGGACTTCAGACTGTAAATTACCATACATTAAGAAATATACATCGCGGACATACATTAGCCGAATTTATGGATGCTATGTGGATGATTCGAGATTATCACTTTGACACCTGTGCACATGTTATTCTCAACTTGCCAGGTGATGATCTGATGGATGCTATTGAATCTGCAAAGATACTGTCTGCACTTCAGGTCAGCACAGTCAAACTCCATTCTCTCTATATTGCTAAAAACACAAGGTTGTGTGAAGCTTATGAAAATGGTACAATAACTCTGTGTTCAAAAGAAGAATATATCACACGTGCAATTACATTTTTGGAATACCTTAATCCAGAAATTGCCGTGGAACGGCTTTTCAGCCGTATTCCCGAAAATGATGCCGTTTTTTGTAACTGGGGCACAAGCTGGTGGAAACTAAAAGATGAACTACTTAGCACGATGCAGAAAACAGACAGCTACCAGGGAAAAATGTATCATTATTTACATGGAGCAGCTTTAAGGTCTTTAGATGGCTCTGATAATTTATAGTACTTTGTCTGCTTTGCAGATTTAAATATTACGATTTGTCTAAGAATCTTGAATCATTAAAAGGAGGCCGACGTTGGCAGAAAATCATACTACAAACATTACTGCATTTCGGAAAAAATGGAATATTAATATCGGAATTGTCATCTTTGGAGTGGTATTCATATATCTGCTTGTCACGGTTCTTATGTACCTGACAAGTAAGCATATTTCGGCATATGAAGTCAGAGAGGGCAGCATTTTAAAAGATAATGCCTATACCGGACTGGCAATCCGCAATGAAGAGGTCGTGACTGCCGAGCAGTCAGGTTATATTAACTATTTTGTGTCAGAAGCCAGCAAAGTTGGTGCAAAAACAAAAGTATATTCTCTTTCTCCAAAACAATTAGAATTTAATGACACAGTTTCTACAGATTCACAGGAACTGACTGCCGAAGAACGAGATTCCATCTATTTAAAGACCCAGTCCTTTAGTGAAAATTACAATGGCAGCAGTTTCAACGAGGTTTATTCTTTAAGAGATGAAATTTCCTCTGTTCTGGAAAGCAAATCTAATCAAAGTCGTCAGGCACAATTAGATGAGATGGTACAGGCAGGTACTGACGGGCTTCAGGTATTCAATGCTCAGTCCGACGGTGTGATTCTTTATTCTACAGATGGATATGAGAATCTGACCGTCAGTGATGTCACTGCTGATATGCTTTCAAAAAAGAACTATAATTCCGTAAGCATAAAAAACAATTCAAAGGTAAATTCCGGAGAAGCTATCTATAAACTTGTGAAAGATGATGACTGGTCACTGGTCATTCCACTGGATGATAAAACAGCTAAAAATCTGGCTGATATGAAAAGCGTAAAGGTTCAGTTCACAAAAGATCAGGTGAAAGAACGTGCCTCTTTTCAAGTATACAGTGCCAAAAACACAAACCTTGGTATCCTTACATTTCATACTTCCATGGTCCGCTATGCGAAAGACCGTTATCTGGATATTGAATTAATTTTAGAAGATGAATCCGGACTTAAAATTCCAAAGTCCTCTGTGACAAAAAAAGACTTTTATCTTGTACCGGAAAATTATCTGACACAAGGCGGCAACAGTAAAGAAACTGGTGTTTTAATCCATAACGATTCTGACGATGCCCAGTTTAAAAAAGTTGATGTCTATTATCGAGATACAGAAACTGGCATGGTTTATCTGGATCCAAATGCATTTGATAAAAATACAACTTTAATAAAACCTGATTCAACTGAAACATACAAGCTTAAGAAAACAAAATCTTTACAGGGAGTCTATAATATCAATAAAGGATATGCTGTATTTAAACAAATCCATATACTGTGTGAAAGTGATGAATACTATATCGTTGAATCTGGAAATTCCTATGGTCTGGCTAATTATGACCATATTGCACTTGTTGGCAAAGATGTAAGAGAAAATGATATTGTTTATTAAGGAGCTGATAAAAATGTTAAAAGAAAATCTGGAAAATGTAGAACAGAAAATTCAGGCTGCGTGCGAAAGAAGTGGGCGTGACCGCTCAGAAGTTACTCTGATCGCAGTCAGTAAAACCAAACCGGCAGAAATGGTCCAGGAAGCTTATGATCTTGGAATCCGTCTTTTCGGTGAAAATAAAGTTCAGGAAATCATGGATAAGTCGGAGGTACTTCCTGCTGATATTCACTGGCATATGATCGGCCATCTTCAGCGCAACAAGATCAAATATATCATTGATAAAGTGGATTTGATTCATTCTGTTGACAGTTTGAGACTTGCCGAAGCGATTGAAAAAGAAGCAGCTAAGAAACATCTAATTGCAAAAGTCCTGATTGAAGTAAATGTAGGAAGAGAAGAGAGCAAATTCGGATTTCTTCCGGAAGAATTAGATGATTTTGTTGAAAAAGCTTCTGATTTTTCACATATTCAGTTTATGGGACTCATGACAAGCGCTCCATTTGTTGATAATCCAGAAGAAAATAGACCAATTTTCGCAGAATTAAGGAAATTATCTGTTGACATAGCGCGTAAAAACGCCCATAATATGTCTATGAGTATACTTTCCATGGGTATGACCAATGATTATGAAGTTGCAATTGAAGAAGGTGCAACAATGGTTCGTGTGGGAACAGCCATTTTTGGTGCCCGTAATTATGCTCAAACAAACGTAAGATAGGAGATATTACAAAATGGGAGTATTAGATAAGTTTTTGGACATCATGAAGTTAAGCGATGATGATGAGTATGATGAAGATGACTTCTTTGATGATGACGAATATGATGATGAATACGAAGAAAAGCCAAAAAAGAGTATCTTCCGCAGAGAAAAGACTCATGATGAAAGCGACGAAGACGATTACGAGCTTCCTGCCAAGTCTCAGCAGCGTCCGGCCCGTTCTAATAATAAAGTAACTCCGATGCGTCAGCCAGCACGTCGCACAGGTGTAAGCATGGAAGTCTGTGTTATTAAACCGACATCTGTAGAAGATGCCAGAGAGATCACCGAAACATTATTAAGCGGACGTACTGTTATTCTGAATCTGGAAGGACTGGATCTTGAGGTTGCTCAGAGAATCATTGATTTTACATCTGGTGCTACATATGCAATCAGTGGAAATCTTCAGAAGATATCCAATTACATCTTCCTTGTCACACCTACTAATGTTGACATTTCCGGAGATTTACAGGATTTACTGAACACTTCTCTTGACACATCTTCAATGCGTACAAGATTTTAATTAAAAGTTTTTCAGAGTATTTCTAATAGTGAGTGTTTATGAATAAAGAGGAACAATTATTGGAAAAACGGCTGATTGAATTATCTAATCTTGCATTCAGCCGTGATATTGTTACATTTTCAGATTTTCTGAATTTGAATGAATTGAATATCCTGCACAGGACCCCGAAAGATCAGTTTAAAGCGAGGTTCGAAACGTATGGAGGTTATGAGTTAGCAGAGCGTCAGATGGTTGCATTTCTACCTGATGCTCTTTATTATGACTACGGTTACCCAATGCAGGCTCTTAAGATCTGTCCGGTGAACAAGCGTTTTGCGGAAGATCTGACACATCGTGATTATCTGGGGGCTATTATGAATCTTGGAACCAGTCGTACCAAGATCGGTGATATTATTCAAACAGACGATGGTGCTATTGTTTTTGTAAAAGAGGAGATTTCAGACTATATTATGAAAAATCTCACACGGATCAGGCATACAACTATCACCGTGGAACGCAGAGAACTTTCAGATATTTCCTATGAACCTCATTTTGAGGAATTGAAAGGAACAGTTCCTTCCGTACGCCTCGACACTGTGCTTTCGGTCGCATACCCACTTTCCCGGAGTAAGCTGACCACATATATCGAAGCTGCAAAAGTGTTTGTAAACGGTAAACTGATCACGAATAATGGCTATCATCTGAATGAAGGCGATTTGATTTCCGTCCGTGGACTTGGACGAATCGCTTATGCAGGAATTCTGTCCGAGACAAAAAAAGGACGTTACATGATTTCTCTTAGAAAATATATTTAAAATATCCGGAATATGACAGTATTTTTGAAACTTCGAATCAGAAAGGACTTTTATAAATTATGGATTCAATAAAATCACGTGGCAGACATTATATTTCAGCGATATTACTTGTGTTAGTTGGTGTATGGTTCGATCAGTTCACAAAAACTTTAGCTGTGGATCATCTAAAAGGGCAGGATCCTTTTATTCTGATCAAAAATGTGTTTCAGTTTGAATACCTAGAGAATCACGGAGCAGCATTTGGCATTCTGCAGAATAAACAGATTTTCTTTTTTATCATTGTACTGATCATTTCAGTATTTATTATCTGGTTCTATCTGCATGTCCCAATGACAAAAAAACTACTGCCATTACGAATTTGTGCCGTATTTATTTTCTCTGGTGCAATTGGTAATTTTATTGATCGGTTAAAACTAGGATATGTCGTGGATTTCTTTTATTTTAAACTGATCGACTTTCCAGTTTTCAATGTAGCTGACATCTATGTAACAGTCGGAACATTTATACTTGCTTTTTTATTGTTGTTTTATTATAAGGAGGAAGACCTTGACAGAATATTTCACAGTTGAAAATGAAGAAGGAGACCGTATTGACCGTTATCTTGCTGAGGAGATGCCGGAACGATCTAGATCATATCTTCAAAAATTAATTAAAGAACAATATATTAAAGTCAACAACAAGCCTGTAAAAGCCAATTACAGGCTTGTTTTAGGTGACAGGGTAGAAGTATGTATCCCAGAGGCAAAAGAACCCGATATCAAGCCAGAAAACATTCCTCTGGACATTTTATATGAAGATGAAGATGTAATTGTCGTCAATAAGCCAAAACAAATGGTAGTCCATCCTGCCCCTGGGCATTACAGTGGAACATTGGTCAATGCTTTAATGTATCATTGTGGTAATGAGCTCTCCGGTATCAACGGCACTTCCCGTCCCGGAATCGTACACCGCATCGATATGGATACAACCGGTTCTCTGATCATCTGTAAAAATGACATGGCTCACCAGAGCCTTGCTGTGCAATTAAAAGAACACTCTATTAATCGAATTTACGAAGCCATTGTACATGGAAATATCAAAGAAGAAGAAGGAACTGTAAATGCTCCTATCGGACGTCATCCAACAGATCGTAAGAAAATGAGCATCCATGCTAAAAATGCAAGAAATGCCATTACCCATTACAAAGTGCTGAAACGCTTTGGCAACTACACTTATATCCAATGTAAGCTTGAAACCGGGCGTACACATCAAATTCGCGTACACATGGCAAGTATTGGACACCCACTTCTCGGTGATCAGGTATATGGCCCCAAAAAATGTCCATTTTCCAAGCTCGTAGGGCAGACCCTGCATGCTAGAACACTTGGATTTATCCACCCACGTACTAATGAATATATTGAAGTAAATGCTCCTTTACCTGATTATTTTTTGAATTTATTAGAGAAATTATATACAACTTAATACAAAAAATCAGATTATCCGCATAAATACAGTATTTAAGGACTATTCATCAATCAAAAAAGCAATTATTTTACCACGAATTTACCATGATTGAATGAGCCTTGATATGACAGCAAAAGAACAAGGGAGATTGCACAAAAGCGTGTACCTCCCTTTTCTTATTATTCGTATGAACCTTTATTTCTATATTTTTTTCTCGAGCACACTACTGATAATGATTAAAATAATCGGCTGGATTGCAATGATACTTCCGACAATAATAGCTGGAATGATGTAGTCTAAACAAATAAATATTATCATGCAAAATTTGAACATGAGAAACGCCAAAAACGGCACTGAATAAAATAGCAAGTCCAATATCTACCATTTCAGGAAAATTTGTAACCAAAATTATCACAATCAAAAACAACGAAACAATATAACCGATATACCAAATCTGACCCTTATTTTTCATCTTCACTTTCCTCCTCATAGATAAAAATTTCTTCAACAATAAAAAAATATATCCAAGAACAAGAAAAGCACGACATTGCAATGGATAAGTTAAGTGTAAAAGAATATGAAGACCCTTTTAAGGGTTAATGCCAAGTAGTAACAATGCCCCTTAAGGGGTAGCGACGAGTCAGGAGCAATATGGCTTGAACGGAGCTGTGGGAAGGCTGTGTAAACAGAATTCTCATAGCCGAAAGAGAAAGCCAGCGCCTTGAGACGCTGGACTAGTAACAAGGGCTTATAGCCCTAGAGCAAACCACCCGTTGGACGGGTGATCCTGATTTACTTTAATTTGATTAAAGTACGTATTAATATATAATATGCTTAGGATAAGGAAGATTTTAAGAAATATCTAAATCAATCGGCTCATCCAGATGTTCAGAAACATATTTCCCATTTTTCTTTCGTTGTCGGACGCATTCAGTCAGAAGATATTCAATCTGACCATTCACAGAACGAAAATCATCTTCTGCCCAGGCTGCAATTGCGTCGTACAATTTGTTGGAGAGGCGCAGAGGAATTTGTTTCTTCTTGTTATCTTTTTCAGCCATAATTAGTACAGGCTTCCAGAATTAATAATTGGTTGGGTGTCATGGTTACCACACAGAACAACTAGTAGATTAGATACCATAGCAGCCTTACGTTCTTCATCCAGTTCTACAACATCTTTTTCATTTAATTGATTAAGAGCCATTTCAACCATTCCGACAGCACCATCAACAATCATTTTTCTTGCATCGATGATTGCAGAGGCTCGCTGACGTTGAAGCATAACAGCGGCAATTTCAGGGGCGTAAGCAAAATAAGTGATTCTTGCTTCAATAATTTCAAGACCTGCATCGGACACTTTATTCTGAATTTCTTCGCGGATTCTTGCGGCAACAATCTCACTGGAGCCACGCAGACTTCCTTCATCTGCCTGACCATCCCCCGTTGTATCTACATCAGGTGCAGTATCATGTGGGTAGATGCGGACAATATTACGAAGAGCACCATCACATTGCAGGGAAAGATATTCTTTGTAATTATCTACATTGAACGCTGCTTTCGCTGTGTCCACTACGCGCCATGTGACAGCAATCCCGATTTCAATTGGATTTCCGAGACAGTCATTAATTTTCTGACGGGAATTATTGAGTGTCATAACCTTGAGAGAAATCTTTTTGCTTGAAGATTCTTCTGATGTTCCGGTTGTAGAAATTCCTAAAATGTTAGAAAGATTTGCATTTTTCTTTGCATTATTATCAACATCACCACTCTGACTTAATTTTGTTTTGGAAGCAGGATTTACACTTGTACAGAAAGGATTCACAAAATAGAATCCAGCCTCTTTAAGTGTCCCCACATAATTGCCGAAAAAAGTAAGTACGAAAGCTTCCTGTGGTTTAAGGACTTTCAGACCGAGGAATGGAACCCATCCAATAGTAAGCCAGATAATACTGATAATCAATACAGTAATAGCAGGTGCAGTAACTGAAAATCCCTTGGATATAGCAGAAAAAATACATCCGGCAATTGCAATCATATAAAGGAAAGAAAAAAGCAGAAGCATTCCCATTCCATTCTTTTTAGTTGACAATATTTTCTCATTCATCTTGATTCCTCCTTTGAAATAGAACGAAATTTATTTGATATCATCTCTTGCGGAAAAGTCAATATACTAAAAATAAAAGATTAATAGTAAGGGATAAGAGTCATTGCAGTTGTCGATACTTTTGAGGCGTAGATCCTTTCAGCTCTTTAAATTTTCGAATAAAATAACTTACATTTTCAAATCCGCAGTCCAAACTAATCTCCAGTACGCTCTTAGTAGTATCTCGCAACATTTCACAAGCCTGTTCGATACGGTATTGAATCAGGTATTTCATTGGCGGCATACCAGTGATATCTTTGAAAAAACGGCATAGGTATTGGCTGTTACATTCCGCAATTTCAGCAAGGTTATCCAAAGAAATATGTTCAGGATAATGCAATTCCATATAGGAAACAAGTTTTTTGTAGCGTGCAATTTTCTGGCGTTCACAGGATGAAAGTGTATCGTTTTTCTGAAGAAAAAAATGATGCAAATACATCGTGCTCATCAATTCCAATAACTGCAACTTACAGGAGATATACCAATTCTCAGTTTGCAGAACTGACCCAAAAGAGCTCGAAGGAGCTCTTTTTCCTTTTTATAATAATATCACTATGGTATAATAGAGACATTAAAATCGGAATTAAGGAGTGATATAAATGATTAAAGATTTAATGTATATTGAACTAAAAACAGGATATTCTGATGATGGTCCAGCATGGATTGGATATGTGAGAACTTCAAAAACCAAGAAAACCATTTACTTTAATGACCATGCTTTTCAAAAATATAATGGTGGTTATTCTAACTATGTAGATATTGAAAACGGCGATGAATATTGGATTTCTGGCTTGAAAAAGAGAGAGAGCAATCGTCATTGGGACGGTCATGGGAAAATTATGATTGACCGCAGAGCTGTTAATGAATATCTTACTCTGATTGGAGAGAAAGAATTACCCCTAAATTTATTTGAAATAATTGACATTGAAGACAGATTTCCAGTTGAAAGAGTAAATAAACTTTTGAACGACAAAGAATAAAATTCAAGTTTGTAGAATTCAAAAATTTAATATGAAATGTGAGATAGAGCGTATAGAAATAATCTATACGTTCTATTTTTTGCCTTTTTTTGAAAAAGTGATTAAAAAACTATTGACATTTTGTTACTGGCAAAACTGCCAAAAGTATTCTTATTTCCTGTGGTGCGAGGCTGGCACCATTTGATATAGCAGAACTTCGTGAAATCATGTCTTATGATGAAATGGAACTGGATAAGATCGGAGACAGGAAGACAGCCTTGTTTTTGATTATGTCAGATACAGATACAACCTTTAACTTTGTGATTGCCATGTTACAGTCACAGCTTTTCAATCTGCTTTGTGACAAGGCAGATGATGAATATGGTGGAAGACTGCCAGTTCATGTGCGTGTCATTGCTGATGAGTTTGCCAACATCGGACAAATTCCTCAGTTTGACAAGCTGATTGCGACCATCCGAAGCAGGGAAATCTCTGCTTCTATTATTTTGCAGTCACAGAGCCAGTTAAAGGCAATGTACAAAGATAGTGCAGATACCATTCTGGGCAACTGTGATACTACACTTTTCCTTATTATTTTACGTTTCACGTACAGAAAACATATGTAATAAGTAGAAAAGAAAAAAAGAGAGATTCAATATGATAAAACGAATCAGAATTGCAATCGACCATGGAAACAGAAATATCAAAACGGTTCATACAGTATTTACGACTGGAATCAGTGAAAGCGATATTAGCCCAGGCAGGGGATTTGATTATCTGGAGTATAACGGAAAGTTTTATGTGCCGAGTAACAGGAGAATCCCATATCAGAGAGATAAGACTGCCGATCAAAGATTTTTCTTATTGACACTTTTAGGAATAGCAAAGGAACTGGAATTAAACCCAAATATCGAAAAAGGTGATTTAATCCAAGTTCAAATGCCAATAGGACTGCCGCCGAAGCATTTTGCGGAACTTTATGATAAATATGAGACGTTTTTCCGGGGAACTGGAGAAATGCTTCAATTTAATTATAAGAAAAAAGAATATCATGTAATTATCACAGATGTTATGGCATTTCCCCAGGATTATGCGGCGATTATGCTGCAGCACCGGGAGATACGTTCTTACCCTAAAGTAGTAGGTGTGGACATTGGTGGATTTACAACAGATTATCTAATGTTCCGTTCCGGAATTGAGGATATGGAGATCTGCGACTCTATGGAAACGGGAATCATTAGTCTTTACAACCGGATTACAGCTCGGATGCGTGCGGATTATGATGTGTTGCTGGAAGAAGCGGATATTGACAGTATTATACAAGCTGGATCGTACTGTAGATGAGGTCAGACGATGGTTTGGTTATTTCAGTATACAGCAAGCGGCAATGTATCAGGATAAAGTCTTATCCCACTTAGACGCTGGTACGCACACGATCCATCCACACAGTTATTTTCATGGGTAATTGGAGGGATAGATTTGAATAAAGCATTAACCAGAAAACAGAAAGAAAGTTATCAATGTATTTTGAATTATACGAAGGAGCATGGATACCCGCCGACAGTCCGGGAATTTGGAGAGTTGATCGGGGCGAAATCAACATCATCTGCTTTTTCCAGAATCAAGCAGTTGGAGCAAAATGGATAAAAGATGATTGTAGATACCGATAACTTAGCACCGGTTGAACTGCCTGTCTATATTGAATTGTTATACCGCTCAGTAATCGATGACAGTAGGATTATCATTAATCTTGCATCGAAAGAATACTCAAAATGTATAGAAAAGTATCTGACACCACAGGACAGATATATTACGATTGTATTTTGTGAGTTATCCGGAGATAAATTGGTAACAAAAGGTACCTATGCCAAGATGGCTCGTGGTGAAATGGTCAGATTCATATCGGATAATAATATTGAAAATCCGGTGGAGATTCAGGAATTTGACAGACTCGGATATTCGTTTAGGTCTGATTTATCTTCAGGTTCCGAATATGTATTTGAACGCAAAATAAAATAGTTATTCAGGTAAAAGATGCTCAGTTTGACAGTTTCTATAATAATGAGAATTATTACTATTTTTATTGACAACAGGATGATAGTGGTATATAATCCTTATTAAGAACTAGTCCTAATAAGGAGAGCTGATGACAAGTAGAAGAAATACCATTCAAAAAGATCTTGTAAGAAACGCTGTATGTGAAATGAAAAGACATGTTACGGCAAATGAAGTATATGAATTTGTAAAAGAATTCTGTCCTACAATCGGCAAAGGGACTGTATATAGAAATCTCGACATATTGGTAGAAGAAGGTGATTTAAGAAAAGTGGAAGTTCCGGATGGACCTAATCGGTTCGACCTTACATTAAAGAACCATTACCATGTGAGGTGTGTAAACTGCGGTGAGATTTCAGATGTGGATATGGATGAAATATTGGGCTTGCTAGAAAAAATTCATGATACACATGGAACGGACTTTTTAGGATATGACATATTATTTAAAGGTATTTGTCCGAAATGCCAGAAAAAGATAAAGGATGGGCAAATCTATTAAGCATTTATGCAAATGATGGCATGAGATTTTGAAAAAGTGGTAAAGAAAATGGAGGTAAAAGAGATGGCTGCTAACAAGTACACAGGAACACAGACAGAAAAAAATTTACAGGAGGCATTTGCAGGAGAATCACAGGCAAGAAATAAGTATACTTATTTTGCATCCGTAGCGAAAAAGGAAGGCTACGAGCAGATGTCAGCATTATTTTTAAAAACAGCAGCTAATGAGAAAGAGCATGCTAAGATGTGGTTCAAGGAATTAGCAGGAATTGGTGATACAAAAGAAAACTTAGCTGCTGCTGCAGAAGGAGAGAACTACGAGTGGACAGATATGTATGATGGCTTTGCTAAAACAGCAGAGGAAGAAGGTTTCCCTGAGCTTGCAGCAAAATTTAGAGCAGTAGGAAAAATTGAAAAGCACCATGAGGAGAGATATCGTGCACTTCTTAAGAACATTGAAACTGCTCAGGTGTTTGAGAAGAGCGAAGTGAAGGTATGGGAATGCCGTAACTGTGGACATATTGTAGTTGGAACGAAAGCCCCGGAAGTCTGTCCGGTATGCGCACATCCACAGAGCTACTTTGAACTTCACGCAGAAAATTACTAGAATAGAATTAAGAAAGGTGTCTGAAAAGAAAAACTTATGAACAATATAAAAGAACGAATCAAGATATTCTCAGGAGCGCAATTGAAATATATCGCTTTTTTATCGATGTTCATTGACCATACGAATAAGGCATTAATCTATCCAAATCTGGATGGAGGAGCATTGAATCGATTGAGTGATTTTTTTGATATTTTACTATGAAACAAAAACTACCGGGTAGCCAAAAAAAGCGCAAACTACCCCTTAT